>Ga0209148_1000213_pt1 | contig 100190 bp, 91 predicted proteins | sample AraplaCol_mMF_r2_2_FD_184288 | JGI IMG/M metagenome (GOLD analysis project Ga0209148, IMG submission 184288) | Arabidopsis root microbial communities from North Carolina, USA - plate scrape CL_Col_mMF_r2 (SPAdes) (version 2) | ecosystem: Host-associated > Plants > Roots > Endosphere | place...
AGGCCGCGCGCAGCGCCTTCTCCAGCGCCTCCGGGCTGTCGATGCCGACGATGTTGCTGCGGACCGCCATTAGACCAAAGACCTCTAGCGCCGCGCCTGCGGCCGCGCGCCGCCCTGGGCCTTGATTGCGCGCAACACTTTTTCGGGCGTGATCGGCAGATCGTCGATGCGCACGCCGACCGCGTTGAAGATCGCGTTGGCGACAGCAGGCAGCACCGGGTTGGCGCACATCTCGCCCGGGCCCTTGGCGCCGAACGGACCATCCGGGGCAGGGCGTTCCAGCACGGCGATATCGTGCGGACAGATATCGCCGGGGCCGGGCATCAGATATTCGACGAAGTCGCGCGGGCCGTGCACGGGCTCCGGATAGTAAGGCTCCGGCGTCTCGTAGAGCGCGTGGCTGACGCCCATCCAGGCGCCGCCGACAAGCTGCTGCTCGACCAGACGCGGGTTGAGCGCACGGCCGAGCTCGTACGCCGAGTCCATCCGCACCATCGCGACTTCGCCGGTCTCATCGTCGACATCGACCTCGGCAACGAGGCAGGAGTGCGCATAGCATGTCGCCGGCGACATCTCGCCCGTCTCCGGGTTCACTTCGGAGAGCGGCACCAGGAAGATGCCGCGGCCGGAGATGGTCTTGCCCTGCTTGAACTGCGCGGCGATCGCGACGTCCTTGGTCGAGATCGAGCGGTGCGGCGCGCCCTTGACATGGATGTTGCCGCGTCCGTCGGTCTCGAGATCGGCGGCGTTGACCTCCAGCTCCTCGGCGGCCGCCTCCATCATCACCCCGCGCGCCTCCCGCGCCGCGGCCATCACGGCATTGCCGACGCGGTGGGTGCCGCGCGAAGCGAACGAGCCCATGCAATGCGGGCCGGTGTCGGAATCGGCCGTGTCGACATAGACGTCCTCGACCGGCACGCCGAGCGTCTCGGCGCAGATCTGCCGCGTCACCGACTTCATGCCCTGTCCCAGGTCGATCGACGACAGCGCCACGGTGAACTTGCCGCTCGGGTTGGAATGCACCAGTGCCTGGCTGGGATCGCCGCCGAGATTCATGCCGATGGGATAGTTGATCGACGCGATGCCGCGTCCGCGATGCCTTGTCATCTAGCGCCTCCTGGTGCCGAAGACGGAGGAGAAACGGGTCGCGCCATGCGACGGCGCAGTCGGCCGCGGCGAGGGTGGTGGCGGTGTAGGCGGCGGCGGCTCGCGCGGCGGCTCGCGGGTGACGGTCGGCGGCAGCCGGTCGTAGCTGGTGCGCTGTTGAACCGGAGCGGTCGAGCGCGCGCGCCCATCCGTCGGGGTCGGCGGGATGATGGCGCGGCTGCCGCCGCCGTCCTTGCGCGAGGACGCCCGCTTGAACTCCTCGCGAAGCGGCCATTTTGCCTTTTCGGCGGCGACCTGGACGCACTCGATCAGCGCCGTGTTCTTGGCCTCGCGACGGTGCGCCTTCATGTCGCCATCGCGATAGGCGTTGAGGATCCGGAATTCCATCGGGTCCATGCCCACGAGGTGCGCCAGCTTGTCCATCTGGCACTCGATCGCAAAATCCATCGCAGTGACGCCGAAGCCGCGCATGGCGGTGGCCGGCGTACGGTTGGTGAAGACGCAATAGACGTCGCCATAGACGTTCGGGATGGTGTAGGGCCCCGGCAGGTGCGCGGCGCATTTCACCGCGGCGTAACTGGACAGCCGGGTGTAGGCGCCGCTGTCGAAGAGGGCGCGGATCTTGCGCGCGACGATGCGGCCGTCGCGCATCACACCGTCCTTGATGTAGATGCGCTCGGCGCCGCGCGGCGGGCCGTATTGCATCTCCTCCTCGCGGCCGAACACGTAGCGCACGGGCTTGCCGGTCAGCATCGCGCCGAGGATCGCGAGCGGCTCGGTCAGCGTATCGACCTTGCCGCCAAAGCCTCCGCCGACCGTGCCGCCGATGAAATGGAAGGTGTTCGACGGCACGTCGAGGATCTTGGCGCAGGTGTCGACCGAGAAGAACAGCGCCTGGGTCGAGGTATAGACGACGTAGCGGCCGTTGGTGTCGGGTGCCGCGATCGCGCCGTTGGTCTCGGTCGGCGCGTGCTCGATCGGGGACATCTGGTAGCGCTGCTCGAGCACGTGATCGGCCGTCGCGAGCGCCGCGTCGGCATCGCCGAAGCGCAGCCGCTGATGGTCGTAAGTCTCGTGATAGGTGAACGTGTTCTTCGGGTAGGTTTCGTTGACCACGGGCGCGCCGGGCTTCAGCGCGTCCTCGACGTCGAACACCGCAGGCAGCGGTTCGTAGTCGATCTTGACCTTGGCGATCGCCTCGAACGCCTCGCGCTCGCTGTCGGCGACGATGGCGATAACAGGCTCGCCCTTGTAGCGGACCTTGTCGACCGCGAGCGACGGCTCGTCGTCCTTGCCGAAATTGATCAGGCTGAGCAGCGTGTTGAGGTTGACCGGCACGTCAGCGCCCCGGATGATCCGGCGCACACCGGCGGAGCGTTCCGCCTCCGCGGTGTCGATGCGGCGAATCCTCGCATGCGCCTGCGTCGAGCGCACGACCTTCAGGTGCAGCATGCCCTGCAGCTTGTGGTCGTTGAAATAGCTCGACGTGCCCGTGACATGGCCGAGCATATCCTGGCGCTGGGTGCCCTTGCCGATTTCCTTGAGGTTATCGTCACGCTCGTCGGCGAAAATGTCCTTGCGCAGTTCCAGCATGGCTACGTCCTTACGCGCTGACCCGGCCGCCGGCGGCCGCGAGAATGGCATTGATGATCGGCTCGTAGCCGGTGCAGCGGCAGATATTGCCGGAGATGGCCTCGACGACCTCGTCGCGGCTCGGCGACGGATTGCGGTCAAGCAGCGCCTTTGCGGCCATCAGCATGCCCGGCGTGCAATAGCCGCACTGGGCGGCAAAATTGTCGGCGAAGGCGCGCTGCAGCGGATGCAGGTTCGGACCCTGCTTCATGCCGTCGAGCGTCTCGACGGAGCGGCCGGCGACGGTTTCCGCGAGCGTCAGGCAGGAGAGGTGAAGCTCGCCGTCGACAAGCACGCTGCAGGTGCCGCAACCGCCCTGGCCACAGCCGAATTTCGGCGTCATGTCGCCGATCAGCTCGCGCAGTGCGACCAGGAGATTGGTGCCACCGTCGACGAAGATCGCGACGTCGCGGCCGTTGTGACGAAATTGCAGGGGTACTTTGGACATGCGGTCTATTCCTGTCCCGACAGCAGGCGGCGCAGATGCACGCCGACGATCTCGCGGCGATACCAGGCGCTGCCGAGCGCGTTGTCGGAGGGGGATGTTCCCTCAGTGGCGGCGGATGCAGCGGCGGCGATGGTCGCCGCATCCAGCGAACGGCCCTCGAGCGCCCGCTCGGCGGCGCGGGCACGGATCTGCGTCGGCGCCATTGAGCCGAGCGCGATCCGGGCGCCGGCGATCCGGCCACCCGAGATCGGCAGGTGCGCGGCCAGCGTGATGACCGAGCCGCCTTTCGGCTTGATGCGCGCGATCTTGCGGTAGCGGAAGGCCTCGGTGTTGGCCGGGCGTGTGCAGGAGATCGACAGCACCAATGTCCCAGCCTGCCGGTCACGTGCCTGCAAGAATTCCTCGATTCCGATGTCGCGCGAGCCGAACCCGCCCGCGACGGCCACGGTCGCATCGAGCGCCAGCAGCGCGACTGTGAAATCGCCGTAGGGATTCGGCGCAAAGAGATTGCCGCCGACCGTCCCCATGTTGCGCACCGCCGGGCCGCCGATCGAGCGGGCAGGGGCGTGCAGGAAGCCGAGATCGCGTTCAGCGAGGACGCGCGCGAAGGTGACGCCGGCGCCCAGCGTCACGCGTGGGCCGGAGGCGTCGATCCGGGTCAGCGCCTGATCCTGGGCACGGACGACAGTCGAGATCGAAACATCCCCCTCGTTCAGCGCCCGCATCACCAGCGTGCCGCCGCCGAGATAACGCGCGGTTCGGTCCGAGGACAGCGCTCCGGCCGCCTCGTTGGCGCTGGCAAAAGTCTTCACTGTCACGCCCATCTAGGCGGCCTCCTTCAGATGCCGGCGGATTGCTTCGAATCCGGCCTGGTAAATGTCTTCCGCGACCATGTGGGTGATGCGGTCGCGGTCTTCCGGCCTGGTCGTGAAGCGCGACTCCCAGTGCCAGAAGGTGCGGTCGCCGTCGGTCACAGGCAGCAGGCGGACATGGGCGACGTAGTTGAACATCGGTATCGGCGTATCGAGCAGGCAGTAGCTGAAGCTTTGTTCGAGATCGGACAGCGCCAGCAATTGCTCGCGCAGCTCGGCGCCGTCCTTCAGCTTGAACCGCCTGACGCATCCGATCTTGTCGGAGGAATGCGCGCGCTCGATCGAGGAGGTCGCGACCGCCGGATGCCAGCGATCATGCCCGTTGAAATCGCGCAGCATCGCCCACGCCGCATCGGTGGGCGCGTCCAGGATCGTGCTTTTGACGATATGCGGCACGGAATCAGCCTCCGAACACGCGCTTGAGCGCATCGAATCCGCCCTGGAACACGCCGCCGCCGATATTGCCGACGAGCTCGGTCTCGCGCTCCGGGGCGCAATCGAACTCGGCGGTCCATTCCACAAAGGTCTGGTCGCCGTCGGTGACTGGCGTCAGCCGCAGGGTGGCGACGTAGTTTTCGACGCCCATCGGGGATTCCAGGATCGAGTAGGTGCAGAACATGTCGTAGTCGGAGAGGCCCAAAAGCTTCTCCCGGATGCGATCGCCATTGCGCAGACGAAAGTCCCTGACACAGCCGATCTTGTCGGAGGGCTCGCCGCCCTCGATCCGGCTTTCGGCGATCGCGGGATGCCAATTCGGCAGGCCGTTGAAATCGCGCACCCGCGCCCAGACGCGGTCGTTACGCGCATTGACGACGGTGGAGACGTAGACGCGTGGCATGGATCAGACCTCAGCTCTTCTTCCGCGGACCGCGTTCGGATGGCGGTTCGCCACCGCCCTCAGCCGCCGGCGGGGAGGCGGCAGGCTTGTCGCCGCCACCGCCGCTCTTGCGCGCGGACTCCTTGATACCCTGCATGTCGCGCGCTTCGCGGATCAGGCCCGGCATCCTGGCGAGGCTGCCGCCCTCGACGCCGATGTCGGACAAGAGGGAGTCGATCAGCGGCGCCTGTACGCGATAGCGCAGCGCCGAGTCGATCACCTCGTCGGTGGCGCTGCGGCCGCCATTGCCGCCGCCGTTGCCGTTGAGGCCATCGACCTGGAGGATGCGGATACCCTCGATCTTCTCCATCGGCTTGACGCTCTCGCGCACGATGCCCTCGATCTTGTCGAGCAGCTTGCGGCGGAACAGCGAGTAGCGCGCCTGGTCGGTCAGCACGTTCTCGGCCTCGTTGAGCATCCGCTGCGCCTCGGCCTCGACGGCCGCACGCACACGTTCGGCGTCCGCGGCGATCCTCGTCTCCTCGGCCTGCTTCTCGGCGAGCAACACCTCGACCGTCTTGCGGCGCTTTGCGATCTCGCTCTCGCGCGCCGTGATGACGCGTTCGGTGGCCTCGGTGGCGCGCATCCGCGCTTCCTCTGCCATGGCCTTGGCGGCTGATTCCTCGAGCGACTTCTGATGGATGGCAATCGCCTTCTCCATCAAGACCGTCTCGACCTCCTTTTCGCGGTTGACCTCCAGCTTGCGCAGCTCGCGCTCGCGGCCAACACGAGCCTCGTCGAGGCCGCGGTCGGAGGCGATGCGCGCGCGCTCCACTTCTTCGCGAGAGGCGATCTCGGCCTCCTGGAGCGACTGGACGCGGGCGACCTCGAGCTGCTCGATCGCGCGGCGCCGTTCGAGCCGTGCGGCCTCCAGCGCCTGCTCGCGCGAGACATCTGTTGTCTCGACCTCCTTGCGGGCGACGATCTCGGCCTGCCGGACCTGGCGGTCGGCGTCGATGCGCTCGGACTTTTTCGCGGAGAGGGCGATGACGCGGTCCTCGTCGGCGATCTCGATCGCCTTCTTCTGCTCGATATTGAGCACCTCGCGCTTCTTGGACGAATTGATCCGCTCGGCCTCGAGCGCGAGATCGACCGTGATGCGCTGGCGCTCGATGGCATCGCGCCGCTTCAGCTCGGCGGCTTCCAGCATGCCAGTCCGTTCGATCTCAAGCGAACGCGTGTCGCGCTCGGCCTGGATGCGTTCGGCCGCGACCGCCTTCTCCTGCGCGATACGGGCTGCCTCGATCGCCTCGCGCGAGGCAATGTCGGCTTCCTCGACAGCGCGGTTGCGGGCGATCTCCAGCGAGCGGACGCGCTCCTCCTGGGCGATGCGCGAGGCCTCGGTGGTCTCGCGCGCGGCGATACCGGCGACTTCGAGGCTCTGGTTGCGTTCGATTTCCAGTTGCCGCGTGCTCTGTTCGGCGGCGATGCGCTCGGCGGCCAGCGTCCGCTCGCGGCCGATGCGGGCGGCCTCGACCGCACGCTGCGCCTCAATCTCGGCCTCCTGGATGGTGCGGACCTGCTGGATCTCCAGCGCGCGGGTGCGCTCGTCGGAGGAGATGCGCTCGACATTCACGATCAAGGTCTGCGCGATGCGCGCCTTTTCCGTGGCTTCGCGGGCGGCGATCTCGGCCTCGTCGACAGCGCGGGTGCGCTCGATCTCGCGGCGACGCGTCTCCTCCTCATTGGCGATGCGGGCGTCGGTGACGACGCGGTCCTGCTGGATCCGGGCCTTCTCGATCGCCTCGCGGGCCGCGATCTCGGCTTCCTCGACGGTGCGCATCCGTTCGATCTCGCGCTGGCGCACGTCGCGTTCGGAGGCGATCCGCGTCGTGTCGATCGAGCGCTGGTTGGCGATCCTTGTTTTCTCGATCTCCTCGCGCGCCAGCAGCTCCTTTTCCTCGATGGTCCGGGTCCGCTCGATTTCCTTCTGCCGGGTCTCGCGTTCGGAGGCGATGCGAGCCTCGGCAATTGCCTGCTCATTGGCGATCCGTGAGCGCTCGATCGCTTCGCGCGCGGAGATTTGGGCCTGTTCGGCCTCGGTCTCGCGCAGCGCGCGTTCGCGGGCGACTTCCGTGCGCTGGAGGGCGCGGCGCATCTCGATGTCGCGTTCCTGCTCCAGCCGCGCGGTCTCGCTCTCGCGCTCGATGTCGAGCGCCTGCCGCTCGGCCTCCAGATTGCGGGTGCGGATCTTGATCATCGAGTCCTGCTCGATGTCATTGCGCAGCTTGCGCCTCGCTTCGATGTCCTCCATCAGCCGGGTCAAGCCTTCGGCGTCGAACCGGTTCGAGGGGTTGAAGAATTCGAGGTCGGTCTGGTCGAGATCGGTGATGGCGACGGATTCGAGCTCAAGTCCGTTCTGGGCGAGTGCTTCGGCCGCGTTGGTCTTGACGCGCGTGACATAATCGCCGCGCCGTTCGTGCATCTCTTCGAGGGTCATTTCGGATGCGACCGAACGGATCGCGGAAATGAACTTGCCGGCCAGCAGCGCGTGGAGCTGTTCCGGCTCCATGGTGCGGCGGCCGAGTGTCGCCGCGGCGATCGAGACGGCTTCGCGGGTGGCCTGGACCCGGACATAGAAGTCGGCCTCAATATCGACGCGCATGCGGTCGCGGGTGATCACCGCGTCCTGCCGCGAGCGCACGATGCCCATCGGCAGCACGTTCATGTTGACTGGCGTGTAATCGTGAATGAAGGGCAGCACGAAGGCGCCGCCATTGATGACCACGCGTTCGCCGAGGAAACCGGTCCGGACGAACGACACCTCCTTGGAAGAGCGATGGTAGAGCCAGTTGACGATGTAGACGCCAACCACGATCACGATGATGGCGACGATGAGCCAGAGGATGAGCTCGCCGACCAGGATCCCTGACATGTTTCCCTCCCTCAATCTTGCGGGCGTTAGCGCGCGCCGATCGCCTTGAATTGGCGGACCTGTTCCGTCAAAGCCCGCTCCACCGGCAGCCGCTCCATCGAGGAGGCGCCGTAGAAGCCATGGCAGTAACGCGTGTTCTTCATGATGAAATCGGCATCGGCGGGATCCGCGATCGGGCCACCATGGGCAAGCACCAGAATGTCCGGATTGACGCTGAGCGCCGCGGAGGCCCAGGTGTCGATGCGCGCCGGGCAGTCCTTCAGCTTGGGCGCGGTCTGCGCGCCGATCGTGCCGCCGGTTGTGAGGCCGAGATGGCAGACGATGATGTCGGCGCCGGCGATCGCCATCGCGGCGGCTTCCTTCTCGCTGAAGACATAAGGCGTCGTCAGCAAATCCTTCTCGCGCGCCTTCGCGATCATGTCGATCTCCAGCGCGTAGGACATGCCGGTTTCTTCGAGATTGGCGCGGAAGATGCCGTCGATCAGGCCGACGGTCGGAAAGTTCTGCACGCCGGCAAAGCCGAGGGCCTTGAGCTGGTCGAGGAACACGTCCATGTCGCGGAACGGGTCAGTGCCGTTGACGCCGGCGAGCACCGGTGTCCTGCTCACCACAGGCAGCACTTCGCCGGCCATTTCGACCACGATCGCGTTCGCATCGCCATAGGGCATCAGGCCCGCAAGCGAGCCGCGGCCTGCCATGCGGTAGCGGCCGGAATTGTAGATGACGATGAGGTCGACGCCGCCGGCTTCCTCGCACTTGGCCGACAGGCCGGTGCCGGCGCCGCCGCCGACGATCGGCTCGCCGCGCTTCGCCATGTCGCGAAACCGTTTCAGGAGTGCTGCGCGTTCAAATCGGGCCATCGGTCACCTCACTGCTCTCCGGCGCGCGCCCGCGCGTCCGAACAGGGTTCGGAAAGCGCTCACGATGGTCGAGGCGAACTCGGGATCGTTGATGTTCTGCTTGACGCGAATGAGCTGCCGGTTGCCGGTCTGCCGCACCGTGCGCTCCAGCGTACGGAACAGGGCGGCATCGGCCTCGGGATCCCAGAACGGCTGGCCACGCGCATCCAGCGCCGAGACACCGCCTTCGGGGAGGAAGAACCGCACCGGCCCGTCCATCTGATTGAGCCGTTCGCCGATCCAGCGGCCCATGCGTTCGTTCTCCTCCGCGGTGGTGCGCATCAAGGTCACCTGCGGATTGTGGACGTGGAATTTGCGGCCGCGATAACGCTCGGGGATGGTGTCGGGCGCGCCGAAATTGACCATGTCGAGCGCGCCGACCGAACCGACATAGGGCAGGCGGGTGCGTATGATTGCGCCGAAGCGATCTTCCGTCGCCGGAAACACGCCGCCCATCAGGAGATCGCAGATCTCGGTCGTCGTGAGATCGATCACGCCGGCAAGCTGGCCGGAATCGACCAGCTTCTCCATCGATCGTCCGCCAACGCCGGTGGCGTGGAACACGAGGCATTCGAAGTCGGCGCCGAGATCGGCTGCGATCTTCTGCACCGCCGGCGTGGTGACGCCGAACATGGTGATGCCGACCGATGGCAGCCCTGCGCTCGCGGCGCGTTCCCTGGCTTCGCGCTGATCGAGCCGCGCCTTGACCATGCCGGCGATCGCGTTGGCGCCGTTCGACAGCACCGCGCGCGAGATCGAATTGAGGCCCTGCACGTCGGTGACCGAGTACATCATCGTGATGTCTGCAGGACCGACATAGGGCGCGACGTCGCCCGAGGCGACCGAGGAGATGATCAGCTTCGGTACGCCGACGGCGAGGGTGCGCATAGCAGGGGCGACCAGCGATGCAGCGCCCGAGCCGCCTGCGGAAATGACGCCGGCGATATTGCTCTGGCGCTTGATCCAATTGGCAAACGCATCCGCCATTGCGGTCACAGCAGCACCGCGATCCGGGCCGAACACGGCCGAGCCGCCGCGGCCATGGTTCAGCGCGATCTCCTGCGCCGAGACGTCGCAGGCCGCGTGCTTGCCGCTGGTGGAAACGTCGACCAGCCGCGTCCGCAGCCCGCTCTCGGCGATGATATCGCGAATGAAGCGCAGCTCGGTGCCTTTGGTGTCGAGCGTGCCGACGACCAGCACCACCGGCGGGCCTGAGGTCTGCGCCATCACCGGCTCGCGCTTGCGCCGCGCGGTGTCGTCGAGGCGCGAGACCTGCGTCGACAGCGTACGCGCAGCGGCTTCGATGCGGCCGATCGGGACCGGCTGCGACCAGCGCGTCGGCGGGGTGGGGTTGGAAATGTAGATGCGGATCGGGCCGGTGCTGCGTGCAGGCTGGGGGGCCGGCTTCGCTTCACCGCCCGCCGACGGCAGGTCGATGTCGGGCTCGAGTTCGGCATGGAGTCCGACGCCGAGCAGGCGCTGTTGCAGTTCGCGGTCGGCGGATAGCCGCGCTGAATCGATGATGCGGTTGATGCGGCCGTTGACCATGATCGCGACGTTGCGCGAGATCGCGGTGGCGACGCCGATGTTCTGCTCGATCACGAGCACCGACATGTCGCCGTCCTCGCCGAGCTGGAGCAGCATCTCCTCGACCTGGGCGACGATAACAGGCGCGAGGCCCTCGGTCGGCTCGTCCATGATCAGCAATTGCGGATTGGTCAGCAGCGCGCGCGAGATCGCGAGCATCTGCTGCTCGCCGCCCGAGAGCTGGCCGCCGCCATGGTCCTTGCGCTCGGCGAGCCGCGGAAAGGTGTCGTAGATGCGCTCGACCGTCCAGGGGCCGGAGCGCATGCCGCCGGCGAGCCGCAGATGCTCATCGACGCTGAGCGAGCGCCAGAGCCGGCGGCCCTGCGGCACATAGCCGACGCCGAGCCGCGCGATATTCGCCGGCGGCCGGCGCGTGATGTCCTCGCCGCGAACCCGGATCGAGCCGCCGCTGACCGGCACCAGGCCCATGATCGCCTTGCACAGCGTGGTCTTGCCCATGCCATTGCGACCGACCACGGAGAACACGCCGGCATCGAGTGTGAGGTCGACGCCCTGCAGCGCGTGCGAATGGCCATAGTAAACGTCGAGGCCACGGACCTCGAGCGCTGCAGCGGAGCGGCGGGCCTCACTCATGGCCGCCTCCGAGGTAAAGCTCCTGCACCTCGGGGTCGGACTGGATTTCCTCCGGCACGCCTTCCTTGAAGATGCGGCCGTTGTGCATCATCGTCACGCTCTCGACGACGCGCAGCGCCACGTCCATGTCGTGCTCGATGATGATGTAGCCGATATGCGCCGGCAGCGATGTCAGGATCTCGACCAGCTCGGCGCGCTCGGTTGGCGACAGGCCGGCGGCGGGCTCGTCGAACAGCACGAAACGGGGGGCGCCCGCGAGCGCCAGCGCGATCTCGAGCTGGCGCTGCTGGCCGTGCGCGAGCTCGGCGACGCGCTGGTCCTTGACCGCGCTCAAATGCACCGCCTGCACCAGATTGTCGGCCGCATGCATCAGCGCATCGTTCTGGCCGGGCCGCAGGAACGAGAAGCGTCCGCGCGAGACGCCGCGGCAGGCGAGATAGACATTGTCCTGCACGGTGAGGCCAGGGAACAGCGCGGAAATCTGATAGGTCCGCCTGAGGCCGCGGCGGATGCGCTCATAGGGCGGGAAGTGCGTGACGTCCTCGCCGAAGAAGCGGATGGTGCCTGACGTCGGCGGGAAATCGCCGGTGATGCAATTGAAAAGAGTGGTCTTGCCGGCGCCGTTGGAGCCGAGCACGGCGCGCCGCTCGCCGGGACGCACGGTGATGGTGACGTCGGTCAGCGCCGCCAGCGCGCCGAACAGCCGCGTCACGCCGCGCAGCTCGAGCGCTGCACCGGCACCGACCGCGGAGAGTCGCTGGGCGACACTATCCATGGCCGCGCCCTCCGCCCGGGCGATCCGTCTGCGGACGCTGGCTCCGCCGCCAGCGCTGCCACAGGCCGATCACGCCATCCGATGACCAGAACACGATGGCGAGGAAGCCGAGCCCGATCAGCAGCCGGAAACGGTTGCCGTCGAGCCCGACCTTGACCAGGAAATCGAGCGCGAAGGTTCGCAGCAGCACGAACACCAGCGCGCCGATATAGGGGCCAACAGGCCGGGTAATGCCGCCGACGATGGCGATGATAAGGATATCGATGCAGGCGCCGACGCTGACCGAGCCCGGCGAGATCTGCCTGTAGTTCCAGACCTGGAGCACGCCGGCGAGGCCCGCGATGAAAGAGGCGACCGCGTAGGCCGCAACGCGGTGGGCGTTGACGTTGAAGCCGAGCGCCGCCATGCGGCGCGGATTGTCGCGCACGCCCTGCAGCGCCAGGCCGAATGGCGCGCGGGAGATGTAGTCGACGGCGAAATAGCAGAGCGCGGCGACCGCGAGCACGACATAGTAGAACGGAATGTCCGCCCGCCAGTTGACGCCCCAGAAATGCGGCGTCGCGACGTTGTTGATGCCGGTATGGCCGTTGAAGATCGCCCAGTTCTGGTTGGTGAAATAGTAAAAGGCCGCGCCGATCGCGAGCGTGATCATGATGGTGTAGATGCCCTCGGTGCGCACGGCGAGCGCACCGCCGAGCGTGCCGAAGATGGTCGCGAGCGTCAGCGCCATCGGCACCGCCAGCCACCACGGCCAGCCCAGACTGATATTGGCGTTGTCGCTGGTTCCGAACACCGCGACCATGTAGGCGGCAAAGCCCGCGATGGTGAGCTGCATCAGGCTGACCATGCCGCCATAGCCGGCCAGGAACATCAGGCTGAGCGCGATGGTGCCGAGCATCAGCGTGGTTGCGAAGATCTCGATCAGGAAGAAGCCGTTGGCAATCAGCGGCATGATCAGCAGGATCACCGCGACGATCCAGGCTGCGGGATTGTTGAGGTCGGGCCAGCCGCGCGCAGCCTGCCGCTCCCCGGCGGAGGCGGGGCTGCGGATCTGAATGCGCGCATCATGGGTGACGGACATGTCAGCGCCTCGCCAGCAGGCCTTGCGGCCGAAGCGCCAGCACCAGCACCATGATCAGGAAGGTCACGACGATGGCGTAGGTGGGGATGTAGACCGAGCCGAGCTGCTCGGCGAGGCCGATGATCAGCGCACCGAGCGCGGCACCGGGGATCGAGCCCATGCCGCCGACGATCACGACGACGAGGGAAGCGAGCAGGAAGCGGATGTCTTCGCCGGGCGATAGCGACTGGAAGGTTCCACCGACCACGCCCGCGATGCCGGCAAGGCCGGCGCCGAGCGCGAAGACCAGCACAAAGACGACCTGGATGCGCACGCCGGTCGCGGCAAGAATGTCGCGGTCGTCGACACCGGCACGGATGATCATGCCGATCCGGGTGCGGTTGAGCGCGAGCCACATCGCGATGCCGATGATCACGGAGGCCAGGAAGATCACGAGCCGCACCAGCGGATAGCGCAAATAAACCGGCTCTCCCGAGGATTTCACGGCGGTGATCAGCGGCAGCTCGACCGGGCCGATCAGCCAGTTGGGCGTCTGGATCTGGTAGAAGTCGCCGCCGCAGGCCCACAGCATCAGATCGGCGAACACGATCGAGAGGCCGATGGTCACCATGGTCTGGCGCAGATCCTGGCCTTCCATGCGGCGGAACACGAGCACCTGGAGCAGGACGCCGACCAGCGCCGTCAGGATAAAGGCGACGATGAAGGAGAGGACCCAGGAGCCGGTCGAGGCGCTGATGGCGTAGCCGACATAGCCGCCGAACAGATAGAGCGAGCCGTGCGCGAGGTTGACGTTGCGCATCAGGCCGAAGATCAGGGTGAAGCCGCTGGCGACGAGGAAATAGAGACCGCCGAGCGTGATGCCATTGAAGACCGCATTGAGGAACACCCGCTTGCGGCCGATCGCGTCTTCAAGTCCGGGCGGCCAGACCGCAAAGATCAGCCACAGCGCCACCGCGACCGCGATGATGATGATCAGTGCCCAGGCGGGATGGCGCTCGACAAAGCGCGTCATGGCGTCGCCTCGCTCCGCTCGCGACGGGCGCCACTACACTTCGAATGCAGGTCGGACAGCCCTGTGCGAGCTGCGTACCACGCCATGGATTTGCGTCCTCCCAGGACTTGCGATCCTCTTGCCGGGATCGCGTTTCGCCCATCCTAGTGGGGCGGCGAGAGAGGCACTTGATCGTGAGTATCTTTTCGCGCGTCCGTCAGCCGCGCAAAACCTTGGCGGCGCGGCGATAATCGGTCGGCGCCATCCCGACATTGGCGGCGAAGAAGCGGGTGAAGCCGCTCTGCGAGGAGAAGCCGAGATCGAAGCCGATATCGGCGATCGGCGCTTCGCTCGCCACCAGCGCTTCCAGCGCCTGCTCCATCATCAACGTGTTGAGATAGAGGTGGGGCGTGACTCCGGTCTGGGTGCGGAACAGCCGGTAGAAATGCGGCCGCGACAGGCCGGATTCGCGCGCGATGGCGTCGAGCTCGATCTCCGCGCCGGGGCTCTCCGACATCATCTTGATGCACTTGCGAACGCGAAAATCGGTGATGGAGCCATTCGTGCGCAGATCTGGCGCGGCCTTGGCCTGCTGCCAGCTTTCGTCGTAGCAGATATCGATCAGCTGTCGCAGCTCGCCATCGAGGCTGTTCAGCGAGGGTGCGCCGCACACAAGAGCGGCGGCGTGTCTGATGTGCTTGTCCAGCGCGGGCGTGCGCGCGAACTGGGTGCGGCCGAAGCGGAGGCGGTCGGCGCCGGGCGCATCGGGCGCGAACCATTCCGCATTGACATAGAGCACGAAGAAGACGGCGCCGCCGTCGAGGTCGGTGGGCAGGAAATTGTGCGGCTCCCACGGATTAACCGCGACGACTGAGCCTTCGGTGAGCTCGTAGCGTCCGTCGTTGACATCGATGCATGCGGAACGGCCGCCGACATGGAAGATCAAATGACCTTCGCGATGCGCGTGGATATTGAAGGGGCGGTTCAACTGATAGACCGTCGCCCGGCCAAAACGGCCGTGGAAGACGGCGAGCGCCCGGCTCATGCCTTCCCTCCCGAAAGCTTTTGTCTTTTCTGATAGCGTTCAACAACCGGGGAGAGAATGCAAGAGTGCGCGTGTCGCGCCTCTGCAAATCTCTCCCCGGTCAGTCATCACGTCGCTGATGCGACTACGTCAGTACTTCTTACATTCCGGTACTGTACGACTGGGCAAACCGATCTTGGCAAACACGGCCGGGTCATAGCCCAGCGTCTGGTTCACGTTCGGGATCACCTTCACGACCTTCGAGAACAGCGCACCCTTGCCGTCGTCGACCACTTCGGTGACGAAATTGGTGCCGATCGCCTGGCGGTTGGCGTCGAGCTTGATCTTGCCGTTGGGCGCATCGAGCTCGATCTTGGCGAGCGCAGCCTTGTACTTGGACTGGTTGTCGCTGAGATCGCCATTGACCTGACGCAGCGCCAGGATCAGCGCCATGGTCGAGCCGTAATAGTTGGTGGCGAGCAGCGACGGGCTCGGGAAGCGCTTGGCTGGCGGGAAGGCGTCCTGATAGTCCTTCACGAATTTCTGCCAACCCGGATCCTCCCAGGTGTCGGCCTGGCCGCTCGCGGCCAGCGTGCCGACCAGCGCGTTCTTGGCATTGCCCTTGGACGACAGGATGGTCTGGTCGATCATGATCGAGCCGCCCATCAGATGCGCCTTGCCGCCGGCCTGCTGGTACTGGTTGAGGAAGTTGACGGCGTCGGCGCCGCCGAGGCCCAGATAGATTGCGTCGACATCGTCGGGCAGGGCAGCAATGACCGAGGCGAAGTCCTTGGTGCCGAGCGGCACCCATTGCCGGTTGGTGACCTGCCCGCCGGCGCCGCAGAATTCGAGCACGAGGCCGAACACCTGGGTGTAGATGAACGAATAGTCCTCGCCGACGGTGGCGATCTTGCGATAGCCTTTGGTCTCATAGGCGTATTTGCCGAGGCCCACCTGCCACTGCGCGCCGTCCATGTTGTAGCGGAAGAAGTTCGGCGCCGGATCGACATAGGTCGTTTCCTGCGCGCCGGAGGCGGCGTTGATGAAGGTCAGCTCCGGATGGGTCTTGGCGAAGTTCTTGACCGCGATGCCCTCGTCGCCCGAGAGCGGCGACAGCAGGATCTGTACCTTGTCCTGCTCGATCAGCTTGCGCACGGCGCGCACGGCCGAGTCCGGCGTCGCGTCGGTCGAGGCGATGACGAATTCGAGCTCCTTGTCGCCGACCTTCTTGCCGAGCACATTCAGCGCGGTCTGGAAGCCGCGGATGCCGTCCTCGCCGAGAACGGTGTAGGTGCCTTCGAGGGTGGCGGTGACGCCAACCTTGATCTTCTCCTGCGCGAAAGCGGTGCCCGACATCAGCAGGCTGCTCAACGCAATCAGTCCTAGACTGCCTTTCAACATGGCTCTCCTCCCTGGGCGTTTTTGTCGCTGTTTTTCACCGCACCTCACGCGTCCGCCGCGCGGTGCGACGTTCTTGCAAGGCCAACGGGTCTTCGACGATTTCTTGGAACGGAGGCTAACCGAACTCCGATGCAGCACACGCGTCGAAGCCGCGTACGGCTTAACGGGCAGTCTCATTTTGAATGGTGCGTCGCAAATCGTCCCGCGGCGCAATAGACGCGCTCACGCGCCGTGGTTGTCGCAATTGGATAGCGCTCAGTCGTGAAGTTCCGAGCTTGACACGGTCGGACGAAAAGAACAGAAGTCGAACATGGACTCCAGGGAATCACGGGGAACTTCGAGCAGAGCGGGATCGCGCTACGCCGCCGGGAGGGCGAGCTGCGGATGACGCTGCCTGTCCTGCCGGTCTACTATTATCACGACCACTTCACGGAGATGCTGAGCTTCGTTTGCAAGACCTACGGTCCGGTGCTGGCCGAGAGGCATCGCGCGTTTGTCGCCCGCTTCTCGTCGCTGTCGAAGGATGCCCAGTGCCTGTTCATCCGGATGGTCAACCGCAACGGCACGGTCTTCAACCCGTCCACGTTCAAATACGCCGAGATCGGCGACCCCGTCGGCGCATTGGGGGAGCTCGGTATCGCCGGTTATATCAGAGGCCTGAGCGAGCAGGACTACACTGCGTTCCTGGCGTGTCTTGCAAAGCCTGTGCTGTTCGACGGCGCCAAGGCGGCCGGCCTGGGCGACGTCAGGGCTTCGTGGCCGAAGGCCAAGCTGTCGGACTATTGTCTCGCCAATCTGTCGTACGGCACGGCCTTCCGGCACTGCGGTGGCGAGGCCTTCATCGCGCTCGGTGACACCGAGCCGCTGGAGTTCCTGCTCTATCTTTACTTCGGCAAGACGGAGAACAACCTCAAGAATTTCCCGCTGCGCGATCTCGGCATCCTGCGCACCAACGATCAGGCGGATTTCAGCGCACGGTTTGCCGACGCTGACGAGGCGAGGGCCTGTTTCCACTACGCGCGCCTGCTGCGCCACCTCGAGGCCAAATCCGACGAGGTCTATCGCAAGTCCGTTGCCGACATTCTCGGCGGTCCTGCCTGCCCGACGGATTACGCCGTCGATCTGCGCAGCCGCGCGGCCCACAAAGCGGGTCTGCATTTCGAGAAGAAGGGCGAGGTCGCGCTCGCAGGGCAGCTCTACCGCGCCGGCTCCTCGGCCGAATGCAACGAGCGTCTCGCCCGTCTGCTCTACGCGGAAGGCGACAAGGACGCCGCCGAGGACCTGCTGCGGCGGATGATCGACGATCCCGCCAGCGACGATGAGTTCGTCTTCGCGAGCGATTTCTATGCCCGGAAATTCGATGGACGCCGGACTGGACTGTGCACCGAACTGCTGCGGGCGGGACGGACGCTCCGGGTCGACGACACCTGGCGCGGCAGCCCGGAGGCCGGGATCGCGGGCGTGCTGCGCCGGCAGGGCGTTGAGGTCTTCCACGCCGAAAACACGCTCTGGCATTGCCTGTTCGGATTGCTGTTCTGGGACGAGCTGTTTGAATCCGGGCAGCTGCACAGCGGCTTCGACTGGATGCCGCATTGCCTGAAGGACAAAACCTTTGCGCAGATGTTCTCGCCCCAGATCGAGACGAAGCTGGGGACGATCGCCTCGCGCTCCGCGCTCCCTCAGATCCTGCGTGTCGTCGCCGCGAAATGGGGCAAGCCGAACGGCGTATTCGCCTGGGACCATGTCGACATGGATGCGCTCCGCGCGCTGCTTGCGGGCGCGAGCGCTGATGGCCTCGCCGCGATCCTCCGCCTGATGTGCGAGGACTATCGTGCGATGCGGGATGGCTTCCCCGATCTGATGCTTGTGGCTGATGGCGCCGTCTCGTTCATGGAAGTGAAGGCCGAGGGCGACGTCATCAGGCGCAACCAGCTGACGCGGCTTCGCCAGCTCGGCAACGCCGGAATCCCTGCGGAGATCGGCCGCGCCGATTTTCGCTTCGATCCGGACCAGGACTACGTCGTCGTGGATATCGAGACCACCGGCGGCTGGACCGGCGGGGATCGCATCACAGAGATCGGCGCCGTCAAGATCCGCAATCACGAGGTCGTGGCGGAGTGGCACTCGCTGATCAACCCGCAGCGGTCGATCCCGGCCAAGATCGTCGCGTTGACCGGCATCACCAACGAGATGGTGCGGAGCGCGCCGTTGTTCGCGGAGGTCGCGGATAGTTTCATGGAGTTCATGGCTGACGGCGTTTTCGTCGCCCACAACGTCAATTTCGACTACGGCTTCATCGCCGCGGAATACGAGCGCCTCGAACGCCGGTTCCGCTTTCCAAAACTCTGCACCTGCGCAAGCATGCGCCGCCACTATCCCGGGCACGTCTCCTATGGGCTCGGCAAGCTCACAAGGCTCTATGATATCGAGCTTAAGGATCACCACCGCGCGCTATGCGACGCTCGCGCGGCCGCGCATCTCCTCAATTTGATCAATGCGAAGCGTGATGAGGTCGGGAGCAGGGCGGAAGAGATCGCGGCCTGATCATTCGAATCCTGGCGCCCGGATCAAATTTCGAACGTGAGTTGCGGCTCCGCATCGTCTCCGACCTGGAGGGACGACAGCGATACGCCCAAAAGCCTGACCCGTTTGGGCAGGGGCATCTCGACCTCGAGCAGGCCGCAGGCGAGGCGTTCCAACTCGTCCCGGCCTGCGACCGGTGGTGCCACGGACCTGCTGCGCGTGATGATCTCGAAGTCGGCGAACTTGATTTTCAAGGTCACGGTGCGGCCCCGGCTGCCTGATGTCTCGCAATGGCGCCAGACCTTGTCGACGAGCGGGCGAAGCTCGGCGACGAGCGTGTCGAAATCGGACAGATCAGCCGAGAACGTGGTTTCGGCGCCGATCGACTTGCGGATCCGGTTGGCCCGCACCGGCCTTTCGTCGACGCCGCGCGAGATCCAGTAATAATAGGCGCCCGACTTGCCGAAATTCGCGTTCATGAATTCGAGCGTCTGGTTGCGGATGTCGAGGCCGGTGAACAGGCCGAGCGCATTCATCTTCGCGCTGGTTGCCGGTCCGATGCCGTGGAACTTGCCGACGGGCAGCGTCTCGACGAAGGCCGGCCCCATCTCCGGCGAGATCACGAACTGGCCGTTGGGCTTGCGGTGATCGGAAGCGAGCTTTGCCAGGAACTTGTTGTAGGAAATGCCCGCCGATGCATTGAGGCCGGTCTCGGCCCTGATCTTCTCGCGGATCCGCAGGGCGACGTCACGGGCGAGGGGAATGCCTTGCAAGTTTTCGGTCACGTCGAGATAGGCCTCGTCGAGGGATAGCGGCTCGATGATCTCCGTGTGCTCGGCAAAAATCTCGCGGATCTGCCGGCTGATCGCCTTGTAGACCTCGAAGCGCGGCCTCACGAAAATCAGGTCGGGACATTGCCGCTTCGCGGTCACTGACGACATCGCGGAACGAACGCCGAATTTGCGCGCTTCATAGCTTGCCGCAGCGACAACGCCGCGCTCCGCCGAGCCGCCTACAGCGACGGGCTTGCCACGCAGCTCCGGACGATCGCGCTGTTCCACGGATGCGTAAAAGGCATCCATGTCGATATGGATGATCTTGCGAACGCGCGGCGCGTCGTCGTCCACGGCATCGGAGTCGCTCATGCCCGGATGATACAATCGGGCCGTGAGAATCGCGAGGGAGTATGCGGATTCGAGCCCGTCACCGAACGAGAGCAATATTTTGTGGGGCGAATGACAGCTTGATCGCTGCACCTTCAGCCGGAATCTCGTTGGTTTGGAGGCTGCTGACAAAGAGCTCGCCGATCGGCGTCGAGACGATCATCTCGACGTGATCGCCGAGGTAAGAGGATTTTCTGACGGTGCCTGCAAGGCCGTCGCCGAGCATGATGCCGTGGGGCCGGATGGCGGCTTTTGCCGGCCCAGGCGTGAGACCGCGTGCGGGAAGCGTCAGGCGGAGGGGGCCCAGCGTGACCTGCGCCTGCCCGTCCTGCACCGCCTCGATCGTCACCTCCACGAGATTGGCATCGCCGATGAAGTCAGCGACGAAGCCGTTCGCGGGGGCTTCATAAAGCTCGCGCGGCGAGCCTTGCTGCGCGATCTTTGCATTCGACATCGCGATGATGCGGTCGGAGACCGCCAGGGCCTCCTCCTGGTCATGCGTGACATAGGCGACGGTGAGCTTCAGCGATTGCTGAAGCTCGCGGATCTCCTGCCGCACCCGGCGCCTGAGCTTGGCGTCGAGATTGGACAGCGGCTCGTCGAACAGCAGCACTTGCGGCTCCAGCACGAGCGCGCGCGCCACGGCGACGCGCTGCTGCTGGCCGCCGGACAGCTCGGCCGGATAGCGCTTCTCGAAGCCCTTGAGCCCGACCAGGGCGAGCTTCTCCAGCGCCATCGCCTCGGCCCGCGCCTTGCCCAGGCCCTTCACCGTCGGGCCATAGGCCGCGTTCTCCAACACGGTCATATGCGGGAACAGCGCATAGGACTGGAACACCATGCTGACGTCGCGGTCCGCCGCCGAGAGCCGTGTCACATCCTTGCCGCCGATCAGGATCTGCCCTTCGCTCGCGATCTCGAGCCCGGCGATCATGCGCAAGGTCGTGGTCTTGCCGCAGCCGGAAGGGCCGAGCAGCGTCACAAGCTCGCCCGCATGGATCGTGAAGCTGACATCGTCCACGGCCGTCACCGGGCCATAGCGCATGCTGACATGTCTGAACTCGACGGAGGCGGGTCCGGATTGAGGCATGGCAGATCCTATCTGGCGGGCCCGGCGGCCGATGTTGCGAGCGCGACCGGCCTGCGGCCGAGCTTCCGCTCGCCGACGCCGAACTGGATGAGGGCGATGCCCGCCGCCATGACGACGATCAGCACCGAGGAATAGGCGATGGCTAGGCCAAACTCGCCGGCCTCGACCCGTCCGACGATGTAGGCGGTGGAGAGATTGTACTCTGCCGACACGAGGAAGATCACGGCGCTGACTGAGGTGACGCTGCGCACGAAACTGTAGATCAGCGCTGCGACGAGCGCAGGCTTGAGCAGCGGCAGCACCACGCGGCGCAGCGTCGTGAAGCTGCGCGCCCGCAGGGTTGTCGAGGCCTCGTCGAGGCTTTTGTCGATCTGGGCCAATCCCGCAATGCCCGAACGCACGCCGACGGGCATGTTGCGGAACACGAAGGCGAGTACGAGGATGAGGCCGGTCCCGGTGATTTCGATCGGCGGCACGTTGAAGGCAAGGATATAGGCAACGCCGAGCACGGTACCGGGAATGGCGAAGCTCAGCATGGTCGTGAACTCGAGCAGCCGCCGGCCCACGAAATTTTGCCGCGTGAGCAGATAGGCGGTGAGCAGGCCAATCAGAGCCGTCAGTGGTGCCGAGATCGCTGCGACCTTCAGCGTCGTGAACAAGGAGGGCCAGGCCGCGCCCTCGAAGAACAGGCCGTGGCTGAAATCGACGGCGAAGCCGGTGCGGTAATGCTCCAGCGTCGGCGTATGATCGCGGCCCATCGTCTTGACGAAGCCGCCGATCAGGATCACCGCGTAGATCACCGCCGTCAGCACGATCCAGGGTATGATGACCGCAGCGGAGAGCAGGGTGACAGAGGTCGGCAGCTTTGCCGGAATGCCGGCATCGCCTTTTCCGGAGACGGTGGTGTAGCTCTTGCCGCCGAGCCAGCTCTGCTGCAGCCAGAACGCGCCGAGCGTGAAGACGAGCAGCACGATCGCCAGCACGGCCGCCATCCCCTGATTGTGCGCGGCGCCGACCACGGCAAAGAAGATCTTGGTCGAGAGCACCTCGAAATTGCCACCGAGCACGAGCGGGTTGCCGAAATCGGCGAGGCTCTCGACGAAGCCCAGTAGAAAGGCGTTGGCGAGCCCCGGTCGCAGCAGCGGCCAGGTCACGGAGCGGAACGTCGGCCAATGCCTGGCGCCAAGCGTCTGCGCCGCCTCTTCGAGGCTCGGTGCGATGCCCTGGACCACGCCCATCAGCACGAGGAACGCGATCGGCGCGAAGGCCAGCACCTGCGCCAGCAGCACGCCTGGCAGACCGTAGATCCAGCGCGAGCGTGGGATGCCGAACCATTCAGACATCAAGCCGGTGACGACGCCGGCGCGGCCGAACAGCAGGATGAGCGCAAGGCCGATGACGAAGGGCGGCGTGATGATCGGCAGCACCGTCATCGCGCGCATCAGCCGCTTGCCCGGCATCGCCGTGCGTAACACGAGCAGCGCGCAGGCGAGCCCCAGCAGCGTGGTGATGAGGCCGGTCAGCACGCCGAGGATCAGCGTATTCCAGGCAACGCCACAGGCAATGCCGCCGCCGATGCAGCCGAGGCCCCAGATCGTCGAAGAGAGCAGGCGGGCCACAAACTCGCCTAGTGCCCAGCTGCCGTTGGCATCGACCAGCGCGCTGCGCAGGATCACCGCGACCGGCAGGAAGATGAAGAGGCCGATCAGCAGCACCACGACACCGATGGTGGACGTGGTGAAGAGATCGCCCCGACAGAACCCGCGATAGGCGAGGCCATGGCAGAGCAGCAAGAGAAGCGAGAACAGGATTAGTAGCGCGCCGAAACCCATGCCGGGCTGCGCGGCGCCTGCACCACCGAGCAGCGCAGCGAGCCAGGGAATGCCCTGGTCAGGCAGCGTCACCGCAAAGCCTTGCGCGAAGAACGTGACCAGGCCGAACAACCCGATCGCGATCAATGCCCGGCCGCTGAAGGTGGTTTCGGCACGGACGGCGAGGAGCGTCGCCGCCAGCAGTGCGATGCCGATCGGCCAGAGCCACGGCGCTGCGCCTGATGTCGCCAGCGCCAGCGCGGTGCCGGCCCGCCCGAACGGATAGCCCGCAAGGTCCCAGCCCTCGGGCAGGTACCAGGGCACGAATACATAGCCAAGCCAGCCGAACAGCAGAGCAAGCCGTGTCGAAGGGCGCATCTGAGATCTCCGCAGCCGGCGGCTATTTCGGCAGTGCCTTGACCTCCTTGTCCCACTTCGTCAGCAGGCGCGAGCGTTCCGCCGACGAGCCGTATTTGACGAAATCGTAGTTGATCAGCTTCAGCTCGCTCATCTTCGGCGCCTGCGGCGGCACCGGCGCGTTTTTGTTGGATGGCACCTGATACGATTTCGCGGGGGCGGCGAGGGCCTGTGCGGCGGGGCTCAGCGCCCAGTCGTAGAACTTCTTGGCGTTCTCCAGATTGCGTGCGCCCTTGACGATCGACATCGAGCCGATCTCGTAGCCCGTGCCCTCACATGGCGCGACGGGCTTGATCGGATCGCCCTGTACCGCGAAGACGACTGCATCATGGATGAAGACGATTCCGACGGCCGTTTCGCCAAGGCTCGCTGCCTTGGCGGGCGCCGCGCCTGACTTGGTGTATTGGCTGACGTTCTTGTGCAGGGCCTTGAGGTAATCGAAACCCTTGTCCTCGCCCATCAGCTGCACGACCGTGGCAAGTAGCGTATAGGCGGTGCCGGACGAGTTCGGATCGGCGACCTGCACGTCATCCCTGAGCTTGGGGTTGAGCAGATCGGCCCAGCATTTCGGCTCCGGGATGCCCTTGGCCTTGATCTGCTCGGTGTTGTAGCCGAAGCCGAGCGCGCCGGCATAGATGCCGATGGAGCGCTGCTTCGCCGCTTTCCACTGGTTCAGCGCCCAGTCGTGCAGATCCTTGTTGGCGGGAGATTCGTATTCGAGCGTCAATCCCTCTTCGGCCGCCTGGAGATGCGGGTCGCCGGTGCCGCCCCACCAGATGTCGGCGCGCGGGTTCGAGGCCTCAGCCCTGAGCTGCGCATAAACCTCGCCGGCGGATTTCCGCGTCATCGAAACCTTGATGCCCGTCTCCTTTTCGAAGGTGGTGGACATCGCGCGGCACCATTCCTCCTGCACGCCGCAATACATGACGAGCGAGCCCTCGGCCGAGACCGGCGCAGAGGCCGCACTGGCGGCGAGCATGGCGGCACCGAGCAGAACTCTGGCAGTCAGGGATCTCAAAAGCATGGTCTACCCCCCGGGAACGAGAACTTGATGTTCTCTGTCGTTGGCTCCGACGGTGGCGCCTCTATTGCCTCAAGGCAATAGGCATTCTGTCTATCAGGTAATCCCCGTGATTTCGCTGAGCTGGGAGGCCAGCGCCGGCGTGCAGCACAGGATCGGGTTGCCCTTGGAGAGGCCGTCGCCGGCGAAGAAGTCGCTGACCCAGCCGCCGGCCTCGCCGACGATCACGATGCCGGCGGCGACGTCCCAGGCATTGATGTGCAGCTCGGCGTAGCCCTCGGTGCGTCCGCTTGCGACATTGCAGAGGCCCAAAGTGCCGGAGCCCAGGCGCTTGATGGAGCATCCGGCAGCGTAACCGCGGCCGATCATGTCGAGATAGCGTTGCGAGGGAATGCGGGGCGACCAGCCCAGTTCGACAGCCGCGCGCCTGATGTCATCGGCCCCGGAGACGGCGATCTTCTGCCCGTTCAGCGTCGCGCCCTGGCCGCGCTGGGCGACATAGAGCTCGCCCAGTGAGGGCGCGGCGACGATGCCGATGGTCGGCTGGCGGTTGAGCAGGAAGCCGATGGAGATGCACCAGTTGCGATCGCCATGGGCGAAGTTCGCGGTGCCGTCGATCGGATCGAGGATCCAGACCGCATCGCTGGCCTCGCCGCCACCTTCCTCGCCGATGACGGTGTCGCCAGGAAAAAGCTCCGACAGCCGCGCGCGTAAAAAATCCTCGACGGCACCGTCGGCGACGGTGAGCCAATCCTGCGCGCCCTTCATCGTGATGCCGAGGCTTTCCTTGCGGCCGAAATAGTCGAGCGCGATGCGCCCCGCCTCAGCGGCAAGGCCCTGGGCCGCATAGCGGCGCAGCATGAGTTCGGCCGGCGTCATTGTCAGGCGGCCTTGATGGCGACGGGGCGGCCAGTCCGAGCCGACTCGGTCGCTGCGTCGGCGAGCATCTGGGCGCGCAGCCCGTCGAGACCGGTCGGAGAGGGCGCCGCCTTGCCGGTGCAGGCATCGATGAAGGCCGCGAGCTCGGCGCGGTAGGCGGCGGCATAGCGTTCGAGGAAGAAGTTCTGCACCGGATCGGCGCGGAAGCCCTGGCTGGTCGCGATCTCGACAGTCGTCTCGTGGATGTTGCCGGCCCTCAGCATCCCCTTCGAGCCGTGCACCTCGATGCGCTGGTCGTAGCCGTAGGTGGCGCGGCGCGAATTCGAGATCTGCGCGATGCGCCCGCTCGCCGTCTTCATGACGACGGCTGCGGTGTCGACGTCGCCGGCTTCGCCGATGGCCTTGTCCACCAGCGCCGAGCCGAGCGCGAAGATTTCGACCGGCTCCTCCGCCAGCAGGAAGCGCGCCATGTCGAAATCGTGGATCATCATGTCTCGGAACAGGCCGCCCGAGCGTTTCACATACTCGACCGGCGGCGGTCCGGGATCGCGCGAGATGACGCTGACGATCTCGATCTCGCCGGCCTCGCCGCTGCGCAGCCGCTTCTCCAGGCTTGAGAAATTCGGATCAAAACGTCGGTTGAAGCCGATCATCAGGGGCTTGCCTGATGTCTCGACCGTGGCGAGGCAGCGGCGAATGCGGTCCGAATCAAGATCGACCGGCTTCTCGCAGAACACTGCCTTGCCGGCCGAGACTGCGGCCTCGATCAGATCGGCATGCGTGTCGGTCGGCGTGCAGATCAAGATGGCATCGATGCCGGAATCGCCGATGATCGCATCCGCGTCGGCCACCTTCGCGCCTGTCGCCTGCGCCAGCGAGGACGCGGCCTCGCTCGAGGCGTCGGCCACGGCGACGAGCCGCGCATCGCCGCGCGCCGCAACATTGAGACCGTGAATGCGCCCGATCCTGCCGGCGCCGAGAAGTCCAAACCGCATTGCCATCATCACTGCTTGACTATTCGAATAAGCATTCCATTCTCTGCGCCGCCCAGTCAAGGTCGGAGCCTGCACTTCTCGATGTCATCAACCGCCTCGCAATATCTGACCGGATCGAACGACGACACATTCGCGACACAGTTGCGCGCGCACACGTGCTCGGTCAACGCGATGATGGAACATCTTGACGGGCCGGTCCGCGCCGGGCGGTTGATTGGGAGCGAGTGATGGCGACGATCAGGCTCACGATGGCGCAGGCGCTCGTCGCTGCGATGGCCGCGCAGAGGACTGTCATCGACGGGAAGACCCAGCCGCTGTTCGCCGGTGTCTGGGCGATCTTCGGGCATGGCAATGTCGCAGGGCTCGGCGAGGCGCTCTATGCCGCGCGCGACCGTCTGCCGACCTTGCGTGCCCATAACGAGCAGGCGATGGCGCATGCCGCGATCGCCTTCGCGAAAACCGCGCGCCGCCGGCGCATGATGGCGGTGACGAGCTCGATCGGCCCCGGTGCGACCAACATGGTGACGGCCGCAGCCGTCGCTCACGTCAATCGCCTGCCGGTGCTGCTGCTGCCGGGTGATGTCTTCGCCGGACGCCGGCCCGATCCGGTGCTGCAGCAGATCGAGGATTTCGGCGACGGGACGGTTTCCGCCAATGATTGCTTCCGGCCCGTCTCGCGCTATTTCGATCGCATCACCAGGCCCGAGCAGATCATGCCCGCATTCGAGCGCGCGATGCAGGTTCTGACCGATGTGGCCGAATGCGGACCCGTGACGCTTGCGCTGTGCCAGGACGTGCAGACGGAAGCCTACGACTATCCCGACTGGTTCTTCGCCGAGCGCGTCTGGCAGCCGCGTCGCCCGCGCGCCGACGCGACGCAAATGGCTGAGGCCACAGCGCTGCTCAAGGCGGCGAAGCGCCCGCTCGTCGTCGCCGGTGGCGGCGTCCTCTATAGTGAGGCGGAAGCCGACCTTGCGGCCTTCTGCACCGCGCACGGCATCCCGGCAGCGGAAACGCAGGCCGGCAAGAGCGCGCTGCCTCACGATCTCAAGCTCAATCTCGGCGCGATCGGCGTCACCGGCACGGGAGCCGCCAACGATGCGGCACGGCAGGCCGATCTCGTGCTGGCGATCGGCACGCGCTTGCAGGATTTCACCACGGGCTCGCGCGCGCTGTTCGCCGATCCCGCGTGCCGGATCATCGGCCTCAATACGCAGGCCTTTGACGCCGGCAAGCACCGCGCGCTGCCACTCGTGGCCGATGCCAAGGTCGGACTAGTGGAGCTCGGCGCCGCCCTTCAGGGATGGACGGCACCTGCTGCCTGGACCGGGCAGGCCAAGGCCGGCCGCACGGCCTGGCTGGAAACGGCCGCGCGCTACACCGCGCCCGGTAACGAAAGTCTGCCGAGCGATGCCCAGGTCATCGGCGCCGTTCAGCGCCGCAGCCGGCCAAGCGATATCGTGCTGTGCGCGGCCGGCGGCTTGCCCGGCGAGCTGCACAAGCTCTGGCAGCCGGGCGCAGCCGGCGGCTACCACATGGAATACGGCTATTCCTGCATGGGCTACGAGATCGCTGGCGGGCTCGGCGTCAAGCTCGCCGATCCCACGCGCGACGTCGTCGTGATGGTCGGCGATGGGTCCTATCTGATGATGAACTCCGAGATCGCCACGTCGGTGATGCTAGGTGCAAAACTCATCATCGTCGTGCTCGACAACCGCGGTTTCGGCTGCATCAACCGCCTCCAGAACGCGACCGGTGGCGCCCCGTTCAACAACCTGCTGCGCGACGCCCGCCACGAGACTCTGCCCGAGATCGACTTCGCAGCCCATGCCACCGCGATGGGAGCGATCGCGCGCAAGGTCGCTGGCATCGCCGAGCTGGAAGCGGCGTTCGAGGAGGCGCGCGGTCACGATCGCACCAGCGTCGTCGTGATCGACACCGATCCGCTGCCCTCGACTGATGCCGGCGGCCATTGGTGGGAGGTGGCGGTGCCTGAAATCTCGGAGCGCAGCGAGGTCGAGGCCGCAAGGCGCGGCTATATCGAGGCGCTCGCGCGCCGCAAATACTGATCCAGCGAGGACGACATGCCTATCCGTATCGGCGCCAACCCCATCGGCTGGTCGAACGACGATCTCCAGGAGATTGGCGGCGACACACCACTCGAAACCTGCCTCGCCGAGGCGCGCGAGGCCGGCTTTGTAGGCATGGAGCTCGGCCACAAATTTCCGCGCGAGCCGCAGGCGCTGAAGGCGGCGCTCGCGCCCTTCGGCATGGCCTGCATCTCCGGCTGGTATTCGGCGGAGCTCCTGAAGCGCGATGCCGATGCGGAGATGCGGCATCTGCGCCCGCATCTCGATCTGCTGAAGGCGATGGGATCATCGGTGCTTGTTTTCGCCGAGACCTCGAATGCGATTCATGGCGATCGCAGCAAGCCGCTATCGCAGCGACCGGTCATGAAGGCGGGCGACTGGGCGGAGTTCGGCCGCCGTACCACGCAAGTTGCCGAGCGTACGCTCGCCGAGGGTGTCAGGCTGGTCTACCATCATCACATCGGCACCATCGTCGAAACCGCTGACGACATCGACGCCTTCATGGCGGCGACCGGCGAGCCCGCTCATCTGCTGCTCGACACCGGCCACGCCACCTGGGGCGGCGCCGATCCCGCCGCGCTGGCCCGAAAATATCGCGCCCGCATCAGCCACGTCCACGCCAAGGACGTGCGGCGGGCGGTGATGGAGCAGGCGCGGCGCGAGGATTGGAGCTTCCTCGATGCGGTGCTGGGGCAGGGCAGCGAACTCGGTGTCTACACCGTGCCCGGCGACGGCATGGTCGATTGCCCCGCCGTGTTCCGCGAGCTCAAGGGCTATTCCGGCTGGATCGTGGTCGAGGCGGAGCAGGACCCGCAGAAGGCGCACCCGCTGACCTACGCCAAAAAGGGTGTGGCCCATCTGAAGCAGAGCCTGACGGCGGCGGGGCTTACCTGATACGCGGACGCTGTTGAGTTTCCGAAACGTCCGGAGCAGCACGACATGGCGATCGTTTTCATCACCGGCAGCACCGACGGGCTTGGCCGGGCAGCGGCGCAATCCCTGCTTGATCAGGGCCATCGTGTGGTGCTGCACGCGCGTTCCGCCGATCGCGCTGCGGCGCTCGCGGACCTCGCTCCGCGCGCCGAGGGCGTTGTGGTCGGCGACCTCCAGAACGGCGCCGAGACCAAGGGCGTCGCGGATCAAGTGAACGCGATCGGGCGCATGGATGCGGTGATCCACAACGCCGGCGTCTATGCGCAGCGGAGCCGCGGCTCCACGCCGGACGGCCATGCGACGACGTCAGCGATCAACACCCTTGCGCCCTACATGCTGACGGCGCTGATCGAGCGCCCCGCCAGATTAATCTATCTCAGCAGCGGCTTGCATCGCGGCGGAGAGGGATCGCTGAACGATCTCGACTGGGCGAAACGGCCTTGGGATTCGGCCACCGCTTACGCCGAGAGCAAACTTCAAATCGTCGCGCTCGCATTCGCGTTGGCGCGACGCTGGCCGCAGGTCCTGAGCAACGCTGTCGATCCCGGCTGGGCGCGCACAAGAATGGGCGGCTTCGGCGCCCCGGTCGATATCGCGACTGGACAGGAGACGCAAACCTGGCTCGCGGCAAGCGACGATCCCGCGGCGCGCGTCAGCGGCCGCTACTGGCATCACATGCAGCAGCAGGAGCCGGCCCGCGAAGCAAAGGACACCGCTTTTCAGGATGCACTGATCGACAGGCTGCGCGAGCTGACCGGCGTCGTGCTGCCCCGGTCCTAGAGCATGATCCGGAAAAGTGCGAAGCGGTATTCCGAAAAGATCATGCTCAAACGAAGAGATAAAGCCTCTCAGACCCAGCCGCCGTCGACGATGTAGTGCTGGGCGGTGCAGGCGGAGGCCTCGTCCGAGGCAAGGAAGAGGGTGACCTTCGCGACCTCGTCAGGCACCAGCCGGCGCTTCAGGCACTGACGCTGCTGCAGTTCGGCCTCGCCGGCCGGCGTCATCCATTTCTCGAGCTGGCGCTCGGTCATGATCCATCCCGGTGCAATCGCGTTGACGCGAATGTTGTAGGGACCATAGTCACGTGCCAGCGAGCGCGTCAGCCCGATCACGCCGGATTTGCTGGCTGTGTAGGCGGCCATGCCGCCTTGTCCGGCGATCCACGACACCGAGCCGAAATTGATGATGGCGCCTGACTTGGCCGCCTTCATGTCCGGCAACACCGCCTGCGACGCAAAGAACTGGTGCTTCAGGTTCACCGCGATGCGGTCGTCCCAATATTCGGGCGTCATCTCCTCGGTCGCGTGCCGCTCGTCATGCGCGGCGTTATTGATCAAGATATTGATCGCGCCGTGTGCCTTGCGTGCCTCCTCGACGCCGGCGCGCAGGGCCGGGATGTCGGTCAGGTCGACGCGCTGGAAATGCGCAGCCAGCCCCCGGTCCGACAACTCGCGCGCCAGGCGCTGGCCTTCGTCGACCTTGATGTCAAAGAACACGACCTTGGATTTCTGCTCCGCGAAGCGCCGCACGATCGCAGCGCCAATTCCCGCCGCGCCTCCGGTGACGAGCACGACCTTGCCGGCGAGGTCGGAATAGATGGCAGCCATGGGAACCTTCCAGTTTGTTACGGGCGACCAGGGCCGCCCCGATTCTTTTGCAGACCATATCTGCTTCCTCCGTGAGGTACATATGTCAGAATTTTAGTTGCGTACCTCAAAAACTGAGGGCAGGATTGCGCCCAAAGAATAAAAGTCGTTGGGAGGTTGTGATGAGATTGCTCGGGAAGCTGGGATTCGCCGTCGCCGCGTGCCTGTTTGGCGCCAATGTCGCGGCAGCCGATACCGTCGTGAAATGGCTCCATATTGAGGTCAACCCGGCCCAGGTGAAGATCTGGGAGGAGGTCGCACGCAGCTATGAGGCCTCACATCCCGGTGTGAAGGTCGAGATGCAGTTCCTCGAGAACGAGGCCTACAAGGCCAAGCTGCCGACCATCCTCCAATCCAAGGATCGGCCGAACATCATCTACAGCTGGGCCGGCGGCGTGCTGAAGACGCAGATCGATGCCGGCGTGCTCGAAGACATCACCGACCAGGTGAAGGGCTATAGCGATAGCGTCACGCCGGCGGCGCTCGCTGCGTTCTCGCGCGATGGCCACGTCTATGGCCTGCCTATTTCGCTGTCGCAGGTCGGTTTCCTTTGCAACAAGGACCTGATGGCCAAAGCGAAGGTCGATCCGGCGTCCATCAAGACGTGGGACGACCTGCTCGCCGCGGTGAAGACAATCAAAGCAGCGGGCGTGACGCCGATCGTGGTCGGCGGCGCCGACAAATGGCCGCTGCACTTCTACTGGACCCATCTTGCCGTGCGCATCGGCGGCAAGGCAGGGTTCGATGCGGCGCTGCGTGACGAGAACGGCGGCTTCGCCGGCGAGACCTTCCAGAAGTCGGGCGAGCTGTTCAAGCAACTCGTCGATCTCCAGCCGTTCCAGAACGGCTTCCTCGGCTTCAAGAACCCTCAAGCCGTCGGCTATTTCGGCGACGGCAAGGCTGCGATGACGCTCGCGATCAGCTCGGTCTATAATTTGCAGCGCGCGCTGGCCGCCGACAAGGTCGGATTGAGCGAAGACAAGATCTGCTGGTTCGATTTCCCTGTCGTACCCGGTGGCAAGGGCGCGCCGACGGATACGCTCGGCGGCATCACCGGCTGGCTGGTCACCAAGGACTCGCCGAAGGAAGCGGTCGATTTCCTGAAGTACTTCCTCTCCAAGGATGTGCAGACGCGGCTTGCCGCGGGCAGCTACGTCATTCCCGTGGTGCAGGGCGCGGAGGCCGGCCTCAACAATTCCTTCATGAAGATGATCGCGGCCAATCTCGCGAAGTCGCAGTACCACCAGAACTTCTATGACCAGAGCCTCGGTCCCTCGGTCGGCCGCGTCGTCAACGACGTCTCGGCGGAGATCGCCGGCGGCAGCATGAGCCCGCAGGACGCGGCGAAAGCGATCGAAGCAGCGTTCAAGCAGGGTAACTGACGGTGGCGCGACGGATGGCGATCACCTCGCCGATCGGCGTTGCCGGTGAGGCGGCTCCTCAGGCGCTGCGTGGCCCGGGCTGGGACGGCCGCTTCACCGTCCTGATCCTGTTCCTGCCGCCGGCGCTGCTGCTGTTCACGCTGTTCGTGGTGCTGCCGATCGGCGAGGCGGCGTGGTACTCGGGCTTCAACTGGAACGGTTTCGGCAGGCCGACCAACTGGATCGGCTTCGACAATTATCGCTTCGTGCTAGAAACCCGCGCGTTCTGGCTTGCACTGCGCAACAACGGGCTGATCATCGCGGTCTCGCTCGCGGTCCAGCTGCCGCTCGCGCTGACCCTGGCCTTGATGCTGGCCGAGAAGTTTCGCGGCGCGGTGGCGCTGCGCATGCTGTTCTTCATGCCCTATATCCTGGCGGAGATCGCGACCGGATTGATCTTCTCTTTCGTCTATGACGGCGACTACGGTCTTGTTGCATCGATCTGGCGCACCTTCGGCGCCGAGCCGCCGCACCTCTTGGCATCGACCGACACGGCGATGCTGGCGGTGCTGATCGTGATCGTGTGGAAGTATTTCGGCTTCCATATGATGCTGTTCATCGCTGCGCTGCAGAGCCTTGACAAAACCTTGGTCGAGGCGGCGCGGATCGACGGCGCAACGCGCTCACAAACCCTGCGCCATGTCGTGATCCCCTTGCTCTATCCGACCATCCGCCTCTCGGTGTTTTTCGCCATCGTCGGCTCGCTGCAATTGTTCGATCTGGTGATGCCGCTCACGCGCGGGGGACCTGCGGATTCCTCCAACACCATGGTGAGCTTTCTCTACAACAACGGCATCTCGCGCATGCGGGTCGGCTATGGCAGCGCCATCGGCGTCATCCTGTTCATGATCTGCGTGACCTTTGCCTTCACCTACAAGCGATGGTTCATGCGCGATGAATAGTGCCGAGACCGCCCGTGCGCCGTTCGACCCTGCCGTGCTGTTCAAGGCGGCATTCCTCGGCATCGTTGCCGTCTTCGTGCTGGTGCCGCTGCTCGCAACCTTGCTCGGCGGCTTCAAATCGCTCGGCGAATTGCGCGTCAATCCGTTCGGCCTGCCCAATCATTGGGAGTGGCAGAACTATGCGGATATCCTGTTCTCCGGGCGCTACTGGCAGCTCCTGCGTAACTCGCTGATCATCTCGACCCTCACGGTGACATTGACCCTGATCGTCGCCTCGATGGCGGCGTTCACCTTCGCCCATGTCAGGTTCTTCGGCTCGTCGATGCTGCTGAGCTATCTGACGCTCGGCCTCTTGTTTCCGGCGGCAACCGCGGTTCTGCCGCTGTTCATCAAGGTGCGCGATCTCGGCCTGCTCGACACCTATTTCGGCGTTGCGCTGCCGCAAGTGGCTTTCAGCCTCGCCATGAGCGTGCTGCTGCTGCGCCGCTTCTTCAAGGACATTCCCTATGAACTGCTGGAGGCCGCGCTGGTCGACGGCTGCAGCTATATCAAGTTCTTTCGTTATGTGACGCTGCCGTTGTCGCGGCCGATCCTGGCGACCGTCGGCACCATCACCTTCGTCAACAGCTGGAACGCCTATCTGCTGCCGCTGGTGATGCTCAACACCGATGCGCTCTATCCCTGGCCGCTCGGCATCATGGTCTACCAGGGCGAATATTCGTCCGAATGGCACCTGATCCTCGCCTTCATCACGCTCACCATCCTGCCGACGATCATTCTGTTCCTGCTGGCGCAGAAGCACATCGTCGCCGGCCTCACCGCAGGCGCGGTCAAGGGATGAGCAAGACTTCACGGAGAAAAAAATGAGAAAAGTCGGCGTCGGAATCATCGGCTGCGGTGTGATCAGCACCGCTTACATCAAGGCAGCGCAGCGCTTTCCGGTCATGGAGGTGAGGGCGCTCGCCGACATGCGCAGCGACGTTGCCGAGCGCCAGGGCGCCGCCTTCAATCTGCCGGCGATGCGGGTCGACCAGCTGCTCAAGCGCGACGACGTCGAGATCGTCGTCAATCTCACCGTGCCGCTTGCCCACACCGATGTCAGCCTCGCGGTGCTGAACGCCGGCAAGCATGTCCATTCCGAGAAGCCGCTCGGCATCAACGTCGCGGAAGCCCGCAAGGTGATGGATCTCGCCGCGCAAAAGAACCTCCGCGTCGGCTGCGCGCCCGACACGTTCCTCGGCGGAGGGCACCAGACCGCGCGCAAGCTGATCGACGACGGCGCGATCGGCACGCCCGTGGCGGGCAGCGCCTTCTTCGGCTGCCCCGGCCATGAGCGCTGGCATCCGGCGCCGGGCTTTTACTATTTGCGGGGCGGCGGGCCGATGCTCGACATGGGGCCGTATTACATCACTGATCTCGTACAGCTGCTCGGGCCTGTAGCCAGCGTGATGGGCTCGACCGCGCGCCCGAGATCCGAGCGCCTCGTCACCAGCCAGCCAATGAACGGCGCGCTGATCCCCGTTGAGGTTTCCACCCATGTCGCGGGAACGCTCGAATTCGAGAGCGGAGCCGTCGTCTCCATCGCGATGAGCTTCGATGTGCCCAAGCACCGGCATGCGCCGATCGAGATCTATGGCGACAAGGGCAGCATGCTTGTGCCGGATCCGAACCGCTTCGGCGGCGAGGTGCAAGTCGCCAAGACCGGCGGCGAGTGGGAAACGATGCCGCTCACGCACGGTCATGTCGAAGGCGAGTTCCGTTCGATCGGTGTCGCCGACATGGCCTCCGCAATCCTGAACAACCGGCCGCACCGCGCCAGCGGCGCGCTGGCCTTCCATGTGCTGGAGGTGATGGAGGCGTTCCAGACCTCGGCCGATGAAGGCCGCCGCGTCAAGATCGAAAACCGCGTCGAGCGGCCGGCGATGCTGCCGGCCGGACGTGAAACCGGACAGATCGACTGAGGGAATAAGCATGCGCAAGGCATTGATTGTATGGGGCGGCTGGCCGGGACACGATCCGGATCTCTGTGCCTCGATGATCCGCGGCTGGCTGAAGGCGGAAGGCTTCGAAGTCCAGATCGAAACCACGACCGAGGCGTTCGGCGATCCCAAGATCCATGATCTCTCGCTGATCATCCCGATCTACACCATGTCGAAGATCGAAAAGGCCGATGCGCTCAATCTCTGCGCGGCGGTGCGCAGCGGCGTCGGGCTCGCCGGACATCATGGTGGCATGTGCGATGCCTTCCGCGACTCCGTCGACTACCAGTTCCTCTGCGGCGGGCAATGGGTCGCGCATCCCGGCAACATCATCGACTACAAGGTCGACGTGACCAAGCCTGACGATCCCATCATGAAGGGCCTGAAGAGCTTCGAGCATCGTTCCGAGCAGTATTACATGCACATCGATCCCGCTATCGAGGTGCTGGCGACGACGACGTTCACGGGCGAGCACGCATCCTGGATCGATGGCGTGGTGATGCCGGTGGTCTGGAAGAAATCGTATGGCGCCGGCAGGGTGTTCTATTCCTCGCTCGGTCATCGCGCCTACGAGCTCGACGTGCCGGAGATCCGGACGTTGATGACCCGCGGCATGCTGTGGGCGGCGCGCGCATGAGTGATAGCGCGACCCAGCCCATGGTTCGCGCCACGCTCGAGGATGTCGCGCGCGCGGCGGGGGTTTCGCTTGCCACCGTCGATCGCGTCGTCAACCGGCGCGAGGGGGTGCGCGCCAAGACTGTCGCCCGTGTCGAGGCCGCGGTGGCAAAGCTCGGCTATCGTGCCGACGTCGCTGCTGCGCGGCTCGCCCGCGGACAGTCGTTTCGTTTCGCCTTCGTGCTGCCGGCCGGCAGCAACAGTTTCATGACCAACCTGTCCGAGCAGGTCCAGCGCGCCGCCGACTGGCTTGCCGGCCAGCGCGGCTTCATCGACATCCTCCACGTCGACGTGTTCGATCCGGAGGTCCTCGCCGGCGCACTGGAAGATTTGTCGCCGGTCTATCAGGGGGTCGCCGTGGTCGCGCTCGACCATCCCAAGGTCCGCGACGCTCTCGACGAACTCGCCGCGCGTGGCGTCGCCGTGGTGACCCTTGTGTCGGACGCGCCGAGCTCGCGCCGTTTGCACTATGTCGGTATCGACAATCCGGCCGCGGGCCGAACCGCGGCAACGCTGATGGGACGCTTTCTCGCGGGCCGCGAGGGCAAGGTCGCTGTTATCGCGGGGTCGTTGTCGCTGCGCGATCACACCGAGCGGCAGTTCGGCTTCCACCAGATATTGTCCAGCGAGCATCCGAATCTTGCGACACTGCCTGTCATCGAGGGCCGCGACGACAGCGAGCGCACGCGGGAGCTGACCACCGCGCTGCTCAAGCGCCATACGGATTTGCGCGGCATCTACTGCTGCGGCGCCGGCAATCGCGGCATTGCCGAGGCACTCGAGGCCTCCGGCCGGGCGCGTGATGTGGTCTGGATCACCCATGAGCTGACCCAGCATACGCGTCGCTTCCTGGTGCGCGGCACGCTCGATGCGATCATCAACCAGGACCCCGGCCACGAGGCGCGCTCCGCCGCGCGGGTGCTGCTGGCGCATTGCTTGGAAGAGCCGATCAGCCCCGATCAGGAGCGCATCCGCATCGACATCTTCTTGCGCGACAATCTGCCGTAACTGGCGGTTGGCGTCTCGGAGCGCCGCGGCAGCCGCGAATTCGACCGGGAAACGGAAGATTGGAGCGAGCGGCCGTTCCCTTATCTGGCTCGCCATGGCGTCAGCAGCGGAATCCAGCGCGGCACATTGGTCCGAAAGCTCTCGTACTTCGTGCCGAAAGTTTGCTTGAGCGTCGGTTCTTCGATCGCCACCACCCAGACATGGAAGAAAAGCCAGAGCAGCGCGCCGTACCAGAGGACATGCCAGTCACCGAACAGAAGAGCCTGACCCAAAATGACTGCGACGACCGCGATGTAGATCGGATTTCGCACGTAGCGATAAAGCCCGGTCACGACCAGCTTTTGTGGCGGCGCGATCGGGGCGGGCGTCCCCAGTCCCTCCAGCGCAAAACGGGCAAATGAATCCACAATTCCGGGCGCTCCGACGATAATCAAGATACCGCCGAGGATGCGGGTCAGATCGACGCCGAAAAAAGCGGGCCCAAACTCCCAGCGAGTCATCGACCATGGGATCAGCCCTGCGAGCACACACGGCGCAACCAGGAAGAACAGTGCAGAGCCCAGGACGGCGCTCATCCCTTGCATGGTCACCTCCTGATGCTTTCGCTGGCGGCGATGTTTAGGTTGAATCGCGACGGCCGTGCGAAAGCGTCTCGACCAAACCCACAGTCCAGCACATCGGGCATCCGCGTAACGCGACGAGGGCGGCAACGCCCGCGCCCAGGGATAGCCAGGGGTGCGCGGTCTCGTGGACGATGGCGCAAGCGAGCAGCACCGCCGCAGCTGCGCCGCGCATCAGGTGCGCGCCCAGGAAAGCGCTTCCGAACAAGCCGACTCCACGAAGGTAATTCATGGGCCCACTCCGCTGTCCTTTGTGCCGAGCAGGTATTCGCGGACCAATGTGCGGGCGCGGCGCAGGCGGCTTTTGGCCGCTTCGCGCGTCACGCCGAGCCGCCCGGCGATTTCCCCAATCGTCAGATCTTCGAGATCTCGCAGCAACAGCACTTCGCGATGCGACGGCGAAAGCGACTCGATCGCATTGACCAGGTCTATGCGTAACTCGCCCGGCGGGACCTTTGCGAACTCGCGTGACTCTTCCAGGCTGGTGAGCTCCTCGACTCCGCGCATCAGCGTCAGCGCCGGCAGCATGCAAAGGCGTGCGATGACGGTCAGCAGCCAGCCAACGAGTGCGGCTGGACTGCGGACCGTGCCCACGCGCCGGTAGACGACGATGAGTGCCTCTTGCACCACATCTTCGATGACCGAGGCGCGGTGGCAAAGGCGTCGGGCGTAGCGTCGAATGTTCGGCTGCAGCACCACCAGGAGCTGCGTGAGCGCGAGCCGGTCGCCCGACTGTGCCGCGAGCAAGAGGTCGTCTGATACGCGCGCCAAGGCGGTCACCCCTTCAGTGGCCCGCGCCCAGCGACGGCGCAAGCAGGACAATAGCCGAACACGCCGGTGACCAGCGTCACCACACCCGCGCCGCTGAGCAGTAGCCCGAGCGGCGAAGCGTGCAGCGCAACCACGCCGCAGACGAGCATCAAGCCCCCGCCGATCAGCCTGGCCGCGCGCTCCCACCCGCCAACATTCTTCCTATACCACATGGTTCTGTGCTCCGGTTCGTGACACGCCGCTCTGGCGCATTCATCCAGACAAGAGGGCGCAAACCCGGCGCCGGGGTCGCGGCCCAAAAAATAATCTTGGGGGGCAGCTTCAACAGGCTGGGCGCCGGTGCGGGCCCCGCGAAATTCCAAAGGCGGCCGCCCTTGAGGCGTCATCGGGCCGGATCGCATCGGCGGGCCCTTGGCCGCGGCATCCGCGCCTGCCCCCCGCGCGGACGATTGACAGGCAATTATTACATGTCTAAAAATATGCAAATTCATATAATTCACGAGGCGCCTGAATGGACGCGCATCCGCTCAAGCTCAAGGTCAGGTCGTATGTCGCGGAGACGCCGTTCATACGGAGCCTTGTGTTTGGCGTGGAGGACGGCGCCGCGCCGCCATGGCAGGCCGGCGCGCATGTGCGCGTCGCGCTGCCCGACGGAGGCGACCGGCCGTACTCGCTGATGGCGTTGCCGGGCCTGCCTGGCGATGCGCTGGCGCTTGGTGTGCTGCGTGAGGAGGCTTCGACCGGCGGCTCGCAGTTCATGCACGCGCTGAAGGTCGGCGATATCGTGAAGGCCAGTGCGCCGGTCAACAATTTTCACCTGCACGAGGGGAGCGCGCCGGCGCTGCTGTTCGCCGGCGGCATCGGCATCACGCCGGTTCTGTCGATGGCGGCGGAGCTTGCGGCGCGAGGGAGCCCGTATCGTTTGCACTATGCGGGCCGCACGCAAGGGCTGCTGGCGTTCCTGCCGCAATTGCGGGACATCTGCGCCAAGGGTCTCTCCGTCCACTACGACAGCGACGAATCTCGCCTCAACATTGCCGCGGCGCTCGGCGACGCCGGTGCAAACGCCCACGTCTACGTCTGCGGGCCCTCAGGCATGATCGACGCGGTGAAGGCCGGCGCGCTTGCCGCCGGCGTATCGGCCGACCGCATCCATTACGAGCTGTTCAAAGCGGATCAGCCATCCTCGCCCGACACGCCGTTCGAGGTCGAGCTCAAATCGACCGGGCAGGTGGTTCGCGTCTCCGCCGGGCAGACCATCATCCAGGCGCTGGAAGCGGCCGGGCTCGACGTCCTTTACGACTGCCAGCGCGGCGATTGCGGCATTTGCCAGTGCGGCGTGATCGAAGGCGTGCCCGATCATCGCGACGTCATCCTCAGCGATGACGAGAGGGCGTCCAACAAGGTCATGCAGATCTGCGTGTCGCGCGCCAAGTCGCAACGTCTGGTGCTGGATTTGTGAGGGAAGCCATGGCGAAATACGGACGGAATGCCCACGCGATTGCGGCGCTGGTGCGCGAGGCCGAAGTGCACCGCGACGTCTATGTCGACCCCGAGATCTTCGAGCTCGAGATGGAGCACCTGTTCCCGAACAGCTGGATTTATGTCGGCCATGCGAGCCAGCTGGCAAAGCCCGGCGATTTCATCACCGCCAATATCGGCCGGCAGCCTGTCATGGCCAGTCGCCATAGCGACGGCTCCATCCACGTGTTCTACAACCGCTGCCCGCACAAGGGCGTCAAGATCGCCTCGGAGCCCTGCGGCAACACCGGAAAATTCTTCCGCTGCCCCTATCACGCCTGGTCGTTCAAGACCGACGGCTCGCTGCTCGCGATTCCCCTGAAGAAGGGTTACGAGGGCACCGGCTTCGGTGACACCCAGGCCAATGAGGGATTGTCGAAGGTCAGGAACGTGGTCATCTACCGCGATTTCATCTTCGCCCGCCTCAGCGATTCAGGCGTCTCCTTCGAGGATTATTTCGGCGAGAGCCTCTCGACCATCGACAACATGGTCGACCGCTCGCCCGAGGGTAAGCTCGCTGTGCAGGCGACGCCGATCCGCTACATGCACACCTGCAATTGGAAGATGCTGGTCGAGAACCAGACCGATACCTGCCATCCGATGGTCGCGCATGAGAGCTCGGCCGGCACCGCGGTCAAGGTGTGGAAGCGCGAGCAGGGCGATTCAACGGAGACGCCGATGGCGGTGCAGCTCTACGGCCCCTTCATGAGCCCGTATGAGTTCTACGAACAGAGCGGCATCAGGATCTGGCCGAACGGCCACGGCCACACCGGCGTCGCCAATTCCATCCATTCGAACTATTCTGATGTTTCAGGCTATCTCGACCAGATGGTCGCGGCCTATGGCGAGCAGCGGGCGCACGAGATCCTCGGCGAAGTCAGGCACAACACCGTCTATTTCCCGAACATCATGGTGAAGGGTGCGGTGCAGATCCTGCGCAATTTCATCCCTGTCGCGGTCGACAAGACCCTCGTCGAGAGCTGGGTCTATCGCCTGGTCGGCGCGCCCGACAAGCTCTACGAGCGGGCCTTGATGTACAACCGCTTCATCAATGCGCCGACCTCGATCGTAGGCCACGACGACCTCGAAATGTACGAGCGGGCGCAGGAAGGGCTGAAGTCGAACGGCAATCAATGGGTCAATCTGCGGCGCCTCTACGATGGCCATGAGGAGCAGGACGTCACGGCTGTCATCAACGGCACGTCGGAGCGGCAGATGCGAAACCAGTTCCACGCCTGGGCAAAATTCATGACCATGGACATGGACAAGCACGTCGAGGCGGCGGAATGATCAGCGAGAATGACATCACGGAATTCATCTACCGGGAAGCCGAGCTGCTCGACACCATGCAGTGGCAGGCCTGGCTCGATCTGTTTCACCCTGAAGGGCGTTACTGGATGCCCCTGGAATGGCAGCAGCAGGATCCGGTGCTGCAGCCGTCGCTGATGTACGAGGACCTGCTGCTTCTGAAAGTCCGCGTCGAGCGGCTCGCCGGCGAGCGCACCTTCAGCCAGAAGCCGAAGAGCCGCTGCCATCATCTGCTTCAGTCTCCCAGGATCGTCGCGTGCGATTCTGCCGGCGGCGTGTTCAAGGCGCGGACGTCCTACATCTACACCGAGACTCGCGGCGACTTGCTCGAGCGTTACTCGGGCTGGGCCTCGCACGAGCTCGTCCGGGTCGGCGATGCCCTGAAGATCAAGCTCAAGCGAGTCGATCTCGTCAATTTCGACGCGCCGTTCGGCAATATCCAGCTCTTCATGTGAGATAACCTTGACCGCTGCCACCACCGTCCACCAACGCTTTCGCGAGACCGCGCTCCGCCGAGGCGAGGCTGGTTTCCTCAACGTGCTGCCGGAAACCGCCGGGGTCTACGGCATCGCCGCCGGTGAGATCACCTACCGTGCCATGCTCGACCGGGTCGAGCGCTGGCGCGCGGCGTTTGCAAGCCGCGGCTATGGCGAAGGCCACAGGGTCGGGCTGCTGCTGCAGAACAGGCCCGTCTTCATCGAGCTCTGGTTCGCACTCAACGCGCTCGGCGTCTCCGTTGTGCCGATCAACCCGGACTTGCGGCTCAGCGAGCTCGAATACATCATCGCCCATTCCGAGATGAACGCGGCCTTCGTCCTCGCCGAGCGGCGCGACGAGGTCGAGACTGCGGCGCGTCAGACCGGCCGGGCGATCCCTGTTGTGACCGATCAGAACGAGGTTCCCGCGCCCTTCGGCGGCGCGCGGCCGGCGAGCGCGGGCGACGGCGCAACCGAATGCGCGCTGCTCTACACGTCGGGGACAACAGGACAACCCAAGGGCTGCGTGCTCACCAACACCTATTTCCTGCATTCCGGAAATTGGTATCGCGATGTCGGCGGCCTGATCGATCTCAAGCCTGAGGGCGAGCGCATGATCACGCCGCTGCCGCTGTTCCACATGAACGCGATGGCGGTGTCGCTGATGGCGATGCTGTCGGTCGGCGGCTGCCTGACCATGCTCGATCGCTTTCATCCGCGCTCCTGGTGGGCCTCCGTGCGCGACAGCCGCGCCACCTGCCTGCATTATCTCGGCGTCATGCCTTCGATGCTGATGAGCGCGCCGGCGTCGAGCCAGGACCGCGCGCATACCGTGCGTTTCGGCTTCGGTGCCGGCGTCGACAAGCTGCTCCACGCGCCGTTCGAGGACCGCTTCGGTTTCCCGCTGCTGGAAGCCTGGGCGATGACAGAGACCGGCAGCGGCGGCGTCATCGCCGCCAATGTCGAGCCGCGCAAGGTCGGCACCAGTTGCTTTGGCCGCCCGGCGGCCGAGGTCGAGATTCGCATCGTTGATGATGGCGGCAACGATGCGCCGGTGGACGTTCCGGGTGAGCTGCTGGTGCGGCGCGCTGGTGCCGATCCGCGCTACGGCTTCTTCCGCGAATATCTGAAGAACGAGGCCGCGACCACCGAAGCGTGGGCCGGCGGCTGGCTGCACACCGGCGATATCGTCTCGCGCGATGCGGATGGCGATCTGCATTTCGTCGATCGCAAGAAGAACGTGATCCGCCGCTCCGGCGAGAACATTGCCGCTGTCGAGGTCGAGTCCGTTCTCAACCGCCATCCCGCGATCCGGCAGGCCGCGGTTGCGGCGACGCCCGATCAGGTGCGCGGCGACGAGGTCGCCGCGGTCATCATCACTGAACAAGCCGGCGCCGGCCGCGCGCTCGCCGAAGAGATCGTGCGCTGGAGCCTGGAGCAGATGGCCTATTACAAGGCGCCGGGCTGGATTGCCTTCGTCGACAGCCTGCCGCTGACGGCGACTGAGAAAATCCAGCGCGGTGGCCTGAAGGATTATGTCGGTAAGCTGATGCGCGAGGGTGCGTTCTTCGACTTGCGCGACCTCAAGAAGCGGCAAGTCTGATCGAGGAAGTCTGATCGAGAGCGAGTCTGATCGAGAGAAGGTCTGATCATGAGCGAGATCCGCACCACACTCATCACCGGCGGCAATTCAGGGATCGGCGAGGCGCTGGCGAAGAAGCTGGTCGCGCGCGGCGAGCGCGTCGTCTCGGTCGGACTGGAGCCGCCGAGCTGGACGCATGACCTGCTCGCGGCCTATTGCGCCGATCTCTCCAATCTCGCCGAGACCCGCGAAATCGCGCAGGAGATTTGCCACGATCACGCCATCGATCGCCTCGTGCACAATGCCGGCGTGATCCTGCCGAACCTGCTGCCCGATGCCAAGCCGGAAGACATTCTGATGTTGGCGCAACTGCATCTGGGCGCGCCGATGCTGCTGACACAGGCGGCGCTGGAGGGGATGCTCGCGCGCCGCTTCGGGCGCATCGTGTTCGTCTCGTCGCGCGCCGCAATGGGCGCGGCGACGCGCTCGGCCTATTCGGCGACCAAGGCCGGCGTACACGGCATGGCGCGGACCTGGGCGTTGGAGCTCGCCGCGAGCGGCATCACCGTGAATGTCGTGGCGCCGGGGCCGATCCTCACCGACAATTTCTGGGGCATCGTCCCGAAGGGCTCCGAGCAGCAGGAGCGGATGGCGCGCAACGTGCCGGTCGGGCGGCTCGGCTCGCGCGACGATGTCGCGCACGCCATCTCGTTCTTCCTCGACGAGCACTCGGACTTCGTCACCGGCCAGGTGCTCTATGTCTGCGGCGGCACCAGTCTCGTCGGGCTTGGGCCGTAGTTCATTAGGACATGTACCTCTAAGCCCGACAGTGTCATCTGACCGACGACACGTCCGCTTTGCCCCATAGCGACCAAGTTCGTGTAGCAAATGTCGCGATGGGCGAGAATTGACCTCGGCCGCTATCGATTAAATAGATCGAGCTCTCTCCTGTAATTCCTGAGAAATCCTGATCCGAACATCATCCAGGCTCCGCAACACGCCGACGCATAGACCTGCGATCTCCGGGGTCGGTTGGAGGAGATCGGGGATCATGATCGTAGACATCCCCGCCGCCGCTGCCGCACGAACTCCATTGTGCGAGTCTTCGAGTGCCAAGCAACTTGGTGGATCGACGCTGAGGAGTGTGGCCGCCTTTAGGAAAGTCTCGGGATGGGGCTTGCCTACCTTAACGTCACTTCGCGTGACCAGCACGTCAAAATTGTGAAAGATACCGGCCTTCTTTAGCCGCGCTTCAGGTTTTGGTCGTGCGGTTGACGTTGCGACGGCCATGGGAATCGCGGCGTCGCGCAGAACCTTGAGAAGGTCAATAACACCAGGGCGAACCGGGACTTCAGTTGCGCACAGCCGGTCAAAATGTTCCTCGCAGGCTAAATGGTAGCGGTCAAGATCAAACGTCCGTCCGAAATAACCAATGAGCTTTTCGTCACCTAGATCTTTCGGCGCGCCAATCAAGCTGAGATGCACATGGTCAACCATTTGATGCCCTTGAGCCGCACACGCGGCGAAAATAGCCCCGCGGTAGATCGCCTCGGTGTCGAGCAGCAATCCGTCCATATCGAAAACGACGGCCTTAAGGGGCTTGGGGATCATTGACAAGCTTTCGTGAATTTCGACCTTGCAACAACCAGCGGTCGGAGATTAGTCGCGTGAGAGACGAATGGACAAGTCCGCAAAGGGTCTGAAGGTATTGCACGCTCTTGCATTATGATATCGCCTTGCGCCCGGCTCGTGGTGCCTATTTGAACAGTCCCACACACACGGTCATGCCCAGAGCGCCGCGACAAGGTGCGAATCAAGTTCTAACGACGAACTAAGAAACGTGCTGCGTGGTGGGCGGTTACGCTACTCCTCGGCCACTCTTGGATTGCCGGCGCGCACGAGCACGATCGCCGCGGCGATCACTTCGAGCGTAATCGTCAACAGAAGCGCAGCGCCGTAATCGCCTCTCCAGCCGCGGATGAGGCCGATCAATCCGGGACCGAAGGCGCCGACCGTGCCGCTGATCGAGGTGAACAGCCCCATCACCACTGTGAAGTCTTGCACTTCGAACTCGCGGTGGATGATCAGTGGCGGTAGCGTGATGAGGTTTCCAATCGAAAAGCCGAACACCGCAGAGGCGAGCAGCACGAGCTGGACGTTGTCGCTCAGGTGGATGGTCAACACCGCCACGGCCTGGCTCACCAGCGAGAAGGCGGCAACAAGCCGCGGATCGAGGTGGTCTGCAACGACGCTGAGTGAGACCCGTCCTACGATCGCCATCGAGGTCATTACACTGACCGCGAGCCCAGCGTTAAGAGCCCCGATCTTCGGCTCAAGTATAGCGATTTGATGCACGATGAAGCCGACCTGAGCGATGATCCCGAACGCAAAGGGAACCGCGATTGTCCAGAACGCCGGCCGGCGCACTATCTCGCCACGGGAGATGCTCGTGCCAGGCGTCGGCGAAAATTGGTCAGCGCTTGCGGCCGTCGCGCTCACATTCGGCGGCGGGCCGATCCAGGCGAACGTGGCCGGAACTAGAAAGATCAGCAGGACTGCGCTCGCGACCACCATTGCGGTCTGAAATCCAAGGTGGCTCACCAGAACCATAAGTAATGGTGTGACGATGATGCCGCCGGAGCTGGCACCGAGGAAGGCCAGGCTAATTGCAAAACCTCGGCGTCGCACGAACCAGGCGCCGACTGCCGCCGGAATGATTACGGTACCCATGCCGACCCAGCCGAGCGACATCAACGCGAATGCCGCATAGAGGGTCCACGGCGAGGCCGCGAAGGGGAGCAGCACCATTGAGGTGGCGAGGCACGCAATCCCAGCCAGCGCCAAGCGCTTCAGGCCGAGGTGCCGCACGATCTCATCGGTGAAGATGACGATGACATTGCCGATCAAGAGCGACAGCGTGCTGGCGCCCGAGATCAGCGAGGCCGGCCAGCCGTTCAGACGCTCCAGCTCGACCAGGTAGATACCCTGCGCGTACAGAGCAAAGCCAAAAATCGACAACGCCAACAGGAAGCAGGCAAGCACGACCCTCCAGCCGGCGTAGCGCGGTGACGTCTCGTCGTGCATGTGCGGCCCCAGTCCCAGCCGCCCCCGAGCGGCGCGCACCATCTACACGCAGTAGGCGTAGAAGGCGATTCACGAATAATAACGCGAGTGTTGCGAGCGTTCGGTCGTTGCGAGTTAAGCGACTTGTCTCTCTATCACGCCCGCAACCTGGTCGAACGGTTCTTCAATGAGATCAAACAATGTCGCCGGCTGGCGACGCGCTACGACAGGCTTGCGGGAAACTACCTTGCCTTCGTCCAGCTCGCATTTATCCGGCTATGGCTGGCCGCGCGTTATGAGTCTGCGCCCTAGATCTGGTTCTGCCTGATATTCTCGACCATCTTGGCCAGCACGCGCGCGCAGACCTCGATGTCATCAGGCTCGATGCCCTCGATCAGCCGGTCGTAATTGTTCACCATGATCGGCCAGATCTTGCGCAGCAGCGCCTCGCCGTCAGGCGTCAGCCCGACGACGCGGCGGCGCTGGTCCTCCTCGGCGATCTCGCGCTTGACGAGGCCGGACGAGACCATGGACTCGACCATGCGGCTCGCCGTCGACTGCTCGGTCACCGCGAGCACGGCGACCTCGTTGACCGTCAGGGTCTTGTAGATGAACAGCACCGACAGCGTCCTGAACACGACATTGTTGATGCCGTGCTCGCTGAGGTCGCGGTTCTGATCGAGGTTCCAGCGATTGGCGAGCCGGTTGAACAGATACGGAATGTAGGTTTGCAACTGGTCCCGCGTCCGCGGCGGACCCGACTTCCATCGGCTCTTGGATTCTCTGGCCATTATCTCTTGCGACTTTGCTTCTTGCTCTCGGTATGATCATTTGAGGACAACGATTTCAGCACGGACAGCGCGCTGTCCAGCTCGCGGGCCGGGACGTTTTCGAACCGCTTGGCGAGATGCTTCTTGTGGATTTCGGCCGCCTTCCTGAACAGCGCTTCGCCCTTCGGCGTCAGGCGCACGATGAATGAGCGCCGATCCTCGCTCGACATCTCCCGGCTGATGAGGTCGTCGGCGAGCAGGCGTTGCACCAGCCCGGAGACATTGCCGCCGGTGACCTTCAGATTTTGCGACAACTGCCCGAGCGCGAGACCATCCCTGTAGCGGTCGAGCTGGGCCAGCACGTCGAATTTCGCCAGCGACAGGCCGAACTCCGAGTTCAGCATCGAATTGAGCGAGGCGAACAGCTCGCCATGCAGCGACAGCAATTGCAGCCAGAGCCGGGTTTCGATCTGCCCGGGGACGGGAACCATGTTCTCTTTGAGTGCTGCCGGCATCGCATGACCATCGAGGACAGAGTGGCTCGTCGAATGAGGGATTATCGCGGGTTTGTCGCTCCGATTAACAAGCTGAGAATCGTAGTCAAGCGGTTCGATCCTGACGTCCCGTCGGACGAACGGCAATCCAATCCTGACGGAATCATGCAAAAGTCTTGATGGTCTGGATCACGCCGTCGAGCGCGGTGCCGGCGCTGTCCTTCAGCGCGGCCTCGCGCAGGCGGCGCGCCCAGTCGGCGGCATCCTCGCGCCGCTCGACCAGCTTGATCGCCGCCAGCGTCCTGTCGAATTTCGACAGACCCCGGCTGTGGGTATCCGAATAGCCCTTCACGAGCCGGCGGCATTGCAGGATCTCGACACCGAGCTGGTAGTTGGTGCCGACCGCCTCGGTCGCAGCTTTGAGCCATGCATCCCGGTGCGCCGTCTCGACGGCATGACGCAGCGAGCGGCGGCGCAGGCCGCGCATCCCGCCGACGGCATAAAGCGCCAGGAACCAGGGCAACGAATAAGTCTTCACCCGCCGTCCCCGGTTGACGCGGCGATCGAGCCAGCCGAGCAGGCGCGGCCGCGCGCCAAGCCAGCGGCCAAAGCTGGCGGGCAGCATGCCCATCACTTCCTCCATGCGCGGATGCATGAATTCCGTGGTCTGGAGCACCTGTCCGTCCGACATCTCGAGCTCGCTCTCGATGCGCGCGCGGCGGCCAGCACGCGTCTTGAGATCGGCGACGCGGATGACGTCGTCATAGCTCATGGCGTTGGCGAGGTACTTTGCCGCGGCTTCCGTGAAGGCATAGGCGTGCGTGTTGCCGCCGGCGCTTCGGTCGGCCGCGTGCAGGGTCTTGAGGATGTCGAGATATTCGCCGCCATAGGCGACGTCCTGGAAATCGACGACCTTGCGCAAGCCGGCGCGCGCCATGGGGAGCGCAGGCTCGGGCAATTCCTGATTCAATCGCGCAATGAGCGCGCCGAGCTGCGGATCGACCGAAGCGGAAGAGGGGATCTTCTCGACGGGCTTGGGTTGCGCAGGCGCCGCCACCTCGGCAGGGCCGGTCTTGACCCGCGCGAAGGCGGCCTCGAACGTCTCGACGCTGGCCTTGGCGCCCTTGCCGCCGGCGCGGATGACGTCGAGATAGCTCTCGCGGCTGAACGGCAGCACGCCGGCTGCCGCGAGCGCGCCGAACATCGCCGCCGAGATGACGCTGCCATGGGCGATCGCCAGCGCGTTAAGGTCGAAGATGATCTCGGTCTTCGCGGCGATGCCGATGGCGCCGGTGACGGCGCCGCCGTCGGCGATGCCGTTGCCGGGCGCGATCTTCTCGCCGATTGCAAATGAGCGGTGGTTGGACGCAATCAGCGTGGTGCGATCGGGCGTCACCAGGCCGCGCAGGATCGACCGGCCGGCCTCCATGAACTCCGCCGCCATCACCACGTCGACGTCGCCGGGCGTCGGCATCAGCGACAGGATCGGCTTGCGGCCGTCGAGCGGCGGCATCGCCTCGATGTAGTAGATCGTGGCGCCGGTGCGCTGGGCGACGCCCGGCACCGAGGTGGACTGTGCGACCCAGCCGTGATTCTCGGAAAGCTGCACGATCCAGTCGGTCAAAACGCCGCCACCCTGGCCGCCCATCGCGACGATCGCGATCGAGATCGGCCGCTCGGTCGCTTCGCCCGCGGCAGGGAGGGCCAGCCGAACCGTCTCGTCTCTCATGCCAGCGCCTCGAGTGCCGGCCGGCGGCGGTCGCGCCGCCGCTGCAGCCAGCCGATGACGGACATCGCGACCTTCGACTTGAACTTGTCCCAGCCCGTCGGATTGTGGATCACGTCGGCGCGGTAGAACGAGGGGCACAGCACCGCGGCCTCGGAGACCTCGCCGCAATTGCCGCAGCCGACGCAGGAATTGTCGATCGCCGCAACCGGATCGTCGCGCAGGGGATCATCGAGCTGCTTCACCGACAGCGATGGACAGCCGGACAGCCTGATACAGGCATGGTCGCCGGTGCAGACATCCTCGTCGACACCAAAACGCTCCTTGACGATGCGCACGCCGTCCTTGATCGCCTTTGATATCTGCGGCTTCACGCGGCGCTGCTTGTTCAGCATGCATTCGGAGGAGGCGACGATGACCTTCGGCCCTTCCTCCTTGGTCGTCAGCGCCTCCTTCAGCGTGTCGCGCATCTTGCCGACGTCGTAGGTGCGGTCGAGCTGGCGCACCCATTGGCCGCCGATGCCCTTCACCGCCTTGACGATCGAATTGTTGGTGTCGCGCCGCTTGTTGATCGCGCGCGAGGACAGGATGTCCTGACCGCCGGTCGCCGAGGTGTAGAAGTTATCGACGATGACGAAGACGCCGTCATGCTTGTTGAACACGGCATTGCCGATGCCGCTGGTCAATCCGTTGTGCCAGAAACCGCCGTCGCCCATGACGGCGATCGAGCGCTTGTCGGCCTTGACGTTGAAGGCCGAGGTCGAGGCGGGGCCAAGGCCAAAGCCCATGGTGGTGGCGCCGATGTTGAACGGCGGCAGGATCGAGAACAAATGGCAGCCGATATCGGCGGAGACGTGGTGCTGACCGAGCTCTTCTTCCACCAGCTTCATGGCAGCGAAGATCGGCCGTTCCGGGCAGCCGGTGCAGAGTCCGGGCGGGCGCGCCGGCACCACCTGCTTGAGTTTTTCGACCGCGGGATGGTTGAGGACGGGCGCCGCATCCGGCGCCGGCGGCCGGTTGCCAAGCAGCCGCGGCTCGGTCTTCTCCAGGAATTCCCTGACGCCGCCGAGCAGCACCTGCGCGGTGTAGTCGCCGCCCATCGGCAGCACGTCCTTGCCGTGGATGCGAGCCTGGATATCCCTGCGGCGCAGCACCGTGTTGATGGCCTGCTCCAGATATTCCGGCTGTCCCTCTTCGACGATGAGCACCGCGTTCTTGCCGGTGCAAAACTCGGCAACCTCCGTGTCGATCACGGGGTAGGTGACGTTCATGACGTAGAGCGCCACTTGCGTATGGCCGTAGGCGTCCGACAGTCCGAGATATTGCAGCGCGCGGATGACATTGTTGTACATGCCGCCCTGCATGATGATGCCGACCTTGCTCTCCTTCGGCCCCATCCATTCATTGAGCTTGTTGTCGCGGATGAAGCCGATGGCCGCGGGCATCCGCGTCTTGATCTTCTCCTGCTCGTGCTCATAGGCCGCCGGCGGCAGCACGATGCGATTGACGTCGCGCTTGGGATTGTTGAGCGCGTCCTTGATGGTGTGCGCCGGTTTGCGGTTGTCCTTGCAGGCAAAGCTGCCGTGCATGTGGCAGGCGCGCACGCGCACCTCCAGCATCACGGGCGTATTGGAGAACTCGGAGAGCTCAAAGCCCTTCTCGATCAGATTGACGATGCACTCATGCTCCGGGCGGGGATCGAGCAGCCACATCTGCGATTTCATCGCAAACGCATGCGTGCGCTCCTGCATGATGGAGGAGCCCTCGCCATAATCCTCGCCGACGATGATCATGGTGCCGCCGGTGACGCCGCCCGAGGCGAGATTGGCGAGCGCGTCCGAGGCGACGTTGGTGCCGACGGTCGACTTCCACGCCACCGCGCCGCGCAGCGGATACATCACCGAGGCCGACAGCATCGCGGCTGCGGCCGCTTCGTTGGCGGAGCTCTGGAATACGACGCCGAGATCGTCGAGCACGTCCTTGGCGTCGGCGAGCACGTCCATCAGATGCGAGATCGGCGAGCCCTGGTAGCCGCCGACATAGGCGACGCCGGATTGCAGCAGCGCCTTGGTGATGGCGAGGATGCCTTCGCCGCGGAACGTATCGCCGTGGCCGAGCCGGAGATCCTCGACTTCGCGAGCAAAGGAACGTTCAGCCATTGCACCCTCCAGAAATATGCGATAGCATACGTTTACATGTGAAGTAAGTCAACGCGCGCCATGCTATCACGCCTGCGGATGTTCGCTTCCGGCAAGGCGGTGATGAGCGAGGCGACAGGGTAGGGCCGATGCTGAAGCTGCCTCGCTTTAGAGCCGCCGCCGTCCAGGCTTCACCAGTCTATCTCAATGCGAGCGCGACCGCCGACAAGGCAGCCTCACTGGTGCGTGAGGCGGCCGCCAATGGCGCGAGGCTCGTCGCGTTCCCCGAAGTGTTCGTGCCCGGCTATCCCTATTGGAACTGGATCACCGATCCCGTCACCGGCAGCGCCTGGTTCGAGAAGCTCGCGAAAGCGTCGGTGCTGGTTCCGGGACCGGAGGTCGACGTCGTCAGGAAGGCTGCGCGCGATGCCGGCTGTTATGTCGTGCTTGGCGTCAACGAGCGCAGCCCGGTCTCGCTCGGCGCGATCTACAATACGCTTGTCTTCATCGGGCCTGACGGCGCGCTGCTCGGCAAGCACCGCAAGCTGGTTCCGACCTGGGCAGAGAAGCTGACCTGGACCGGCGGTGACGGGTCGAGCCTGCGCGTCTATGATACCGAGATCGGGCGTCTCGGCGGCCTTGCCTGCGGCGAGAACACCAACACGCTCGCGCGCTTTGCGCTGCTGGGTCAAGGTGAGCTCGTGCACGTCGCCAGCTACATCTCGCTTCCCGTCGCGCCGCCTGACTACGACATGGCGGAGGCGATCAAGCTGCGCGCCATTGCCCATTCCTTCGAAGGCAAGATCTTTACCGTCGTCTCCTGCTCGACCGTGTCTGAGGAGATCATCGCGGCGATGGCATCAGTCGTTCCCGACGCGCGCGCACGTTTGCAGCGGAAGTCCAGCGCGTTCTCCGGCATCATCGGCCCCGATGGCCGCGTGGTCGGCGATGCCCTGATCGACGACGAAGGCATCGTCTATGCCGACATCGACCTCGAGCGCTGCATCCAGCCGAAGCAGATGCACGACATCGTCGGGCACTACAACAGGTTCGATGTCTTCGATCTGCGCGTCAACAGGCGGCCTCTGGCGCCGCTGGGCCTCGCAGGCGAGGGCGATGATGCAGGGCAGAGCTTCACGCCGATCCCGCTGCGATCGGAATAGGACTTGCAAAAGGACAAAAGGACTCGGAGGACAGCATGCGCGAGAACGTGATCGGCCGGGCCAATGTCGAGGACACCCCCGAGCTCAAGGCCTATTACAAGGACCTCGAAAAATACGAGGCCGGCGCGCTGTGGACGGTCGCCAACAAGATCGAGCCGTGGGCGCCGCAATCGGCCTCCGTCCCCGTGCTGTGGCGCTACAAGGACCTGCGCGAGCATGTGCTGCGCTCGGTCGAGCTGGTCTCGCCGGAGAAGGCCGGCCGGCGGGTGATCTATCTCAACAACCCTGGACGGCGCGACGTGTCGGCGGCGGTCGGGTGGCTCTATTCGGGATTGCAGGTGATGCATCCCGGCGAAGTCGCCACCGCCCATGCGCACTCAGCCTCGGCGCTGCGCTTCATCATGGAAGGCGCGGGCGCCTACACCGTCGTCGACGGTCACAAGATGACGCTGGGTGCGCGCGACTTCGTGCTGACGCCGAACGGCACCTGGCACGAGCATGGCGTCGAAGGCAACGGCTCGGTCTGCATCTGGCAGGACGGCCTCGACATCCCGCTGGTCAACGCGCTGGAAGCCAATTTCTTCGTCGTGCATCCAAAACTCCAGCAGGAGCCGTCAGGCTATCCTGTCGACGACATGACCAAGACCTGGGGCAATCCCGGCCTGCGCCCGGCCGGCTCGAAATGGTCGAAGGGCTATTCCCCCATGTTCAAATATGAGTGGGAGCCGACTTACGAGTCCTTGCAGAAATACGCCGCCGCAACGGACGGCTCGCCTTACGACGGCACGCTCATGAACTACGTCAACCCGATCACCGGCGGCCATGTCATGCAGACGATCGGTGCCAGCATGCAGTTGCTGCGAGCCGGCGAAAAAACAAAATCGCATCGCCACACCGGCAGCTTCCTCTACCAGGTCGCCAAGGGGCGCGGCTATTCGATCGTCAGTGGCAAGCGGCTCGATTGGGAGGAGCGCGACATCTTCTGCGTTCCCTCCTGGGCCTGGCACGAGCACGGCAATGGCTCCGCGAGCGAGGATGCCTGCCTGTTCTGCTTCAACGATCTCCCCGTCATCGAAGGCCTCGGGCTCTATCGGGAAGAAGCCTATGGCGACAATGGCGGCTACCAGTCGGTCGCAGCCTGACACGTCCTTGCAGAATTCAACCCGAACAGCCGGATATCTCTTTCATGCGTCTCGTCACCTACACCTTGGGCAACAGCGGTGCCCGTCTTGGAGCTCTCGTCAATGGACTGGTCGTCGATGTCGAGCATCTCGGTGCGTCCAGCGGCGTGACATGGCCTGATGACATGCTGTCGTTCATCGACAACAGCGTGACCCTGCTGCCGGCGCTCAAGGAGGCACTGGAGGAGGCCAATGGCCGCTTCCCGGCCGGCTCCGCGGTTGCGGTCGAGGACGTCAAGCTGCAGGCGCCGATCCCGCGCCCCCGGAAAAACATCTTCGGCATCGGGCTGAACTATCGCGCCCATGTGGCCGAATCCGCCAAGAGCCTCGACACCGACAAGGACCTGCCGAAGCAGCCGGTGGTCTTCTCCAAGCCGCCGACATCAGTGATCGGTCCTGGCGGTGCCATTCAGCACAATGCCAAGATGACCCAGCAGCTCGACTGGGAGGTCGAGCTTGCCGTCATCATCGGCAAGACCGCAACGCGCATCTCCATGGACAAGGCGATGGATCACGTGTTCGGCTATTCGGTGATGATCGACATTTCCGCGCGCGACAACCGCCGCGCCGGCCAATGGATCTTCTCCAAGGGCATGGACACCTATGCGCCGTTCGGCCCCTGCATCGTCACGGCGGACGAGATTCCCGATCCGCATGACCTCAGGCTATGGCTGACCAAGAATGGCGTCATGAAGCAGGACTCCAACACCAAATACATGATCTTCGACATCCCGGTTCTGATCTCGGATATCTCGTCGGGCATGACGCTCGAGCCGGGCGACATCATCGCAACGGGAACGCCTGAAGGCGTCGGCGCTGGCATGAGCCCGCAGGAATGGCTGTGGCCGGGTGATGTGGTGGAAGCCGGGGTCGACGGCGTCGGTGTCATCAGGCACCCCGTCGTTGCGATCTGATGACGAGTTTCTCGTTCGAGCGCGAGCTCAGGTTCGGTGACTGCGATCCCTCCGGGATCGCGTATTTCCCGTCCTACCTCAACATTCTCAACGGCGTCGTCGAGGATTTCTGGGCTGGGATCGGCTTCCCATGGCCGGAGCTGATCACCGCCAGGAAGATCGGCACGCCGACCGTGCACCTCGCCTGCGACTTCTCCCGGCCGTCGATGTTCGGCGATCTCCTGACGTTCAACCTGCGCATCATCAGGGTCGGTGGATCGTCGCTCCATCTGGATCATCTCATATCAGGCGCGAACGGCCCGCGCTGGCGCGCGCGCCAGATCCTTGCCGCCACCTCGCTGGTCGATCATCATGCGATCCCATGGCCCGATGACATCAGATCTGCGCTCATGGCCCATGCGAGCGCGGGCGAGGGCGCCGAGGCAACACCGGCATGATCTCGCTGTTCATGACATTCTCGGATCCCACGGGCGAACGGCGCCTTTGTCCTGACGAGGTGGATGCCGTCGCGGAGCTGGTCGCAGCGATACCTGACATGACCGAGGCCCTGCTGTTCACGCCGCTCGAACAGTCGGTCGATCATCCCTACAAGGCCGATGGCTCGGGCCCGGTGTTTGCGCTTCAACTGCGGTTTCCCGACCTGTTCGCCTGCGAAGCGGCAATGGACCGCGGCAGCGTGCTTGCGAGCCTTGCAACAGGCGCAAGCCTGCAGGGCCTCACCGGCCTCGACGTTACGCATCAGGCGATGCTGACACGCGCGTTTCCCGTCGACGTCGCCGAGCATCCGGCGGATACGACAACTCCATGCAGCTACCTCGTCCATTATCCAGGCCCGGCCGAGGACATGAACGCCTGGAATCTGCATTATCTCGAGCACCACCCATCGATCATGCGGACCTTCCCCAACGTGCGCCAGATCGAGATCTACACCCGCATCGATTGGGTCGACCGCCTGCCGTCGCAGCGCGTCGAGCACATGCAGCGCAACAAGCTGGTGTTCGATAGCCCGCAGGCCCTCGCGCACGCACTCGGCTCCGACGTGATCAAGCACATGCGCGCCGACTTCGTGAAATTCCCGGCGTTCGCAGGAGGTAACAAGCACTTTCCGATGCTGACGCGCATGGTGGGGTCCAACGGCACTTAGGGCGTGACGACAGCGGACTATGTGGCAACACCTCAGCTCGTAGCAACCACCGTTTAATGGTTGCTGCATCTCGACTGAAGTCGATCAAGCTTTGGCAGCCTACCTTACCATCGCATCGAAAATCAGCGGCGCCAACTCCGTCTCGATCCGTCCGCGCTGCGATGGTGACTGCATCATGCAGAGCGCGAAAAGGTCGTCATTCGGGTCAACGAAGAAAAAGGCGCCGGCCACGCCATCCCATCCATATATGCCTGGCGGCCACGGCCTCTTCGGCTGCGGCGATGTGAGCACGGCAACGCCCAGTCCGAATCCGGCGTGGACTGCCAGAAAATAGATATCGGCAGGTTTGATTCCGCTCCCGGGACCGATTTGGTCCGACGCCATCAGAGCCACCGTCTCCGGCTTCAGATAGCGTCGTCCGTCAAGCGTGCCGCCGTTCAGGAGCATCTGCACGAAGCGCGCGTAGTCGCCGGTCGTCCCGACCATTCCGGCACCACCGGATTCCCAGCGCCTCTGCACCATCGGGTCCCTGATTCCGGCAATGGGCGGGTCTATCAGATCATCCGGCAGGAACTGGGCAACCAGCGGGCGCTTCGCCTCGTCTGCGACAAAAAACGCGGTATGGCTCATGCCAAGGGGATCCAGCAGCCGCTCCTTCTCGAACTGAAACAGCGATTGTCCCGAAACCACCTCGATCACCCTCCCGAGCACATCGACGGAATGGCTATAGGTCCACGTCGTGCCCGGTTGCTCGGCGAGCGGCAGGTTCGCCAGGCGGGCAACGAACTCGGCGTTGTCAAAATCGCCGCTGTAAAGGTCGGCCTGTCGATAGAGTTTTTGCACGGGGCCGTCGCCGTAAAACCCGTAGGTGATGCCGGACGTTTGTCGCATCAGATCGAGTACGGTGATCGGGCGCTTGAGCGGCTCCAGCGAAAACACTTGCTTTCCCGTCGCGTCGGGCTTTTCAACGCCGACCTTTACGTCGGCAAAGGCCGGAATGTATTTGGAGAGGGGGTCATCGAGCGACAGCTTGCCGTCGTCGACCAGCATCAGCGCGGCAACCGATGTGACCGGCTTCGACATCGAATAGAACCGAAAGATGGTGTCGTCAGTCATCGCTACCTTGGTTGCGACATCGCGCAGGCCGAAGTTTTCATGATAGACCGGCTTTCCGTGCTGCTGGATCAACAGGATCGCGCCGGGGATTTTACCGATCGCGATCTCATGTCGGAGATAATCGCCGACCCGCTGCAGGCCCGGTTGCGAAAAGCTCGGTGCGGCCGGCGTCTCTCCAAGCGAGGCGTTCAAACCTGCAGCGATGAGCGGGGCGACGAACGCGAGCGCCATCCACCTTGCCGCCGCCTTGATGCGTCGGCCGGCTCGCGTCAGACCTTCAGAACAGGCCGAGGTACCGCGTGACGAGGATGTGCTGGACATGTGAACCTCGCCACCAAGGCCGCTGTGTTGAGCCGCCGTTGTTGCGGTTGCAAACGGGCCTGCTGCTGCTGCTGTTTGCGCTCAATAACTCAGTTCGCTCGGGAGTTTAGAATGATTTCCTCCGGCGTGGAAGCCATCGCGTGGCGGTAGATGGATTTGCGATCGCTCAACCTCATGATGCTGAGAAACAGGCTTGCGCTGGATCAAAGGTGGCGCCGGCAACTCAAATAGCTTTTGCAGCGGAGTTCGTCCTCGCCGTCGGTGACGGCCGCAATTTGGTCAGGAGTCCTAATCTGCAGCGCGGCGGTTCCGACGCTGCCAGCCGGCGCAAGAGAGCGTCATGTGGCATCAGAGAACCATTCGCTTCTGGCTGATCTGCCTCGTCATCGCCTGCGTTCTGCCGGTCACGGTGGCGGCCGGTTTCTTGATAGTCCATTCCTACCGTCAGAACACCGCCTCAATCGGCCAGAGCACGATCGCAACCACCCGGGCGCTCATCCAGGCGGTCGACGCCGAATTGTACGGCGTCCAGTCCGCGTTGCAGGCGCTCGCAACTTCGCCGAATTTGACCGACGGCAATCTCGCGGGCTTCCATCGGCAGGCGCGCGAGGCGCTAACCGTGCTGACCGGCAGCAACGTCGTTCTGACCGATACCACCGGTCAACAGGTACTGAATACGCTGAGGCCGTTCGGGGATACCCTGCCTCGGCACGGTCAGCCGGATCTGGTGGCGCGCATCGTCGAGACCGGCAAGCCGGTCATTTCCGATCTCTTCCGTGGGCCGGTGTTCGGCAGCTGGGTGATCGCCGTCGAGGTGCCGGTTATCTCGAATGGCAAAATTATCTACACGCTGGCAATGGGTGTTCTTCCCGAGCGCCTGGACGGGATTCTCCACCGGCAGAACATTCCGCCGAGCTGGGTCGCGGCGATCTTCGACACCTCCGGCACCATCGTCGCCCGGACGCATGCCCCGGACCAGTTCGTCGGCAAGAAGGGCGCGATGGGATTCGTCCAGCGGTTCACCGAGGTTGCTGAAGGCAGTATCGAGACCACGACGGTCGAGGGAATACCGATCTTCAGCAGCTTCAGCCGGTCCCCACGATCCGGCTGGACGGTCGGCATGGGCATACCGACAGCAGATCTGGCGGCGAACGCGCGGCAATCGATCGCGTTCAACGTTTTCTTTGCGGGCATCCTGCTGGTGGTGGGTTGCCTGCTTGCTGCGGCCGTTGGCAGCCGCATCAGCCGATCCATCCGGAGTCTCGGCCCACCGGCGCTTGCGCTCGGATCATCTGCGCAGACGTCGATTCCCACCACCGAGATTGTCGAAATCGACGAGGTGGGGCAGGCTCTCGTCCGAGCCTCGTACCTGATTAGGGAGCGTGAGCGTGAGCGCACCCAGCATGAAGCGGACACACGCAATATGCTGGTAGCGAAACAGGCCGCCGAAGCGTCTAATCGCGCCAAGTCGGAATTCCTGGCGTCTATGAGCCATGAGCTGCGGACACCGTTGAGCGCTATTTCAGGCTTCGCCCAGTTGTTGAACATGGCCGGGGATACGCTCTCTTGCGAGTGTCGGATTCGTTATGCGGAGAATATCATGCACGCGAGCGAGCATCTGCAAAACATCGTCAATGATGTACTGGACATGGCCGGCCTCGAAAGCGGACACCTCAAGCTCAAGCTGATGACCCTGGATTGTCTTGAGATCATGACCGAAGCGAGCCGCGCGTTGGAGATTTACGCCGGCGAGCGAGGAATCGTGTTCACGGTAGACACCTCGGCCAATCTTCCTTTCATCACGGCCGATCGCACGCGCCTGATCCAGATTCTGCTCAACCTTGGAACCAACGCCATCAAATACAACATAAGGGATGGTTGGGTTCAACTTTCGGCGATGCCGATCAATCGCACGGTTCGCTTTATCGTCCGTGATACTGGGCCAGGAATCCCGGCCGCGCGCCACGACCAGATTTTCGAGCCGTTCAATCGCCTCGGCGCCGAACTCACGCAGATCGAGGGGACCGGCATCGGCCTGGCGCTCAGCCGCCGTCTCGTGCGGGCGATGAACGGGGCAATCGGATTCGAAAGCATCGAGGGCCAAGGAAGCAAGTTCTGGATCGACCTACCGGTCGCAGACGATGCGACTGCAACGAGATCGGACGTTTCCACGCCTTCAGCCGCGACGGTATCCGACGGTCGAAGAACGGTTCTATATATCGAGGACAAGATCCCAAACGTCGAACTCATGCGCGGGGTCATCGAGAATGCGGGACGTATTCGGCTCCTTGATGCGCAAACGGTCCATGACGGGATCGGCATTGCGCGCGCGATGAAGCCCGACCTCATCATCACCGACATTCATCTGTCCGACGGCACGGGATTCGACGTCCTCCAGAGCCTCCGCGAGGATCCTTCGACCATGCACATTCCCATCGTCGCATTGACCGCGGACGCCATGCCGACCAACATGGGCAATATGCAGCGTGCAGGATTCGATACCATCCTGACCAAGCCGTTCAAGATAGCTGAACTGCTGCAGATATTGCGGCTTCGGTTCAGTACCGGCTAGCCCGGCCTCGCAACACGGGGTGGCATGACCGGAAATCGCAGTTGCGGTGCGGTTCGAGGGCGCCAAATACGGCATGGGTTTTGGCTGGCGATCAATATTTACGGTGACAGTATTGGACTGCACCCCTGAAGTGAGACACGATAATTACAGTGACAACCCATCCTACGAGCTACTTGCTGGCAGCAAAGAGATCCCATCTGCCGGGCAAGCCCTTCAGCTCGTAGGATCCCCGCTCGGAAAACTTGAGGTCGGTGCCCGCTACCAGGTCGGTCACCACGCGCGAGACAAGGACTTCGCTGCTGCTGGACTGCGACATGACTCGCGCGGCAGCGTGAACGGCGATGCCGCCGATGTCGTTTCCCCTGACCTCCACTTCTCCGCAGTGAAGACCCGCCCGCAGCGGCAGGCCGATGCTCTTGCTCTCCTCGCTGAGTGCCAACGCACACCGAACGGCGCGGCCAGGGCCGTCGAAGGTAGCCAGCACGCCATCGCCAGTACTCTTGATGAGCGTTCCGCGGTGTTTGCTGATCAGCCGCCCGGAGACGTCATCGTGGCTATCAAGCATGCTGCGCCAGCGCTGGTCTCCAACCTGAACAGCCCGATTGGTGGAGTCGACGATGTCCGTAAAAAGAACGGTGGCGAGAATGCGCTCCAGCTCAGCGTCTGCTCCTGCGCGGTGACCAGTTACGAACTCTTCGATGTCACCTGCGACGGCCTCGATGTCACCTGTCCAGAAGGCATGATCTCCCGACCCGTACTCGATGTATTTGGCGCCGGGGATGTTCTCCGCGAGCTTTCGACCGAGGAGCACCGGTACCTGGGCATCGGTCGCGCGGTGCAGGACAAGGCATGGTGTGCGGACCGATGGAAGGATGTGATTGATGTCGATTCGGCGATTGGAAAGGATGTAGGATTTCAATGCACCGGGGCTGCTCGCCAGTTTCTCGAATTTGGCGATGCGTGCGACAGCCTCCGGATTGCCCGTATCACTTGCGAAGACCCTGCTCAGAAATTGGCCGTTTCCCCAACCTTTAATGACTGCGGCGAGTCGCTCCTGGAGGACTTCGGGTGGCAGGTTCGGTGGCAGCAGGTCCGCCACGCGTGCGAGACCTCCGAACAGCACCACCTGCGAGACACGCTCGGGATAGGTTGTGGCGAACAGGATGCTCATCGCCGCCCCCTCGGAAAACCCGATCAGGACTGCCTGTTTCGAGTTGATTGCGTCCATGATCGCGCGGACGTCATCAATGCGTTCCTCGAGCGACGGGACATCGGCCAATCGGTCGGATAGGCCCTGTCCTCTCTTATCGAAGGTGATGACTCGCGCAAATTTCGCCAGCCGGCGTAAAAAGCGCGTATACCCCGGCAATTCGTGCTGAAAATCGATATGTGAAATGATGCCCGGCACAAGAATGATATCGACCGGTCCGTCGCCCATGACCTGATAGGCAATGTTAAAATCGCCGCTCTGGGCATACTGCGTTTCGGGAAGTCCCAATGCGTCCATTGTCACCCCACGCTCTCCGACACCAGAGTATTGAAGAACTGAAGCGTAAGATCAATCCTCAGATCGTTCCTTGAGTGAAGGCGATGCTTGATTTCAACGGCGATCAACTATTCACGGGCTGCGATGATGGCATCATGCCACTGTTTTGCCCGACGGAGCGAGCAAATTTCGTAAAATCAGTAGTGAGGAGATCAAGCTATTGATATCGCTATCGCCGGCTACTGTGCATGGGGTTGTTTTCGAACATTCGTGTCGCCCGGTTCGCCAAGCATGACCTCAACCGGTTTCAGTGTCCGCCGAGGTATGCCGTGATCAGCCTCTTATCATGAATGAGATCCTTGGCGGGGCCGGACTGCACGATCTCGCCGGTCTCCAGCACATAGCCGTAGTCGGCCGTCTCCAGCGCGGCGCGGGCGTTCTGCTCGACCAGCAGGATCGAGACGCCGAGGTCGCGCAGCGAGGCGATGGTGCGAAAGATCTCGCGCACGATCAGCGGTGCGAGCCCGAGGCTCGGCTCGTCCAGCATCAGCAGCTTGGGCTTGGCCATCAGCGCGCGGCCAAGCGCCAGCATCTGGCGCTCGCCGCCGGAGAGGGTGCCTGCCGCCTGGCGCTGCCGCTCCTTCAGGCGGGGGAAGCGGTCATAGACCTCGTCCAGCGTCTTCTGCACGCCGGAGCGGTCGCGCAGGCTGTAGGAGCCGAGCAGGAGATTGTCGGCGACCGACATGTCGGAGAACAGCTCGCGCTTCTCCGGCACGAGGCACAGCCGGCGCTCGACGCGGTCCTCGACCGACATCCTGCCGATGTCGCTGCCTTGAAACACGAGGCGGCCGCGCGCAGCGAGCAGGCCGATGGCGGCCATCAGCAGCGTGGTCTTGCCGGCGCCGTTCGGGCCGATCACGGTGACGATCTGCCCTTCCTCCACCGACAGCGAGACGTTGCGCACCGCTTCGACATTGTCGTAGCAGACGGTCACGTCATGCATCGAAAACATCTCGCTCACGCGACGCCTCCGAGATAGGCCTCTTGCACGCGCTCGTCGCTGCGGATCGCGGCGGGCGCGCCTTCGCAAAGTTTTGAGCCGAAATCGAGCACCACGATGCGGTCGACCAGCGACATCACGAACTCCATGTCGTGCTCGACGATCAGAATGGTGAGATGGTCCGATCGCAGCGAGCGCAGCAGCTCCGCAAGCCGCAGCTTCTCCTGGCGGCGAAGCCCGGCCGCGGGCTCGTCCAGCACCAGCAGCGCCGGATCGGCGGCGAGTGCGCGGGCGATCTCGAGGATGCGCTGGTTGCCGAGCGGCAGATTGCCGGCGAGCTCGAACGGCTTGTCGCCGAGCCCGACGCGTTCAAGCTGCATCAAGGCTTCGTGTCTTGTGCTGGCCTCCTCGCGCTGGTTGAGGCGGAAGGCGCCGGCGAACAGGCCTGTGTTGGTACGGGCGTAGGTGCCAAGCATGACGTTCTCGAGCAGGCTCATGCGCGGCCGCAGCTTCACGTGCTGGAAGGTCCTGGCGATTCCGCCTTTGGCGATGCGGGATTGCGGATCACGCGTGATGGAGCGCCCCGCAAAGACGATCTCGCCCTTGTTGACCCGGAGCGCGCCGGTCAGGCAGTTGAACATCGTGCTCTTGCCGGCGCCGTTCGGGCCGATGACGGCGAGGATCTCGCCGGAGCGGACTTCGAAGCTGACATTGTTCACCGCGACGAGGCCGCCGAACCTGCGTTCGGCGCCGTCGACTTTTAGAAGCAGCTCGCCCGGAGTCGGCTGCGGGCGGCGGGGCAGGGGCGGCGCCGGTAGCGGCCGCTCGCGCTTGATCTTCGGCAGATAGCGCGCAACGAACGGAACGATGCCCTGCCGCGCCCATTGCAGGAACAGGATGAAAAGCGCGGAGAAGGCGACGATCTCGAGCTGTCCGGAGGCGCCCTTGGCGATCAGTGGCAGATAGTCCTGCACGCTGTTCTTGAGCAGCGTGACGATGGCCGCGCCGACGACGCCGCCGAGCAGGCTGCCGGCGCCGCCAACCATCGACATCATCAGATATTCGATGCCCATGCCGGCATCGAACGGGCCCGGGCTGATGAAGCGGCTCATATGGGCGTAGAGCCAGCCGGAGAGCGAGGCGAGGAACGCCGCGATCACGAAGGTGACGAGCTTGATCCGGAAGGCATTGATGCCGAGGCTCTCGACCAGGATGTTGCCGCCCCGCAGCGCGCGCATGGCGCGGCCGAGCCTGGAATCCAGCAGATTGTAGCCGAGGAAGAGCACCGCGGCGACGATGCCCCAGATCAGGAAATAGATCTGGGCGCTGCTCACAAGCGCGAACGATCCGATGCTGATCGGCGGGATCGACGAGATGCCGTTGAAGCGCCCGAGCCCGTCGACATTGCCGAACAGGAAGCCGATGGCGAGACCCCAGGCAACGGTCGACAGCGACAGGAAATGGCCTTGCAGCCGCAAGGTGACGACACCGAGGATGGCGGCGACGCAGCAGGTCAGCACCACGCCGAACACCAGGCCGAGCCAGGGCGAGTATCCGTTCAGCGCCGAGACCCAGGCGGTCGCATAGGCCGCGACGCCGACGAAGGCGGCCTGTCCAAACGACACGATGCCGCCGACGCCGGTGAGCAGCGCAAGGCCGATCGCGACCAGCGAATAGATGCCGATATAGTTCATCAGCGTGATGCTGAACGGGCTGAGGACGAGCGGCGCGAGCGCGAGGCACACTACGGCTGCCATCGCCGCGAGCTGAACGTGAAGGCGCGTCATTCCTCGATCTCCTCCTCGGAATGCAGCGAGGCGAGCGACCGCCAGATCAGGATCGGGATCAGCAGCGAGAATACGATGACATCCTTCAATGCGCTGCTCTGGAAGGATGCGAAGCTTTCGAGGATACCGACGCCGACCGCGCCGATCGCAGCTCCTGGGTAGCTGGTCATGCCGCCGACGATGGCGCCGACAAAGGCCTTGAGGCCGATCAGGAAGCCGGAGTCATAGAAGACGGTGTTGACGGGTGCGATCAGGATTCCGGAGACGCCGGCCATCAGCGAGCCCAGCAGATAGGCGATGGTGCCGGCGCGGGCGGGCCGGATCCCCATCAGGCGCGAGCCGGTCCGGTTCACGGCGGTGGCGCGCAGCGATTTTCCGACCAGCGTGAAGTCGAAGAAGAGATAGAGCAGGCCGGAGAACACAAGCGCTGCGATCACGATCAGCATGGTCTGGCCCGAGATCAGCACGCCCGCGAACTCGGTCGAGAACGAGGTCAGCGGTTCGGTTCGGACACCCTCCGGGCCGAAGAAGAGGAGCCCGAGGCCGACCAGCGCGAAGTGCAGGGCGACGGAGACCGTCAGCAGCAGCAGCACCGTTCCGTCCGCGATGGGACGAAAGACGATCCGGTCAAGCAGCGGTGCGATCGGCGTGATCAGCATCAAGGCGAGCACGAGCCTGACGGCGAGGGGAGGATCGGCGCGCATCGTCAGCCAGGCGAGACCGACCACGGCGAGCGGCAGCACGAGATAGAAGAGCAGTGCGCGCGGCAGCAGCCGAAGCTCACCGGCGCGCAGCAGCGAGAAGATCTCGATCAGCGTTGCCAGGCACGCCAGGATGACGACCAGCGCGCCCGTGCCTGGAAAGCGCTTCGCGTCGAGGGCGGCCAGCGTCAGCGCCGTGAAGGCTGCGATGTCGCCAAAGGGAATGAAGATGACCCGCGTCACCGTGAAAATGAGGACGGTCCCGATCGCCACCAGCGCATAGACTGCGCCGGTGGCAATCCCGTCGATCGCAAGAATGGCTGCGATGTCGCTCGTCATTGAGAACGCCGTCCCCCCTGTTGTGGTGACTCGCTGCCGTCCGACTACGGCGCGTACTTCCAGGCGCCGCCGGTCAGACGCACCACGACCAGCGAGCGCTCGTCGACGCCGGTCACCGCGCCGGGCTTGAAGTTGTAGACGGCATGCACGCCCGGCAGCTCCTTGGTGCTGAGGATCGCGTCCCGCAGCGCCGTGCGGAATTCCGCCGTGCCGGGTTTGGCGGTCTTCAGCGCGCGCTCCGCGGCGTTGGCGAAGATCAGCCAGGCGTCGAAGGAATAGGCGGAGAAGCCGTCGGTGGTCGGGATATTGTGGACCTTCTGGTAGACGGCGCGGAAATCCAGCGCGATCTTCTTGGCGAAGTGCTCGTCGGGCAGCTGCTCGGCGACGATCACGGGACCTGCGGAGACCTGGATGCCGTCGGCCGCCTTGCCACCCACGTTCACGAAGTCCGGATTGACCAGCGCCACCGTGCCGTAGGTGTTTCCCTTGAAGCCGCGGTCGGCGAGGCTGAGCAGAGGCAGCGCGCCTTGCGTTCCCGAGCCGCCGTCCAGCACGGCGTCCGGCCGGGCCGCGAGCACCTTGAGGATCTGCGCGGTCACCGAGGTGTCGGTGCGAGCATAGCGCTCGTTGCTCTGGATCTTGATGTCACCGGCGGCTTCGGCCGCCTTGGCGCCGTTATAGACAAGATCGCCCCAGGCGTCGGAGAAGCCGATATAGCCGATGTTCTTCATGCCGTCGCGCTTCATGCGGTCGGCGACGATCTTGACGAGAAGGGAGGCCGGCTGCGGCACCGACACCACCCATTGCTCGGGCGTGTCGGGAAGCTTGCCGATCGGCGAGACCGCGATCATCGGCACCTTCAATTCGGTCGCCACCGCCGCCATGGCGATGGTCGAGGGCGCCGTCGCCGTGCCGATCAGGAGGTCGACCTTCTCTTCTTCCACCAGCTTGCGCGCGTTGCGCGTCGCGGCCGACGGGTCGGAGCCGTCGTCGAGCTGGATCAGGCGGATGGTCTCGCCGTTGATGGTCTTCTTGTATTCATACGCAGCGTTGATGCCGCGCCCGTAGGGAATACCGATCGACGAGCCGTTGCCGCTGAGCGAGGTGACGAAGCCAATCGTGATGTCGGCCTGCGCAGCCGGGGCGGCCGGGGCGGCAACGATGCCGGCGGCAAGTGCAAGGAAGCTCAGAGTCTTGCGCATATGCGTTCTCCTCCGTTGATGCTGGATAGGAATGCCGTGAAGCGCGCCGCGCGGGAACTCCGAACGACGAACCAACCGATTGAAAGCATTGCTGCAGCGCCAAAATGCCGGGCGCGACCGAAGAGAGTTTGCTCGCCCCGACGCTCAGCAGTCATGATGTTGCTTGCCGCGCGAACAATGGGCCCACCGGCGGATGCCAGCGGGTCTTTTCCGGAACGGTGAAAGGTCGTCGGCGCGACCGCGATGTGCGGCCGGCGATGCTGCTGCCACGGCCGGCTGTTCTAGCCCGGCGACTGTCCACACGATCGAGTCTCTCAAAATCGGTGCCCTGCAACATCATTGTCGTGGCCGCCGGTCCCTGGCCGGCGACGAATTACTTAAAGCCTAAAGTATCGCCGGTAGTGCCGTCAACACGTGTCACGGGGGTGTCAGAAAAAATGTTGTTGCATACAATTTCGTCAGTGTGCGGCGTTTCTTTGCGACCCGGTCGAGCGGAAAAGCCCTGCGCGCCTTGCTCCGACAGCGAGCCCGGCGATCGCCCCGGCGCGCATTTGACGCGTCAATTAGTTTATGATTGAAATATATTCATCGGCAGCCGACGACCGATCCTCCGATCAACGCTTGAGGAGAAGGACGATGCGCATCTTCTGGCAAAGCTTCGTTGATGCGAGCGTGAACGCGCCCTACATGGCGCGGCTGTCGGAATATCTCAACAACATCGCTGCGCCAGGCACGACGGTTCACGTCGAGGGCATCAGTCCGCCGGACCGCGAGTTCGGCCGGCTTGCGGAACTGCGCTGTGCGGTCCAGGCGATCGACAACGGCATCGCGGCGGAGGAGGGCGGCTTCGATGCCTTCGTCATGGGGCATTTCCAGGATCCGGGCCTCTACGAGCTGCGCTCGGCGCTCGACATTCCCGTGATTGGGACCGGAGAGGCGACGTTGCTGGCGGCCTCGCAGCTCGGCCGGCGTCTCGGCCTCGTGACGCTCGATCCCGTCTTTGAGGTCTGGCACTATGAGCAGGCCGAGCGCTACGGTCTCGGCGATCGCGTCGTCCATGTGACCGGCCTCGGCTGCAAGCCGGAGGATTTCGCCGATGCGTTTGCCGGAGACGCGGCCGCGCAAGCGCGCATGATCAAGGATTTTGTCGCCTGCGCGCTGCCGCTGGTCGAGCGCGGCGCTGACGTCGTGATCCCGGCCGGCGTGCTACCGGGCCTTCTGATCGGTAAGGAACATGGCCTCAAGGTCGGCCACGCGCCGGTGGTCAACTGCGCGGCCGTGGCGCTGAAGAGCGCTGAGATGTGGGTGCAGCTCCGCAAGCTCAACGGCACCGAGCCCAGCCGCGGGCCGAGCTTCAGGCGGGCCAGCGCCCAGGCGCGCGATGATTTCCGCGCACTGCTCGCTCGCAACAGCCGCTAATCCCTGCGAAGCATTTTTGGAGACCGCATCATGATGACTCCCGAAAAGATCCTGTACGAGACCGAGGTGACGGCGACCGGAGGGCGGGATGGCAAAGCTGCCAGCGCCGATAGTCTGTTGTCGGTGTCGCTATCCGTGCCGAAAGCGCTGGGTGGTCCTGGTGGCGAAGGCACCAATCCCGAGCAGCTCTTTGCTGCCGGTTATGCCGCTTGCTTTCTCGGTGCGGTCAAGCTCGTCGCGCGCATGCGGAAGGTGCTGCCGTCCGCCGAGCCATCCGTGACGGCGAAGGTGGCGATGGGCCCGGTGCCGGTCGGATACGCGCTCGCTGTCGAGCTCAAGGTCAATCTGCCCGGCGTCGAGAAAGCAACGGCGGAAGAGGTCGTTGCCGGCGCGCACGAGCGCTGCCCCTATTCGAACGCAACCCGCGGCAATATTGCCGTGAAACTGACGGTGGTCTGAGGCGGATGAACGAGGGCGGTCGGTGATCAATTCCTTGCGCGCACCTTATGACGGCGTGGTGATCGCGGCTCCCGTCACGATTCCCTACGTGCGCTACTCCATCGAGAGTGCGCAATGGTGGATCGGCCGCGCCCTAAGCGCGCTCGTTGCGCAGGCCGGCATCAAGGTGTCTGACATCGACGGCCTCTGCGTCTCCAGCTTTACCATGGGGACTGACAGCGGCGTCGGATTGACGCAGCATTTCGGCCTTTGCGTCCGGTGGCTCGACACGATCCCGCTCGGCGGCGCCAGCGCCATCGCAGGCCTGCGCAAGGCGGCGCGCGCGGTTCAGGCACGCGATGCCGACATCGTGGCGTGCGTCGCCGGCGACACCAATCACGTCGATTCGTTCAGGCTGACGCTCGAGAACTTCTCCCGCTTCAATCAGGATGCCGTCTATCCCTACGGCGCGGGCGGGGCCAATGCGAGCTTTGCGCTGATTGCACGCAACTACATGCGGACGTTTGGGGTGACGCGTGAGGACGTCGGCAGGATCGCTGTCGCCCAGCGCGCCAATGCCCTGCGCAACCCGCATGCGCTGATGAAGGCGCCGCTGACGATGGAGCAATATCTGGCCGCCCGGCCGATCTCCGATCCCATTCATCTGTTCGATTGCGTGATGCCATGCGCCGGTGCGGAAGCGTTCCTCGTGATGCGCGACGAGACTGCGGCATCGCTGGGGCTGCCTGCGGCGCGGCTGCTCTCGACGATCGAGCGGCACAATGCCTTCGCCGACGATCCGATGCAGGTGCGGGGCGGCTGGGCAATGGACGTGGGCGAACTCTACGCGATGGCCGGCGTGAAGCCTGACGATCTCGATGTCGTGCAGACCTATGACGATTATCCCGTCATCACCATGATGCAGTTCGAGGATCTCGGCTTCTGCGGGAAAGGCGAGGGCGCCGCGTTCGTGCGCCAGCGTGATCTCACCATCGACGGCGACTTTCCGCACAACACCTCCGGCGGACAGCTCTCGGTCGGGCAGGCGGGTGCCGCCGGCGCCTATCTCGGTCTTGTCGAAGGGCTGCGGCAGGTTCTGGGCACGGCAGGTCCCACGCAGGTCAGGAATGCGAGCCTCGCTCTGGCCTCGGGATTCGGTATGATCAACTATGACCGCGGTCTCGCCTCGGGCGCCGCGATCCTTGCAGGGCCTTCGCGATGATTGATCCGATAAAGCCGCCCCGGCGCAAGAACCCGCTGCTGCGAACGCGGCTGCCTGCTTCGCCACCGCGACCGCGCAGCAGGACGTCGCACGGGTTCACGCGGGCAGCCGCCGAAGGCCGCTTCATGCTGCAACGTTGTGAGGCCTGCGGCTCTTTTGCCTATCCGGCGCGCGAGGCGTGTCCGTCTTGCCTGTCGGCTGATCTTGCCTTCGTCGACGCGCCGCGCCGGGGCATGCTGCTGGCCGAGACCACGGCACGCGTGCCGAGCGACGTCTATTTTCGCGAACGCGCGCCGTGGCGGATCGGCCTCGTCAAGATGGACTGCGGTCCGACCATTGTCGCGCATCTTCATGGCGATTGCGCAGAGGGCGCGGCTATCTGCATGTCGTTGCAACTCGATAAGAGCGGGCAGGCGGTGGCCTTTGCCCATCCCGAGGGGGACACTCCGAACATGGCGGACGACAAGCAATGGCGGGAAATGACGGCAGATCCGAAATTCCGGCGCGTGCTCGTGACCAACGGTCGTGGTGTGATCGGCCAGGAAGCCGTTGCCGCCTTGAAGGCCGCAGGCGCCAAGACGGTGTTCGTCGGCGTCGCCGAACCATGGCGGCCATTCGCCGGTGAGGAGCGGCTGCGCGATCAGGACGGGATCGAGATCGTGACCCTCGATGCGGCCGATGAGAAATCAGTCGCCGATCTTGCAGCGGACATTGGCGGCAAGGTCGATATCCTCGTCAACACGACGGAATATGTACGGCCGGGCGGCCTGCTCGATCGTCGGGGCACGAGCATTGCGCGCGATGAGATCGATCAGGCCTATCTCGGCTTCATCAATCTCGCGCAGGCTTTTGGTCCTGCCATGCGAATGCGGGGTGCCGATGGCATCAATAGCAGTGCCGCGTGGGTCAATATTCTCTCGGTCTATGCGCTGGCGAACTGGCCCGCTTTTGGCGCCTATTCGGCCTCGCAAGCGGCATGCCTGTCGCTCTCGCACTGCCTTCGCGCGGAGCTCAGGCCCGGCGGCGTCAAGGTGATGAATTTGTTCACCGGGCCGGTCGACACCGAATGGTTCCAGATGGTGCCGCCGCCGAAGGTCGCACCGCGCGCGATTGCGCAGGCGATCGTGTCGGGTCTCAAGGGCGGGCTCGAAGAGATGTATGTTGGCGATGTCGCCGAGGAAATTCGGCAGCGTCTCGCGGCCAATCCAAAAGCGCTGGAGCGCGAGCTCGACAGGTGAGATCAGGGTTTCAACCAAGCTGGAGGACGTGACAATGCAAAGCAAGAATCTCCTGGAGCTGGCGAGTGCGATTTCTTCCGGCGCGGTGCGCGTCGTCGACCTGACCTTTACGCTCAGTCCGGATTTTCCGGTCATCGTGCTGCCGCCGGAGTTCGGTCAGGCCGCTCCTGTCCGCATCCAGGAAATCTCGCGATATGACGGTCGAGGTCCGGCCTGGTACTGGAACAACGTGACGTTCGGCGAGCACACCGGCACGCATTTCGACGCGCCGATCCACTGGTTCACTGGCAAGGATCTGCCGAACAATGCCGTCGACACGATGCCGCCGAAGGACATGATCGCGCCGGCTTGCGTCATCGACTGCTCGTCGCAGGCGGCTCAGAATCCCGATTTCCTGCTGACGGTGCCGATTGTCGAAGCCTGGGAGGCCAAGCACGGGCGGATCCCCGAACGGAATTGGGTGCTGCTCAGGACCGACTGGTCGAAGAAAGGCTGGCGCGACTACGCCAATCTCAGGGATGACGGAGCGCATACGCCGGGCCCGAACCCCGAGGTCATGAAGTGGCTGGTGGAGCAGCGTGGCGTCATCGGATTTGGCACCGAGACCATCGGCACGGATGCGGGGCAGGCGGGGCATCTCGAACCGCCTTATCCGGCCCATCATTTCCTGCACGGCGCGGGCCGCTACGGCCTTCAGTGTCTCTGCAACCTCGATCAGCTTCCAGCCACCGGCGCCGTCGTCGTAGCCTCGCCACTGAAGATCCAGAACGGATCCGGCAGCCCGCTTCGCGTCATCGCGCTGGTTGCGCCGACCTGAGGCCACTCCATGGCACTTGCCAATCAGAACAAGAAATATCCCCGAAAGACAGGTGCCATGAACTTGATCAAGAGCCTGCTGGCCTCAACCGCGTTGCTGCTTGCCGTCCCGCAAATTGCCCAGGCGGAGATTCTCGTTGGATTTGTCACCGGTCTCAGTGGGCCGGTATCGTCGATCGGCATTCCGAATGCAAAGGGGATCGCCGCAGGCCAAGCCTATGTCGGGGAGATCGGCGGCGAAAAGGTCCGGGTCATCCAGCTCGACGACGGCTCCGATCCGACCGCATCGGCGCGCAATGCGCGTAAGCTTGTCGAGCAGGAAAAGGTCGATGTCCTGATCGGTACATCGGGTGCGCCTCAGACACTGGCGATGGCGACGGCCGCGGTGGAAATGAAGGTACCGATGATAGCGGTGTCGCCGATCGCGCCGGTGTCGCCCGGCGACGGCGGTCCATGGGTCGTGCAGACCCCCCAGCCGACGTCACTGTTGTTGCAGGGTATTGTCGACAACATGAAGGCGAAGGGATTGAAGAGCGTCGCGTTCATCGGTTTCTCCGATGCGTTGGGTGACCTCTTCTACGATTCACTGGTGCAGGCTGCTAAATCGGCTGACATCAAGGTGATCGCCAATGAGCGCTACGCGCGCTCGGACTCTTCGGTCACGGCGCAGGTGCTGCGCGTCGTCTCCGCGCATCCAGACGCGATCATGCTGGGTGGAACGGGAACGCCCGGTGCGCTGCCTGTCATCGCGCTGTCCGAGCGCGGCTACAAGGGGCCGCTCTACGGCAATCACGGCATGATCAGCGCCGACTTCCTGAGACTCGCCGGCAAGGCGGCCAACGGCATCATCTGCCCGACCGGCCCGGTGACTGCAGCGGAGCAGCTTCCCGCCAGCAATCCGATTCAGAAGGTCGCGCTGGATTTCCGCGCGGCCTTCGAGAAGGCGAACGGCGAGGCCCCGACGGATTCGTTTTCGTCCTATTCCTTCGATGGCTGGCTGGTGCTCGCCGATGCCGCCAAGCGCGCGATGGCATCAGGCGCCAAGCCCGGCTCGCCGGAATTCCGCACCGCGCTCCGTCAGGCGCTGTTCACGACCAAGGAGGTCGTGGGCACGCAGGGCGTCTACACATACACGCCAGCGGACCGGTATGGCGTCGACGATCGCTCGCGTATCATGGTCCAGATCGAGGATGGCAAGTACAAGCTGTTGCCTTAGGGCGGAAGCATGACCGTGACGGGGAACGATACGCCAGCGAATATTCGTGAGGCAGGCGGCAGTCAGAACTTGCCCCCGGCCTGGGCGCGCGCTGTGGCGTCGTTTCCGCCATCGGATCGCATTCTCTCGACGATCCTCACGCGGCAGGCCGAGCGTTACGGCGACCGCTTGCTGCTTGTTGCCGGGGAGACGCGCTGGACCTTCGCGCGCACCGCGATGATTGCGGCAGCGTCGGCGCAGGCGCTCGTCGATGCCGGGATCCAGCCGGGGGACCGGGTCGCGCTGATGTGTTCGAACCGTCCGGAGTTTTTGCAGGTCTATCTCGGCTGTGCCTGGCTCGGGGCTATCGCGGTCCCGATCAACACCGCGCTGCGCGGCTTCCAGCTCTCCCACATCTTCCGCAATTCGCGTCCTGCGCTTCTTGTCGTGGAGGCTCAGTTTGTGACCGCAATCGAGAGTGTCGAGTCGGACGTCGAACTGCCGCCTCGGACCTGGATCGTCGGAGCGTCCGCCGCGGCAACTGATGCCAGGCAGGCCGCAGTGCCGTTGCCAGCACTCGGGGAGAGGGCGCCGGCGGGTGCAGTGCGTCCTGGCGACACTGCCGCAATCCTTTACACGTCGGGCACCACGGGGCCTGCGAAGGGGGTGTGCTGTCCGCAGGCGCAGCTATTCTGGTGGGGCATCTATTCGGCGCGGGCGCTCGGCATCCGCGAGGGCGATGTGCTGTTCACGACACTGCCCTTGTTCCACACCAACGCGCTGAACGCGTTCTATCAGGCGCTGCTGAACGGCTGCACCTATGTGCTGGAGCCGAAATTCTCCGCTTCGGGCTTCTGGGCCGCCGCCAAACGGCACAATGCAACGGTCGGCTATCTGCTCGGCGCCATGGCATCGATGCTTCTGGCACAGCCGAAGACTGCGGACGACAAGACGCATCACCTTCGTGTCGCGCTTGGCGGCGGCGTGCCGCCGCAAATCCACGCCCCGTTTCGCGAGCGGTTCGGCGTGCCGCTGGTCGACGGCTACGGGTCGACCGAGACCAACTTCGTGTTCTCAGGGACAATTCCATCGGATCGTCCGGGGACGATGGGCTATCTGGCTGACGGCATCGAGGCGCGGATCGTCGACGCCAACGATTCAGCGCTGCCCGATGGAGAGGCTGGCGAGCTCGTGCTTCGCGCCAGTGAGCCCTTTGCCTTCGCCACCGGCTATTTCGGCATGCCGGAGAAGACGGTCGAGGCCTGGCGTAATCTGTGGTTCCACTCGGGCGATCGAGTGGTTCGAGACGCCGACGGACATTATCGCTTCATCGATCGCATGAAGGATTCGATCCGCAGGCGTGGCGAGAACGTATCCTCATGGGAGGTCGAGCTGACCATCCAGTCCCATCCCGCGGTCGCCGCCTGCGCGATCTACCCGCTGCCGTCGGAATTGGGGGAGGACGAGGTTGCGGCGGCGATCCTGCTCGAGCCTGGGCAATCGCTGGAGCCAGTCGACGTTGTCAGGCACTGCGAAGGCCGGATCGCCTATTTTGCCATTCCGCGCTATGTGCGCATTCTGAGCCAGATGCCGCTGACGGAGAACGGCAAGATCAAGAAGGGCGTGCTGCGCGAGGCCGGCGTCACCGCGGACACGTGGGATCGCGAGGCGGCCGGCGTGAAGCTGCGACGCTGACGCTGGATCGACTCAGGGTTTCTGCAACGCGTCCTTGACGGCGCTTTTGAGTTCGTCGAGCTCGCCGATCAATCCATCGAACCGGTCCGCCGGAAAATCCGCCAGCAGCTCGGCAAGCCATGCACCGTGGCTCTTGGCCATTCGCCTGAAGGTCTTGCGGCCTTCGACCGTCATGCAGACAATCTGTACGCGGCGGTCGAGATTTGACGGTGTGCGGGTGATGTATCCATCCGCGACAAGGCGGTCCACGATCGGCGTCAGGTTCCCGGCCGAGACCATCAGGCGCTTGGGCAGTTCTCCCAGCACCAGCCCGCTCGGCTCGCGGTCGAGCTGGGCGAGAACATCGAAGCGCGGCATGGTGAAATCGAACTCTTCGCGAAACCGGCGCCGCAGCTCGCCTTCGATCAGGGTCGTGCAGGCGAGCAGCCGGAGCCAAACTCGCGTTTGAGCCCTGTACTCGGCTTCCTGGTCCGTCCCATTCTTGGCCGAAACAGGCGTGGACTCCTTCGCGAGTGCCAATCGAATCTCCCGGGCTCCGTGGCCATTTGAAAGCTGGCGCAGCTTTCATGGTCATTGGCAAGATAGTTCGTGCCAAAAGTAAATTCAAGGCGGACGCCGTAGGTCCCGGAATTGGCGCCGCCGCCTCTCCAATTTGCACCGGCCTCGCGTTCGATGCTGCGCCTTTGGCCCGCGGCCCGGGGTCTCGCAGAACCGTCTTGACAATATGCGAGCCGACGAAATACTTTATGCTTAAAATAATTTGGGTGAGAGCTCCTCACACAGCGCGACGCGCGAAAGCGAGGGATCATGCGCATAGTCTGTATCGGCGGCGGCCCGGCCGGCCTTTATCTGGGTCTGCTGATGAAGCGTCGGCATCCTGAGCACGTGATCACGGTCGTCGAGCGCAACAAGCCCTACGATACGTTCGGCTGGGGCGTCGTGTTCTCCGACGCCATGATGTCGGCAATGCGTGTTGCCGACCCCGAGAGCGCGGCCGAGATCGAGGACGCCTTCAATCACTGGGACGACATCGAGCTGGTCTTCAAGGGGACCCGACAGCGCACCAGCGGCCATGGCTTCATCGGCATCGGCCGCAAGCATCTGCTCAATATTCTCCAGCGGCGCTGCGAGGCGCTCGGGGTCGAGCTCGCCTTCGAGCGCGATGTCGAGTCCGATCTCGAATTCCCCGACGCCGATTTGATCGTCGCCTGCGACGGTGTCAATTCCAGGATTCGTGCCCGCTATGCCGAGCAGTTCCAGCCCGACATGGTGATCCGGCCGAACCGCTACATCTGGCTCGGCACCAAGAAGGCATTCGACGCTTTCACGTTCGATTTCCAGCGAACCGAGCATGGCTGGTTCCAGGCGCATATCTACAAGTTCGATGCGGAGACCTCGACCTTCATCGTCGAGACCACGGAAGAAGCCTACAACGCCCACGGCCTTGGCGAGCTCGATCAGCAGGCGTCGATCGATTTCTGCGAAAAGATCTTCGCCGAGACGCTCGATGGCGCGAAGCTTTTGACCAACGCCCGCCATTTGCGCGGTTCGGCCTGGCTGAATTTCAGCCGCCTGATCTGCGGCAAATGGAGCATCTTCAATGGCAAGTCGCATGTCGTGCTGATGGGAGATGCCGCGCACACCGCGCATTTCGCCATCGGCTCGGGCACCAAGCTCGCGCTCGACGACGCCATCGAGCTGGCCAATCAGTTCGATCGCCACGGTCACGGCCGCGACGGCATCCCGACCGTGCTGGAGGCCTATGAAGAGGTGCGCCGTGTCGACGTCGCGCGCATCCAGAACGCCGCGCGAAATGCCATGGAATGGTTCGAGGTGGTCGGCCGGCGCTATGCCGACACGCTCGAGCCGCCGCAATTCTTCTATTCGATGCTGACCCGCTCGCAGCGCATCAGCCACGAAAACCTGCGTCTGCGCGACCGCACATGGCTGGAAGGCTTTGAGCGCTGGTTCGCCGAACGCTCGGGGATCGCGGTCCAGGACGGCGTGCGGGTGCCACCGCCGATGCTGACGCCGCACCGCGTGCGCGGCCTCTCGCTGGCGAACCGCATCATGGTCTCGCCGATGGCGATGTATTCGGCACAGGACGGGCTCATCAACGACTTCCACATCGCCCATCTTGGCGCGCGCGCCATGGGCGGCGCCGCGTTGATCTTCGCCGAGATGACTTGCGTCTCGCCGGATGCGCGGATCACGCCGGGCTGCCTCGGACTCTGGAACGATGCGCAAACGGCGCAATGGCGCCGCCTGGTCGAGCTCGTCCACAGCGTTGGACATGCCAAGGTCGGCATCCAACTCGGCCATGCCGGGCGCAAGGGCGCGACCAGGGTGCCCTGGGAAGGGATCGACCAGCCGCTTGAGTCGGGCGATTGGCCGCTGATCTCCGCGTCGGGCCTGCCGTATCTGCCCCACAGCGTCGTGCCGCGGGCGATGGACCGCAGCGACATGGACCGCGTGCGCGACGATTTCGTCGCCGCAACCCGCCGTGCGGCGGCCGCCGGTGTCGAGTGGCTCGAGCTGCATTGCGCCCACGGCTATCTGCTGTCGAGCTTCCTGTCGCCGCTGACCAACCGGCGCGTGGACGAATACGGCGGCAGTCATGAGAACCGTGCACGCTTTCCGCTGGAGGTCTTCAAGGCGATGCGTTCGGCGTGGCCGTCCGACCGGCCGATGTCGGTGCGTCTGTCCTGTCATGACTGGACAGAGGGCGGCAATACTCCGGCTGATGCTGCGATCTTCGCCGCGATGTTCAAGGAGGCCGGGGCGGACGTGATCGATTGCTCGTCGGGGCAGGTCTGGAAGGAGGAGCGGCCGATCTATGGACGGCTGTTCCAGACGCCCTTCGCCGACCTGATCCGCAACGAGGTCGGCATCGAGACGATCGCAGTCGGCGCGATCTCCGAGGCGGATCACGCCAACTCGATCCTGGCTGCCGGCCGCGCCGATCTCTGCGCCATTGCGCGGCCGCATCTGGCCGATCCGGCCTGGACGCTGCACGAGGCCGCGCGCATCGGCATCACGGCGGTCAGCTGGCCAAAGCAATATCTGTCCGCCAAGGGACAGTACGAAACCAATCTGGCGCGCGCCGCCGCGGCGGCCGCGCAGTGAACGGAGGAGATGACAGATGAGCTCCGTTGCAAAGGTCATCAAGCGCGACTGGCTGGACTGGCCGTTCTTCGATGAGCGCCATCACGCGATCGGCGCGCGGCTCGACCGCTTCGTGCAGTCGGGGGCGCTCGACAAGGTCGATCATGAAGATGTCGACGGGGCCTGCCGCCACCTTGTGCGCGCGATGGGCGAGGCCGGCTTGCTCGATTGCGCGGTTGCGGCGCCTGACGGCGATGCGACCACGATCGATTCCCGTTCGATCTGCCTGTCGCGCGAGTCGCTCGCCTATGCCGATGGCCTTGCCGATTTCGCCTTCGCGATGCAGGGGCTCGGCTCCGGCGCGATCGCGCTCGGCGGCTCAGTGGAGCTGCGCAAGCAAGTGCTGCCGAAAGTTCGCTCAGGCGAATGGCTGGCCGCCTTCGCGTTGTCCGAGAAGGAGGCGGGGTCGGACGTCGCGGCGATGTCCTGCACCGCGCGCGCCGACGGTGACGACTACGTCATCGATGGCGAGAAGACCTGGATCTCCAACGGCGGTATCGCCGATGTCTACACGCTGTTTGCGAGAACGGGTGAGGCGCCGGGCGCGCGCGGCATCTCGGCTTTTGTCGTCTTTCCCGACGATCCCGGCTTCGGCATTGCCGAGCGCATCGACGTCATCGCGCCGCATCCGCTGGCGACGTTGCGCTTTTCCAATTGCCGGATCCCGGCGAGCCGTCGCCTCGGCGCGCCGGGCGGCGGGTTCAAGCTTGCGATGCAGACGCTGGATATTTTCCGCGCCTCGGTCGCGGCCGCAGCCCTGGGCTTTGCCCGGCGGGCGCTCGACGAGGCGTTGTCGCACGCGCGCAGCCGGAAGATGTTCGGTGCGACCTTGGGAGATCTTCAGCTGACCCAGGCCGCGCTCGGCGACATGGCGACCGACACCGATGCTGCCGCGCTTTTGACCTATCGCGCGGCCTGGCGCCGCGACGTCCAGAAACTGCCGACGACGCGCGAAGCCGCCATGGCGAAGCTGACTGCGACCGAGACCGCGCAGCGCGTGATTGATCGCGCCGTGCAGATGTTCGGCGGCCGCGGCGTGCGCACGGGCGAGGTGGTCGAAAGCCTCTACCGCGAAATCCGTGCGCTGCGCATCTATGAGGGCGCGAGCGAGGTCCAAAAACTGATTGTCGCCCGCGAGCTGTTGAAGCCCCGCTGAGAAGATAGAAAGTTCTTCATGAGTACGATGAGAAAGCCTGAAGCCGGCGTGACCGGCGGCCTGCAAGTGCTTCAGCCCAGCGGCTGGCCGCAGCCGAAGGGATATGCCAACGGCATCGCGGCCGAGGGACGCCTTGTCGTAACGGGTGGCGTGGTCGGTTGGGACGTTGCGGGCCGGTTCGCTGATGGATTTGTCGCGCAGGTTCGCCAGGCACTCGAAAACATCGTCGCTATCCTCGCCGAAGGCGGCGCGCGGCCGGACCATCTCGTGCGCCTGACCTGGTACGTCGTGGACATGGATGAGTATGTGTCGAACCTGAAGGCGCTCGGCAAAGCCTATCGCGAGGTCATGGGCACCCACTACCCCAGCATGGCGCTGGTGCAGGTCGTGCGTCTCGTCGAACCATCGGCGCGCGTCGAGATCGAAGCGACGGCCGTCGTCCCGCGCTGATCAGCGCGTCGACTGCCAGGCCAGGAGCCTGCGCTCAGCCAGAGACATGGCAACCGACGTGACATAGCCCATCGCTCCGAGCAGGATCACGCCAGCGAAAAGATCGGCTGAGCGGAATGCGCGTGCCGACAGCAGCACCCAGTGGCCGAGGCCGTCGAGCCCCGCCAGCACCTCGCACACCACGGAGAGGATTAGCGCGACCGTCAGGCTGAGCCGCATGCCGGCGAGGATGTCGGGCAGGGCCGACGGCAACGCAATCTTGAAGACCATTGCGGAGCGCGACATCTGCAACGCGCGCGCGACTTCGTAGAGGCGCGGCTCGACGGCGGCAAAACCGTGAATGGTCGCAAGCATGATCGGCCAGATCGCACCGAAGGCGATCACGAACAGGGCCATGCCCTCCGTCAGGCCGAGCATCGCGATCGCGACGGGGATGATCGCGGAGACCGGCAGCGGACGCAGAAATTCCAGCGAAGGCGCGATGTAGATACGCATCAGGCGAGACGATCCGATCAGGGCGCCGAGCGCTATGCCCGCAATCGAGGCGGCGAGCCAGCCATAGGCCATGTGCTCCAGCGTGCCGACGAGCTTGCTGGCGAGATCGCCGCTCGTAAAGCCGCGCATCAGTGCGGTCCATGCACGGTCGGGACCGGGCAAGAATACAGGCGAGACGAGTTTGAGATTGGCAATGAGCTGCCAGACCCCGACAAAGCCGGCCGCGACCGCAAAGCTTGCCATGCGCCAGATCATCGCGGCGGCGCTCATGAGCCGGCTCCAGCGATCGCGGCCCGGCCGAACAAGCGCTGCTGGACGACGATCAAGACGAGATTGAGCCCATAGCCGACGGCGCCAATCCAGACGAGATAAGCGAGCATCAAATCGGGCCGCAGCGCCTGCTGGGCCAGCATGATGCCGGCGCCGAGGCCGAGCGGATTGATCGCGATCTCGACCGTCACCGCGACGATCAGTGCAATGCCGGCGGACAGGCGGAATGCGACGAAGATCCGCGGCAGTGCGGCCGGAACGATGATCTTGATGATCCGCTGCATCGGCGTCAGCCGCAGCGCCCGTGACACTTCCATCAATCGCGGTTCAATGCCGCGGACCGCGGAGCGGCTCAGGATCAGCATCGGCCAGACGCAGGCAAAGGCGACGATCACGATCTCCATGCGATAGCCGAAGCCGAGCGCGATCAGTGCGATCGGCAGCAGCGCGATCGACGGAATCGGCCGGATCGCCTCGACGGTCACTTCCATGAGACGATCGAGCACGCTCGAAACGCCGAAGGCGATCCCGAGCGCAAGCCCGATGACGCTGCCGATCGCGAGCCCGGCAAACGCCGCCAGCAACGTGTCACCGGTGGCGATCGGGATCGAGAGGTCGGCGAGTGCTGCGACCAGAGCGGCGAGGACCGCGCTCGGAGGCGCCAGGCTGTCGCTCTGCAAATGGGAAAGGCGGATCCAGAGCTCGAAGACGAGCAGTGCCGCGAGCGGCAGCAACAGCGGCTTGGTGCGTTCCAGGCTCAATGTTCGGTCGCCTTGATGAAGTCGAATAATGTCCGGCGCAGCCGCAGGAATTCCGGATGCTCGCGGGTGGCAAGCTGGTCGCGCGGGCGCGGCAGGCTCACATCCAGCTCGATTCCGATCCGCCCGGGATGCGGCAGCAGGCCGATGACGCGGTCGCCGAGATAGATCGCCTCGTCGAGATCGTGGGTCACGAAGATGACGGTGGTGTTGCTCGCCGCCGTCAACGACAGCACCTCGTCCTGCAGACCTTGCCGCGTCATCGCATCCAGCGCGCCGAACGGCTCGTCCATCAGCAGCGTGGTCGGCTCCTGTGCGAGACAGCGCGCGATCTGCAAGCGCTGCTGCATGCCGCCGGACATTTCCGCCGGATATTTCTCGGCATGGGCGGGCAGGCCAACCTTGCGCAGCAACTCCGCGATGCGGCCGGGTCGCTCGCGCGCGGGAATGCCGCAAGCCTCCAGCGCAAGCGAGATGTTGCCGGCTGCGGTCCGCCAGGGCAGCAGCGCCTTGCCGTAGTCCTGGAATACGATCGCGACCTCGCGGCGCGGTTCGAGCATCGGCTGGCCATCGAAGGTGACGGCGCCGCTCGTCGGACGATAGAGGCCCGCCGCGAGCCGCAATGCAGTGGTCTTGCCGCAGCCCGAGGCACCGACAATGCAGAGGAATTCGCCGGGACGAACCTCGAGATCGAGATTTTCGATAATGGTCTTGCCGCCAAGCCGAAGGGTTGCGCCGTTGAAGCTGATCAATGGCTTTTGCTGCCGCGCCGCCCTGGCATCATCAAGTCTTGCAAGAAGGGTCATCGCTTGCCCTCGCTGGCGGGTGGATAGACGAAATTGATGGTCGAGTGCAGGTGTGCCTCCAGCATCTTCTGTGCGCCTTCGACGTCTCGCGCCAGCACGCGGTCGGCAAGCACCTGATGGCTGCGGATAAACTCCGCGCCGCTGTCAATTCCGCTCATCATCACGCGGCGGTAGCGATAAGCCTGGTCGTAGAGGTCCGAATGCGCGCCGAGCATCCGCCCCGAACCGCAAGCCGTGAGGAGGGCAGTATGGAAGCCCTTGTGCAGGCGGTCGAAATCGGCAGCGCCCTCGCGGAATTCGTTGCCGGTGCGCTCGATGTGGCGACGCATCTGGTGCAGCGCGCTGACGATGCCGGCTTCCCAGGCATCATCCCCATGGATGATGGCTAACCGGATCGCCTCCTTCTCGACGGCGGTGCGCATGCAGGTGATGTCGGCCAGGTCTTCGCGGCTGACCTCGGCGACGCGAAAGCCGCGCTGGCCGATACCCACGATCAAGCCGCGTGACATCAGGCGCGATAATGCCTCGCGGAGCGGCGTGGCGCCGATCTCGTAGCGCTGCACGAGATCGACGATGCCAAGCCGCGACCCCGGCGCGAGGCGTCCGGCCAGAATGTCCTGCTCGAGGAGGGCGGCCGCACGCTCGCTCAAGGTGCCGGCCTCGCCGTTCGGACGTTCGACGGTGCGTTCGGAAGCCGGCATCGCAGGGATCCTCAGTTCAGCACGAGTTTGCTGGTATCGAGCTTTGATTGCAGCATCTTCTGCGACGACATCACCTCGATCCACCAGGCGAGGTTTTCCGGCTTCAGGCGTGGTTCAGATTGGTTCGGAGGCGTCGCCTTGACGAGATCAAGCGGCTGTTTGGTGAATTTTGCGATCGAAGCGGAGGCCTTCTCGCGGTCGCTATTGACGATCACTGCCGCTTCCGCGATCGCATCGCGAAACTTCGTCACGGTCGCAGCGTTCTTCTCCGCCCATTCGCGCGAGGCGGCATAGAAGATGATCGGATCGGTGCGCGCGAGTTCGACGGCGTAACGTGCGCCGACGGAGCCGAGGCCCGCATTGGTCATGCGGGTGACAAATGGCTCGGCGGTGAGAACGGCATCGACGCCGCCGGACTTGATGATGTCGGCCATGGTCGGGAAGGTCACCTCGACGAACTTGACGCTCTTGGGGTCGACGCCTTTCTCCACCAGCCATTTCACGAACAGCACGTGCAGGAAGGCGTTCAGTCCCGGCGCTCCGACTTTCTTGCCGACGAAATCCTTGGGCTCGTTGATGGTGATGCCGTTCCGCACGAAAGCCGTGATGGCGTTGTTCGAAATCGTGTTCATCACGGACGCGCCGGCGATGCCGACCAGATCGAGGCCGCCGTCGGCCGCCTGGAGGAAGACGGTCGAGGTCGGCCCGCCAATCTGGATCGAGTTCGACAGGATCGCGGCAGGGATGTTCGAGTTGATGGCGATCGGCGTCATCTCGACGTCAAGCCCGTGTTTCTTGAAGATGCCTTCGTCGACCGCGACCATGGCGGACGCGCAGTCGGAGGTGGCCGTGCAGCCGATCTGGATTTTCGCTTGTGCCGCCGCGGAGCCTGCCAACGCGCAAGCCATCTCCAGCGAAATTCCGAGCGTGATCGCCCATCTTGCCAACTGCCTCTTCAAACCATCCTCCCAGATCGCATTTTTTTGTCTTGATTATCGATATTTTATTTGATCATATATTTTCAGTCAGAGCAAGGGGGTGTCCAAGGTGAAACTCGCTACATTCAGGTCGGCTGGTCGGGACAGGATCGGCATCGTGCATTCCAAGGACAGTCGCATCTTCGACATCGCCGCGGCTGCTGCGCGTGATGGACAGGATCATCCAGCCTTCATCTCGATGCTGGCGCTGATCGACGCGGGGCCGGCCGCGCTGGAGCAGGCGGCCGCGCTGTTCGAGAAGCACGGTGAGGATCCGGCGCTATCGTCGGCGACATCTGTGGTGGATATCCTCGCGCCGGTGCCGGAGCCGCGGCAGATGCGCGACGGCATGTCGTTCCCGCTGCACATTCTCCAGGCGCCGCGCGGCCAGCGGAAGCTAGCGGCGCGCGCGAAAGGCGACATGGCCGAACTGGCACGGATCGATGCCGAGCCGCTCGGCGAACTGCCCGAGGTCTACCGCAAGCAGCCGATCTTCTACATCACCAACCGGTTCAGCGTCCGCGGCACCAACACCACGGTCAAATGGCCGCGCTACAGCAAGGTGATGGATTACGAGCTCGAATTCGGCATCATCACCAAGAATCGGGGCGCGAACATCTCTGCGGCGAAGGCCGGGGATCACATCTTCGGCTACACGATCTTCAACGATTTCTCGGCGCGCGATGCGCAGCGCATCGAGATGGAGGGTCGGCTTGGCCCCGCCAAGGGCAAGAGCTTTGACGGCGGCAATGTAATGGGGCCGTGGATCGTCACCCCTGACGAGATCGGCGATCCCTACAAGTTGAAGATGGAAGCACGGGTCAACGGAGAGACCCGTTCAACCGGCGTCTCGGACGGGATGCTGTTCTCGTTCGAGGAGATCATCGCCCATGTCACGCAAGACGAGACGCTGATGCCGGGCGAATTCATCGGCTCCGGTACGGTGGGCAATGGCTGCGGACTCGAGCTCGGCTGGTATCTCGAGCATGGCGACACGATCGAGCTCGAGGTCGAGAAAATCGGCGTCTTGAAAAACAGGGTCGAGCGGCAGGACGCTTGAGCTCAAAGACGTTTGAGCTTCAAGCAAACAAGAACAGGCAACGAGGAAACACCATGGTGCGCAAACTGATCGATATCTCGGTCCCGCTGCAGAACGACGTGCCGGCCGATCCGCCGGGCAACCACCCGACCATTCAATACATCGATCATCAACAGGGCTTGCCGCGCATGCTCCAGTTCTTCGATGGGCTGAAGGCGGATGATCTGCCCGACGGTCAGGGCTGGGCGGTGGAAATGGTCAATCTTTCCACGCACAACGGCACCCATCTCGATGCGCCCTGGCACTTTCATCCCACGATGAACCGCGGCGAGCGCGCCTGGACGATCGACGAGGTGCCGCTTGAATGGTGCTTCCAGCCCGGTGTGAAACTCGACTTCCGCCATTTGCCGGACGGATATGTCGCGACGGCCGGAGATGTCGAGGCCGAGCTGAAGCGGATCGGGCATAAGCTGTCGCCGCTCGAGATCGTTGTCGTCAACACCAGCGCCGGCGCAAAATATGGCCAGCAGGACTACGTCACCTCAGGCTGCGGCATGGGCTATGAGGCGACCATGTTTCTGCTGGAACGCGGCGTGCGGTTGACCGGGATCGATGGCTGGAGCTGGGACGCGCCCTTCGTCTACACCGCGAAGAAATATGCCGAGACCAGGGATGCCAGTTTGATCTGGGAGGGTCACAAGGCCGGACGCCACATCGGCTATTGCCACATCGAAAAGCTGCACAATCTCGAGCTTCTGCCCTCGACCGGGTTCATGGTGTCGTGCTTTCCGGTGAAGATCGAGCGTGCATCTGCAGGTTGGACGCGGGCGGTTGCCATCGTTGACGGCTAAAGTCCTGGTGCGCGCGTTCGATCGGTGGATCTACAGGCGTACGACTTCACCCGTTCGAACGCTCTCGTCGGCGGCAAAGACGATGCGGAGCGAGTTGATCGCATCCTCGTGATGCTCGGACAGATCGATCTCGCCGCGGATCGCACTCAGAAACATCAGCTGCTCGCGTTCGCAGAGCTCCTGATGGCCGGGTTCATCTGATGTCGAGATTATTTCGTCCGGCTTGGCAAAGCGGTCTTCGCTGTCGCGCGCCGCGTGATGGACGCGAAGCGCGTTCGTCCGTGTGTGCGTGTCATGGTCCGCCGAACCGGCGCCCGCATCGCTGCTCTCTTTCGCGACGATCGACACGCTGCCATCAGGGCCGATCATGTCCTTCACGAAATGAGCGGTCTCGCTCATCATCGGGCCCCAGCCGACCTCGTACCAGCCGACCGAGCCGTCGTCGAACATGATGTGAAGATGGCCGTAATTGTACATCGCTGGCGCGATCTCGCTCGTCAGTCGCGCCCCGACCGCGTGGACTGCGACGGGACGGGCTCGCGTCACCTGGCACATGATGTCGACGTAATGGACGCCGCAATCGACGATCGGTGAGGTCGATCGCATGAGCTTCTTGTGCACCTCCCAGAAGGAGCCTGCAGACTGCTGATTGAGATTCATGCGCATCACGAGCGGCTTTCCGAGCGTTCGCCCGATCTCGACGAACCGCGACCATGCCGGATGGACGCGCAGGATATAGCCGACCAGCAGGGCCTTTCCGGCCGTGCGGGCCGCGCCCACGACTTGCCGTGCGGCATCCAGCGTGTCGGCGAGCGGCTTTTCGCAGAAGACATGCGCGCCGGCGGCGAAGGCCTGCAACGCCATGGCGGCATGATGCTCGGTGTAGGTGCAGATCGCGACCGCATCGGGACGCAAGCGCGTGAGCGCCTCGTCGAAGTTTTCGAAGCGCGGAAGAGCGGGAAATTCGACTTCGAGATCGTCACGATCGGCCGCGCGAGAGGTGCAAAGACCGACGAGATCGAAACCCTCGATCGATCTGTAGGCACGGGCGTGGCTGGTTCCCATGGTGCCGAGGCCAACCACGAGAACGCGAATCTTCTGTGGCGACGAAACGGAGAGCGAGGACATGGCTCGATCGCGTCCTTCAGTCAGGTGTTAAGGGGGCAGCCCTCGATCCAGGTTTTCAGCACGTGCAACTCGTGGTCGAGATGCACGAGGCTGGCGAGATAGCCTGGTGCGATCCGGCCGAGGTCAGTGTCGCGTCGGAGAAACGTCGCGGGCACGCGTGATGCCATCGCGAGGGCATCGGCGAGCGGAAGCCTGACGACGTTGACGGCATAACGCACCGCCTCATCCATGGTCAGAACCGAGCCGGCGAGCGTCCCGTCGTCGAGCCGCAGGCAGCCGTCAACGGACGTCACGCGGCGGCCCTGGAGGTCGAAATGATCGGGGCCGCCGGCCGCCGGCGGCATCGCGTCGGTAATCAGCATGAAGCGGTCGCGTCGCTTGGCGGTCACCGCCATGCGCAAATTCGCCTCATGAACGTGATGGCCGTCAGCGATAAGGCCGACGAACGCCTCGTCGAGATCGAGCGCGGCTCCGACCATGCCAGGCTCGCGCCCCGTCGGCGGGCTCATCGCGTTGAACAAATGGGTAAACGCGCGCGCGCCTGCTGCCACGGCCCGGCGCGCCTCCTGGTAGGTCGCGTCGGAATGGCCTAGCGATACGAGCACGCCCTGCCGCGCGAGCTCGGCGATGCTCTCGGCTCCGACCCTGTTCGGCGCAAGCGTCAGCATGACCGCGCCGCAATCCGCCTTGGCGATTGCCGCGATGTCGTCGCTCTCGAGATCGCGGATGTAGCCGAGTTCGTGCGCGCCCTTGCGGCGCGGATCGAGGAATGGACCTTCCAGGTGAATGCCAAGGGTGGCAGGAGTCATACGGCGCGCCTCGCGCGTCGCAGCGATTGCGGCGGCCATCACCGGCGGCGCATCGGTCACCAGCGTCGGCAGCAGCCCGACGGTCCCGTGATGGCGGTGCGCCTCCGCGATGCGGGCGATGCCTTCGGGCGTCGGGTCCTCGTTGAACAGGACGCCGCCGCCGCCATTGACCTGGACGTCGACATAGCCGGGCGCAAGCAGGCCGCCGCCGAGATCCCGCACGGTGCCGTCAGGTCTCTTCGAGTGGGGAACGATTGCGGCAATGCGCGCGCCGTCGACGACGACCGCGTGATCATCGAGAAAGCGCTCTCCGTCGAAGATCCGCGCGCCTGATAGAACGATCATCAGACGGTCTCCGTTACCTTGCGCAGATTGCGCGGTCGGTCGGGATCGCGCCCGAGCCGGAGCGCGAGCGCCTCGGCAAGCCGGTAGAAGCGGTGGATCATGACGATGGGCTCCAACAGGGACGCCTCGACGCGTGCCGTCGCGAGCCGATCCGGCCCATCGTCGCCGCCGGCTTCGATTGTGATCACTGCGGCGCCGGCGTCGGCCAGCGCGTTAAGCGCCGGCAGCATGCCTTCGCGCGCCGGGTCGGACGGCAGGAAGGCGATGATGGGGAAGCCCGAAGCAACGAGTTCGGCCGGGCCGTGCAGCACCTCGGCCGCGGAATAGGCCTCGGCATGAATCGCGCACGTCTCCTTGAGCTTGAGCGCCGCTTCCGCAGCGATCGCGAGGGTCGCGCCGCGGCCGAGCACGAAAGCGCTGCGGGCATTGGCAAGTCTGTCCAGCATCGGCGCGGGCGGCGGCGCCACCTGGGCGCGGAGAACGTCCGGCAGGCCGGCGAGGGCGTCTGCGAGCTGCCGATCCTCGCGCCAGGCCGCGACGAGACTTGCTCCGGCGACGAGGCCGGCCACCATCGATTTGGTCGCGGCGACCGAACGTTCCGTGCCGGCGCAGAGCGGCAGCAGGATTTCGGCCTCTTGCGCGAGTGGCGAGGCCACGTCGTTGACCAATGCGAGGGCCAGCGCGCCGCCGCTTCGTGCGGCACGCTGCATTTCCACGATGTCAGGGCTGCGCCCCGATTGCGAGATCGCGACGGACACGCTGCCTTCGAGCCGCATCGGCGTCCGATAGAGCGTCGCAATCGAGGGGCCGATGGAGGCACAAGGCACTCCTGACAGAATCTCGACGAGATATTTCAGGTAGAGCGCGCAGCAATCCGACGAGCCACGGCCGATGGTTGCGACGAGCGGCGGATCGAGGGCGCGCAGGCGCGCCCCGACGTCAGCAAGCCGATCCGCATTCTGACCAAGCTGGCGCGCAGCCGCTTCACCCGCTTCGCCGATCTCCTGAAGCATGTGTGTCGTCATCGGTGCGTCTTTCGAGCCGGGGGCGACAGCGTCAGCTCGGAGACGAAATCATAGGCGTCGGCGCGGTACCAGGATTTCGTGAACTCGACGCAGGCGCCGTCGGCGAGGTAGGCGATGCGCTGGATGTAGAGCGCGGGGCTATCAGGTGCGACGCCGAGCAGTTCGGCATCCGCATGATCGAGAAGGGTCGCGCGCAGGCGCTGCAGGCCCCGGGCCGGCTTGAAGCCTCTTGTGGAGAGGGCCTCATAAAGCGAGCTGCCGACCGAATCCTGTTCGGGAAGAAAGCGTATCGGCACGGCGGCGCGTTCGATGGCCATGGGCGAACCGTCGGCGAGGCGCAGGCGTCCGAGCCGGAACACGCGGTCGTTCGGCCGTACGCCAAGCATCATCGCCTCTTCCGGCGTCGGCAGGAACACACCGCGTTCGAGTTCGCGCGAGCTCGCCTCCAATCCGCGCAGCCGCATGTCTTCGGTGAAGCTCGTCAGACGCGAGGACGGCTGCTCGACGCGCGGCGTTGCGCGATGGATGAAGGTGCCGGCGCCGTGGCGATGAAACAGCACGCCTTCGGCGATCAGGTCGGCGATCGCCTTTCGCAGCGTGGTGCGCGATACCTCGAGCAGCTCGCACAGCACGCGCTCGGCCGGAAGCAACTGCGTCTCCGCGAAGCGCCCGGTCTCGATCTCGCGCCTGAGCGCATCGACCACGGCACGATAGAGCTTCTGGCCGGGCGCCGTTTCGACCGTCATGGTCATGCCGCGTCCTCCGCGAGCGTGCCGCCGGCAAGAAGGATCGCGCCGTCGACGGCGTCGCGCCGCGGCTGGGCAAGGCGCGTGGCCACATCAGGTGGCAGGAAGGGACGCAGGGGCTCGCCGAAGCCGCCCGCCAGCGCAATGCGCTCGGCGCCGAGCGCGCTCAGCGCATTCGCAAGCGCCGCGATCGCGCCGGCCGCTTCTCCGACGATTTCGCGCGCGCGCATGTCGCCAGACCTGGCGACGTCAAGGATCTGCGGCGCGAAGGAGCCGTAGTCTCTGGGTCTGGCCTCCGCTGCCCAGCGGCTCATCTGCAACGGATCATCATTGAAATGTCGACCAAGCGCTTGTGCTAGTCCGCTCATCGGCTCGAGGCCGTCGATGGCACGCAGCGTCGCGCGCAACGCCGATTCGCCGAGGCGCGCGGCGGATCCGTCGTCGCCGAGCCAGAAACCGCGTCCGCCGATGATTGTCGTTCGCGCTCCGACACGCGCGATGCCCGCCGAGCCCGTGCCCGCAATGATCAGGCCACCATCGCCAACGCCGTTGGCTCCGACGCAAGCGGCGACAGCATCATTGACGGCGACGATGCGCGCGAAGCCGGGCAGTGCGGCGGAAACATGCTCCGCTTCACGGTCGTCCGAAAGCCCGGCAAGGCTCAGGCCGACGGCGATCTCCTGCCGCGGCGCGCCGGCACTGATCGCGGATTCGATCGTGTCGCGCACGACCCGCATCGCCTCGTCGAAGTCGAGATAGATGTTCGAAGCCGGCCCGAGGCCGCGCCCGAGCTCGCGGCCGGAGGAGTCCCGCAGTCTCGCGCGGCAACGGGTGGCGCCGCCGTCTACTCCGAGAAAGAACCGGGCTGTCGCCAAGGGGCCTCCTAAAAATATTCTTAACGCCTCTAGACAAGTGGTATGTCACGTGTCTAAAACGAATACAAGAGGTATCTACCATTGGTATTCACGATGCTGGTACTGCCGGTTGGAGAGACAGATGGAGAGGGGTGCGGCGACACCACCGAGGTCGTGACGGCCGATGAGATGTTTGCCGATGCGATGCTCGCCTCTTATCGCCGCGCGATTGCTTCGGTCGCGGCCGTCTCCAGCGATATCCGCACGGCAGCACTTCGGCTCGCCACCATCTGGCGAGCCGGCGGACGTCTGATCTATGCCGGTGCGGGATCTTCCGGCCTTGCGGCGGCCGAAGATGCTGCCGAGCTTCCCGGTACGTTTGGCCTTGACCAGAGCCGCATCGCGATTGTCCTGCCCGGCGGGACCGCCGCGCCATTTCGCATCGACAGCGCGGCCGAGGACGATGCTGTAGCTGGTGAGCGGTCGATAGCCGGGCTTGGCGATCTCTCCCGCGACGCCGTCATCGCCGTCTCGGCGAGCGGCTCAACGCCGTTTACTGTCGCCGCTGCAGCAGAGGCGCGCCGCCGCGGCGCCTTCGTGATTGGCATCGCACACCGTTCGGCCTCGCAATTGCTCGCTCTCGCCGACGCATCGATCCTGCTCGAAAGTGGGGAAGAAGCGCTGCGCGGTTCGACGCGGCTCGCGGCTGGAGCTGCGCAGAAAGCCGCGCTCGGCATGCTCTCATCATTGATGGGACTCGATCTCGGCCACATCCATCAAGGGCTGATGGTCAATCTGAAGGCCGATAACGCGAAGCTGCGCGAGCGGGCGCGCGGGATCGTCACAGCGATCGCTGATGTCAGCGATGCCAAAGCCGCAGCGGCGTTGCGTGAGGCCGGCGGCGAGGTCAAGCCGGCGGTGCTGATTGCGTGCGGCGTGCCCAGCATGAGTGAGGCCGTCAACTGGCTCGCTGCCGCTGAAGGCCGCATCGACGAGGCGTTGCGTCGCGCAAGGGTCCACGGAATCAAGGGCAAAGGCCCGAACAAGGGAGCGTAGCATGAGACGGACATTCCAGGCCGCATTGGGAGCTGAGGTTGCCGCGTTGGCGTTGCTCGCGGGGCTAGCATCGGCCCAGGCAGGCTCGTTGAAGATCGAGAGCTGGCGCAACGACGATGCCGACATCTGGAACTCCAAGATCATTCCCGCCTTCAACAAGCACTATCCCGACATCAAGATCGAATTCGCGCCTTCGGCACCCAAGGAATACAATGCCGCCCTGAATGCGCGGCTCGATGGCGGCACTGCCGGCGACCTCATCACCTGCCGTCCGTTCGATGCCTCACTCGCGCTCTATCAGAAGCATCAGCTCGACAGCGTCGACGCTATCAAGGGCATGGACAATTTCTCCGACGTCGCGAAGGCTGCATGGCAAACCGACGACGGCAAAACCACCTTCTGTGTTCCGATCGCCTCCGTCATCGCCGGGTTCATCTACAACAAGGAAGCCTTCGCCAAGGTCGGAGTAACAGAGCCGAAGACACTCGACGAATTGCACGCCGTTCTCGAGAAGTTCAAGAAGGACGGGACCTACGTCCCGCTGGTGATGGGCACGGCCGACCAGTGGGAGGCCGCAACCATGGGCTTCCAGAACATCGGTCCAGACTATTGGAAGGGCGAGGCGGGGAGGGCCAATCTGATCGCGGGCAAGGAGAAGCTCACCGACCCGCAATACGTCGCGGCTTTCAAGGAAATCGCAAGCTGGGCACCGTATCTCGGATCGGGCTACCAGGCGCAGACCTACGCCGACAGTCAGAACCTGTTCTCGCTCGGCAAGGGCGCGATCTATGCCGCCGGCTCCTGGGACATCTCGACATTCCGCGGCCAGGCGAAATTCGCCATGGGTGCATTCCCGCCGCCGCAGCCCGCCGGCACGACGGATTGCTATATCTCCGATCACACCGACATCGCGATGGGCATCAACGCAGCCTCGAAGAACAAGGAGGATGCCAAGAAGTTCCTGGAATGGCTTACGACCCCGGAATTCGCAACGATCTACGCCAACGCGCTTCCCGGCTTCTTCCCCCTCGCCAAGACTCCGGTGAAGGTCGAGGACGATGTCGCGGCGACGATGGTCGGATGGCGGCAGACCTGCAAGTCGACGATCCGCAATTCGTATCAGATCCTGTCGCGCGGCACGCCGAATCTCGAAAACGAGCTCTGGAACGTGTCCGCGCAGGTGGTCAACGGCAAGCTGACGGCTGAGGCTGCCGGCAAGCAGCTCCAGGATGGTCTCGACAAGTGGTACAAGCCCGCCAAGTGATATGAAGTCCCCCTCTCTCCGCATTTGCGGGGAGAGGGCGTGTTCTTTCAATAGTTGCTACACGCCCCGCCAAAAGATGGCATGAGCCGCGAGCGGACAGCGACGATAACGCACGCCAGGTTGTTCTTTTCCCGTCATGGCTGAACCGGTCTCGCAGGTCACTGCCCAGATGCCTCGCGCAAAGCTCGCGGGCCTGCTGCTGTTCTTTCTCGGACCTGCGGTCGTGATCTACACGCTGTTTTCGATCTATCCGCTCGTCGCGACGATGGCGCTCTCCACCTACACGAGCGATCCGTCCGGAGCCCGATCGTTCGCCGGCCTCGCCAATTTCCAAACGCTGCTCGGCGATGCGCTTTGGTCGAAGCCATTCTGGAATGCCCTCGGAAACAATCTGATATTCTTCACCGTGCACATGTGCGTGCAGAATCCGGTCGGCATAGCGCTCGCGGGATTGCTCAGCCTGCCGGGGGTGAGGCTCAAGGGCTTCTATCGCACCGTGATGTTTCTCCCGACGATGCTGTCGGTTGTCATCGTCGGCTTCTCCTGGAACCTGATCCTGTCGCCGCTCTGGGGCGTGGCCTCCGGCGCTTTGAAGTCCGTCGGATTGGGCTCGCTCTTTGCTCCCTGGCTGGGGCTCGAATCGAGCGCGCTCATCACCCTGTCCCTCATTTCAGTCTGGCAATTCGTCGGCATCCCGATGATGTTGATCTACGCCGCGCTGCTCAACATCCCCGAAGAGCTGATCGACGCGGCACGCGTCGACGGGCTCGGACAGTTCCGCATCTTCTTTCACATCAAGCTGCCGCTGGTGCTGCCGACGATCAGCCTGGTCTCGGTCCTGACCTTCGTCGCCAATTTCAACGCGTTCGACCTGATCTACTCGGTGAAGGGCGCGCTTGCGGGGCCGAACTTCGCCACCGACATCCTTGGCACGTTTTTCTACCGCACCTTCTTCGGCAACCAGCTCCAGCTCGGGAATCCGACGATGGGCGCCGCGGTCGCGACCGTGATGTTTTTCATCATCCTGGTCGGTCTCTGCCTCTATCTCTTCCTCGTGCAGCGGCGCATCCGCCGTTACGCTTTCTGAGGGGGGAGGCATGACGACGGAGCAACGCGCAAGAAGCATCGGTGTCCATCTGGTCCTGATTGCCTACAGCTTTCTGGCGGTGGGCCCGATCCTGCTCGTCGTGATGAATTCGTTCAAGGTGCGCAGCGCCATCTTCGGCAGCCCGCTCGCGCCGCCTGATACATCGACCTTCAGCCTGGTCGGCTATGAGAAGGTGTTCCGCTCCTCGCATATCCTCTTGTACTACTCGAATTCGCTGATCGTGACCCTCGTCAGCATGGCGCTCGTCCTGCTGTTCGGGGCGATGGCCGCCTGGGCGCTGACCGAGTATCGCTTCCGCGGTTCGACGGCGCTGGCGCTGTTCCTGTCGATCGGCATCATGGTGCCGATCCGGCTCGGCTCTGTCGCAATCCTGAACATGATGCGGTCCGCCGGCCTCAACGACACGCTGACGGCCCTGGTCCTGGTCTATGTCGCGCAGGGCCTGCCGATGTCGATTTTCATCTTGAGCGAGTTCATCCAGCAGATCCCGAAGGATTTGCGCGACGCCGCGCGCTGCGACGGCGTGCCGGAAACCCGCATCTTCTTCGAGGTTGTTGCCCCGCTGCTGCGGCCGGCCATTGCAACGGTTGCTGTGTTCACCATCGTGCCGATCTGGAACGACCTCTGGTTTCCATTGATCCTGACCTCGAGCGATTCAACGCATACGGTGACGCTCGGCGTGCAGCAATTTCTCGGCCAGTACATCACCGACTGGAATTCCGTGCTCGCCGCACTGTCGATGGCGATCCTGCCTGTTGTCATCATCTACGTCATCCTTTCGCGCCAACTCATCGCGGGCCTCACTTCAGGCGCGGTCAAATAGGTTGTCAGAATGGCCAATCTGCGCATCGAGCAACTCAACAAGCGCTACGGCGCGACGACGGTGCTCAACGACGTCAATCTGAGCATCGAGGACGGCGAATTCGTCGTTCTCGTCGGTCCCTCGGGCTGCGGCAAGTCGACGCTGCTGCGGATGATTGCCGGGCTCGATGGCGCATCGGGCGGGGACATCCATATCGCCGGCAAGCTCGTCAATACGCTCGCGCCTGCAGAGCGCGGCGTCGCGATGGTGTTCCAGTCCTACGCGCTATATCCGCACATGAATGTGCGCAAGAACATGACGTTCGGATTGAAGTTCACGGGCGTACCGCCGACTGAGCGCGAGCGGCGCGTCGCGGAAGCGGCGCGCATGCTGCGGCTCGAGGATCTGCTCGAGCGCTATCCCCGCGATCTCTCCGGCGGTCAGCGTCAGCGTGTTGCGATCGGCCGTGCGATCGTGCGCGAGCCCGAAGTGTTCCTGTTCGACGAGCCACTCTCCAATCTCGACGCAGCCTTGCGTGTCTCGACCCGCGTCGAGATCGCAAATCTGCACAGGCTACTGAAGTCGACGATCGTCTATGTCACGCATGACCAGGTCGAGGCGATGACGCTTGCCGACCGCATCGTCGTGATGAACAAAGGCTGCATCGAGCAGGTCGGCAAGCCGCTCGACCTCTATTATGAACCCGCCAATCTGTTCGTGGCCGGCTTCATCGGCTCGCCTGCGATGAACTTCTTCGAGGCTGAGGTCGAAGGCATCGAGGGCGGACGCGCGCGCATCGCTGGTTCGGCGTTTCGCGCTCTCGACATCGCTGCGGCATCGCTGAAGGCCGGTGACAGGCTGACGGTCGGCGTTCGCCCGGAGCATCTTGTCCGGGGCGAGGGCGGCCCCTTCGCCGCCGAAGGCACCGTCGAACTGGTCGAGCGCCTTGGCGAGGCCTCCTTCGCCTATCTGCGCCGGGCCGATGGCAAGATGTTCGTTGCGGAGGTTCGCGGTCGCCAGACGCCGGCGCCGGGCGAGACGGTGACGCTCGTTGCTGCGAGCCCTGATGTCCACGTCTTCGACGCCGCTGGCTTGCGTGTGCGACAGAAACCCGATGAAGGGGGCGATGCGATGACGACTGCAAGCAGATTCAGGGGCGCGATCGTTCAGCCATGACGAATATCGTACGCTATCTGACTCATCCTCAGGTCAACATCGACCCATCAGTTCCGGTTCCGAATTGGGGCCTGAGTGAGGTCGGCAGAGCGCGCACGGAAACCGTGACAGCTGCCGGGCGGCTGTCGGGTACCACGCAGGTCATCTCCAGCGGAGAGCGAAAGGCGATCGAGACCGCTGAGATCATTGCGGCAAAGCTCGGAGTCGACGTGGAAGTGCGCGAGGCAATGCACGAGAACGACCGATCGGCCACAGGCTTCCTCGTCCCCGACGAGTTCGAGGCAGTGGCCAATCAGTTCTTCGGGCAGCCCCACACCAGCATTCGTGGCTGGGAACGAGCCCTTGATGCCCAACTGCGCATCGTCCGCGAGGTCGAGCATGTGCTGGCCCGCAACAGGCCGGGCGACGTTCTCCTTGTCGGTCACGGTGGCGTTGGCACTCTCTTATTTTGCCATTACTCAGGTTTGGCGATTGATCGAATCCATGACCAGCTTGCCGGCGGCGGCTGCTTCTTCGCATTCGCCTCGCACGAGCGTCGCGTGCTGCATGGCTGGCGCCGCCTCGAAGAGCTGTGATTGTCGCTTCACGTTGCGACCGGCCTGTGCACACAGCTCGCACGAAGGTGGAAGTCGAGCGCATGCAGCGGGAAGCTGCACGCGCCGGGAACAGGTTAGATGTCAGCGCGTACCGATGCGTTGATGTCGTGGGCAGAAACCGGAAAAATGCGCCACGTCCATCGTTCCCTGTTGTGTCCGGTTGTCACCCGGCGGTGCCGGGGTCAACGCCATCGGGCTGTGATGGTTCGATTTCGACCGACAAGATTTTGGGTTGCCCGACGGGCAAAACACGCCAGGTGTGGGGCAATATCTGTCGGCAAAAATATTCCACTTTACCGAAATTCGGGAATGGCGTATGTGTCGCGGCAACCCGGCCCATGGAAGAGGGGCGTATCGCGATCGTCACGACGCGGGCCGGGCGGCGGTGGGCGTGGCCCACATCGGCGCGACGGGCTTTACAGGGCGGGCAACCGTGAGCAAAGGCCTCGCGCAAACGACCGGTGTGATCCGCGTACGGCAAAATCGTGTGGTCCTGGCGCCCGGAGTCTGTGCGTCAAGGCTCGTGGTGATGTGCGATGCCCAACCGGGCGCGCACATCGGTCATCTGCGAGACGACGGGGGCAATAGTGCATCGCTCCCCGGGGAGATCACGACATAAGCCGTTCCAACCACTGCGCAGGGAAGGTCGGATGTTTCGGCTTCACCTGTATGCCGCTGTGCAGCCTCTTGTAGCGCAACCCCAGCACAGTGGACCGCGGGTGCCAGCGGGGCACCCGGTCTTCCCTGCGCCCTCTTTCATTTGAGGGCCGGAGCGACGCAAAGCTCGGGCGCGCTGCGCCGCGAGAACGCGAATGCGAGTCCTGAGCGCGCCGGGGTTTGCAAATCCGGAAGCGGAGTCTCGAATGTCACCGCCTTAGCACTTACGTCACAAAAACGCTTGCGCCGCGATCTGCGCAACTGACGCGCTCGCGGAAGAAGCCGAAGAGCTCGCGGCCAGTCCCTGTATGCGCCGCAGAGAGATCGGCTTGCGCGCAGGCGCGCGGGGCCCACTCGCTCGGGCTGACGAGCACGTCAAGCTGGCCGGTGACAGCGTCGAGCCTGATGATGTCGCCATCGCGAATCCGCGCAATCGCGCCGCCATCCGCTGCTTCAGGAGTGACGTGAATTGCGGCAGGAACCTTGCCCGAGGCGCCTGAAAGCCTCCCATCCGTGACAAGCGCGACTTTCAACCCGCGATCCTGAAGTACGCCAAGGAGCGGCATCAGCTTGTGCAACTCCGGCATTCCGTTGGCCTTCGGCCCCTGGAAGCGCACCACCGCAATCACGTCACTTGTGAGTTCGCCCGCGGCGAAGCTTCGTTGCAGATCCTCCTGGGAATGGAAGACGCGAGCCGGTGCTTCGATCACATGGCGTTGCGGCGCGACCGCAGATGTCTTGACGACCGCGCGACCGAGATTGCCGTTCAGAACCTGAAGGCCGCCTGATGTCTGGAACGGGTCGGCGATTCCGCGAAGCACCGCCGTATCGCCGCTTGCAGCCGGTCCGTCGCGCCACGCCAACGTGCCTTCGGCATCGAGCATCGGCTCTTGCAGGTACGCATCGAGGCCGGCGCCACAAATGGTCAAGACGTCGCGGTGCAATAACCCGGCCGCGAGCAATTCCCGGATCAGGAAGCTCATCCCGCCGGCCGCATGGAAATGGTTCACGTCGGCGGAGCCGTTGGGATAAATGCGCGCGATCAGCGGCGTCACCTGCGCGAGGTCGGCGAAATCATCCCAAGTCAGAGTGAGGCCGGCCGCCGCAGCCATGGCAACCAAATGCAGCGTCAGATTGGTCGAGCCGCCGGTGGCGTGCAGCCCGACGATGCCGTTGACGAAGGCGCGCTCGTCGAGCACGCGGCCAACCGGGATGTATTGATTGCCGAGCGAGGTGATGTCCAATGCGCGCTCGGTCGCGGCGCCCGTGAGCGCATCGCGCAGGGGCGTGTTCGGGTTCACGAAGGATGAGCCCGGCAGCTGCAGGCCCATGATCTCCATCAGCATCTGGTTGGTATTGGCGGTCCCGTAAAAGGTGCAGGTCCCTGCGCCGTGATAGGCCTGCGCCTCGGCTTCCAGCAAAGCGTCGCGACCGACCTTTCCTTCCGCGTAAGCCTGCCGGATTTTCGCTTTTGCGTCGTTGGCGAGGCCCGAAATCATCGGGCCGGATGGTATGAAGACTGCAGGCAAATGCCCGAACGAGAGCGCGCCGATCACCAGACCCGGCACGATCTTGTCGCAAATACCGAGAAATACGGCGGCGTCGAAGGTTTGATGCGACAGCGCGACCGCGGTGGACAAGGCGATGACCTCGCGCGAGAACAGCGACAGCTCCATTCCCGCTTCGCCCTGGGTGATGCCGTCGCACATGGCCGGAACGCCGCCCGCGACCTGGGCAACACCACCCGCCGCGCGTGCGCTCCGTCGGATGAGTTCAGGGAAACGTTCGTAGGGCTGATGCGCCGACAGCATATCGTTGTAGGCCGTGACAATTCCGAGACTGGGCACGCGACCGTCCTGCATCAGAGTCTTGTCGTGCGCGCCGCAAGCCGCGAAGGCGTGGGCCTGGTTGGCGCATCCGAGCCGCCGCCGTACCGGCGTGCTCGCCGCGTTCGCGATGCGGTCGAGATAGCGTTGTCGGCTGTCGTGACTGCGTCTGATGATGCGATCCGTCACCTCGCCGACCCGCGCACTGACCTTTGCTGCGATCGTCATCCTGGCCTCCTGCTTGCGGGTTGGGTATCGGCGATACGCTGCTCGGTGGTCACGGACCGTCCTCCATCCATGTGCGACCGTCGCGTTCGATCAGCGCGACGGCGGCGGAGGGACCCCAGCTGCCGGCAACATAGGGGCGCGGGATTTCATTGGTCTGGCTCCACGCCTGACGGATCGGGTCGATCCAACGCCAGGCCGCCTCGACTTCGTCCCGGCGCATGAACAGGGTCGCGTCTCCGCGGACCACGTCCATCAACAGCCGTTCGTAGGCGTCCGGTACCGAGACGTCGAACGCTTCCGCAAAGCTCATGTCGAGAGGGACATACTGCAATCGCATGCCGCCCGGTCCGGGCTCCTTGATCATGAGCCAGAGCTTGATTCCCTCGTCGGGCTGCAGGCGGATGACGAGCCGCGTCTGCACCGCCTTTCCCGAGTTCGAATTGAAGATCGAATGCGGAACCTTCCTGAAGGTCACGACGATCTCGGAACTGCGCTGCTGCAGTCGCTTTCCGGTGCGCAGGTAGAAGGGAACGCCGGTCCAGCGCCAATTCGCGACCGCCGCCTTGAGTGCAACGAAGGTCTCCGTCAAGCTTGGGCGATCTGCGATCTCGTCCGCATAGCCGGGAACGGCGATGCCGTCGCATGCGCCGGCGCGATATTGACCAAGCACGGTCAGCAGCGCCGCGTTTGTTTCGTCGATCCGCTCGAGGGATTTCAGGATCTTGAGCTTTTCGTCGCGTACGGCATCGGCCTCGAGCGAATGTGGCGGCTCCATCGCCACCAGACAGAGCAGTTGCAGGAGATGGTTCTGCACCATGTCGCGCAGGGCGCCTGATTTGTCGTAGTAGGGGCCGCGTTCCTCCACGCCGATGGATTCGGCAACCGTGATCTGAACATGGTCGATGTGGGCGGCATTCCACAGCGGTTCAAACAGCGCGTTGGCGAACCGCAGCGCCATCAGATTCTGCACCGTCTCCTTGCCGAGATAATGATCGATCCGGTAGACGCGTTCCTCCGGAAAAATCATCCCGACGGTTTGATTGAGCCGGATCGCGGAGTCGAGATCCTTGCCGATCGGCTTCTCGATGACGATGCGGGAATCGCCTTTTGAAAGGCCGTAGTGACCGAGCCTCTCGCAGATCGGTCCGAACAGGTGCGGTGCCGTCGCCAGATAGTGGACCTGGATGCGGTCGGCATAGGCCGATAGAACGGCTGCGAGTTCGGTCCAGCCGTTTTCGCCTTCCGCATCGGCGGCTATATAGGAGATGCGGGCCAGGAAGCGATCGAGTTCGGGTCCCGTCGTCTCTGCTGCCGGCACGTGCGTGACGATCGCCTCCCGCACCATCGTGAGGAAGTCGTCCGGCGACATTGCACCGCGCGCGACGCCGAGAATGGTTGCTTCATCCGGAAGCTGGCCGGCAAAATCGCGGCGAAACAGCGCCGGCAACAGCTTGCGGCGTGCGAGATCACCTGTCACGCCGAAAACGGTCAGGACAAAGGGAGCGACCGGGATGACGCGGCTCGTCATGCCCGCGCCCTTTTCAATTCGAGCCCCTTTGATGGGCCGCGTTGTGTCCGTCACTCTGTCAAGCATGGCATGGCTCCGTACTCGCATCGATGTCGGCGGCGGTCGGCAGGTCGGCTCCATCGCGGGACACCGTGATGGCAGCGGCGGCGGTTGCGTAAGCGAGCAGTTCGCGGATTGCCGGCGGATCGAGCGCCGCGATGGCCTCGGGATGGAGCCGACCGGTTTTCGCGAGCTGCGCAAGCA
>Ga0209148_1000215_pt1 | contig 99154 bp, 89 predicted proteins | sample AraplaCol_mMF_r2_2_FD_184288 | JGI IMG/M metagenome (GOLD analysis project Ga0209148, IMG submission 184288) | Arabidopsis root microbial communities from North Carolina, USA - plate scrape CL_Col_mMF_r2 (SPAdes) (version 2) | ecosystem: Host-associated > Plants > Roots > Endosphere | place...
CGCGCGAAACTCCTGAGCGACCGCATCCCGCCTGACGGCATCGAGCTCCGCGAGCGGTTGACCTGCCAGCCGTGCCAGATGGTCGAGCGCTGCAGTGACCATCTTGGTGTCACGACCGAGCGTCGCCAACATATCGGCCTGGATCGCAGGATCGTCGGCACCGGGCACCTTGTACTCATCGCTGGCGGGCACGATCATCGCGGCGATGGTGCGGAGATCGTCGCGCTGGGCGCGCGTGAGCTGAACGCTTTCGGACATGTCGGCCTCAGTCGAACAGATTAGCCAGGCGCTGCTTCATCTGGTCGGCGATGTACAGCGCGAGGGCCTGGATGGTCGAGGTCGGGTTCACCCCGCCCGATGTGACGAAGATGCTGCCGTCGACGATGAAGAGGTTTTTGACGTCGTGCGTGCGGCCCCATTCGTTGACGACGGAGCGCTTGGGATCGGTACCCATCCGCGCGGTGCCGAGCAGATGCCAGCCACCCCAGGGGATCGGCGAGTTGACGCAGATATCGGTCGCGCCCGCCATTTCCAGAACCTCGCGGCCGCGAGCGAGCGCATGGTCCATCATCTTCCGGCTGTTCTCGGAGATCGTGTAGTTGATCTTCGGCGCGGGAATGCCGTGGCTGTCCTTCAGCACTGGATCCAGCGTCACCTGGTTGTGCTCCTCCGGCAGATCCTCGCAGATTGCAGAGAAGCCGAGCCGATGGCCGTTGAGCTTGCGGAAGACGCGGTGGTGATCCTCACCCCACGGCAAAATGCCTTTCTGCTCGCTGACGACGGCCTCGAATACCGGCCCGGCGCCACGCACGAACTGCACGCCGTAGCCGCGGACGAAGCCGCGCGACAGATCCGTGTCGTACCACTCCTTGCTCCACAGACAGGTCGGCGGAGCGCGGTTGGAGTCGGTCGGCTCCCTCACATAGCCGTAGATCTGCGCGTAGGGGTGGAACATCAAATTCTTGCCAACGAGGCCCGACGAATTGGCAAGGCCGTTCGGAAAGCGATCGGACTTCGAGTTCAAGAGCAGACGCGGCGTGCCGACGCCGTTGCAGGCGATGATGACGACATGCGCCGGCTGAAACTGCTCGATGCCGTCCTTGTCGTAATAGACCACGCCCGAGGCCATGCCGTTCTCGTCAGTGGTGATCTCGCGCACCCGACAATGCGTGCGCAGCTCGACGCCAGCGCGAACAGCATGCGGCCAATAGGTGATGTCGGTCGAGGATTTCGCGCCTTGCGCGCATGCCGGCGTGCAATGGCCGAGGTTGATGCAGCGCGCCCGCCCTTCATAGTCCGTGGTCGCGACCGTCGTGTCCGACGGCCACCAGTGCCAACCGAGCTTGTTCATGGCCTTGGCGACGATGGCGCCGGACAATCCCATCGGCTGCTGTGGCATCGGCGGATGCGTCAACGGCGACAGCGGGTCGCCTGAGAGACCCGACGTCCCCATCATCCGGTCGTTCTCTTCGAAGAACGGCGTCAGCGCGTCGTAGTCGATCGGCCAGTCGTCCGCGACACCGTCAAGCGTCTTCACCTTGAAATCGGAGGGGTGCAGCCGCGGCCAGTGTGCGGTGTACATCACCGTCGAGCCGCCGACGGCGTTATAGTTCACGACCTTGATTGGCGAATTGTCGTCGTTAACAGGATAGTCCTCGGGCCGGCCGCGGATATTGGGGCTCGACGACCACTCGCCGAAGAACCTGGCCTCCCAATCCCGGCCCGTGCTCGGATATTCCGCCGGGTTCATCCAGCCGCCCTGCTCCAGGCAGAGGATGTGCATCTTGGTCTCGGCCAGCGACCACGCCACCGCCGCGCCAGAAGCGCCGGCGCCGATGATCAGGACGTCCACGGGGTCATTCATCGAAAAGTCTTCCTCCCGCCGTCGCCACTTCCCGGACGATTCGGCCATCACGGCTCACAAGGCCATCAAACGATAGGGGCAGACTGGCCGGCGAGTAAAGGCTGGCTGGCGAATGTCGCACTTCGCACAACGCAGACCATTGGTCTCGCGTCTGCCGGATGCTAGGAACGAGGGGCAAGAGCAATCGATAGCGAGAAATTATGTCCTCCAGGAATTCATTTGCCGCCGCACGCGCCCTGGCGCTCGTTTTATTGCTCGCCCTGTCCGGATTTGTGGGGACTTTCAGCTCCGCTAGCGCGCTGACCGCGACTGCGACGGTCCGGGATGCCAATTCGATCCAGCTTGGCGACGTCACTTACAGGCTCGACGGCGTGGATGCCCCCGAGCTCGACCAGGTTTGCATCGACGACCACGCCGATCCCTGGACTTGCGGCATCGAGGCCCGCGACCAGCTCACCAAGCTGATCGGCGGCAAGCCGGTGCGCTGTGACGACGTGGGTCCCGAGAAGAATTTCGGCAAGCGTCACCGCGCGATCTGCACGGTCGAGGGCGACAAGGTGTCGCTAAACGAGCAACTGGTCAGGCTGGGCTTTGCCATCGCGCGCGAGCCCCTGAAGGCCAACGTCAAGCCGGCGGCTGCCGAGGCGAAGACGGCATCATCAGGCATCTGGAAGGGCTGCTTTGTTGCACCGCAAGAATTCCGCACCGGCAAGAAGGACGGCACCCTGCTCGGCGCCGCCTGCCGCGCCGACCGCGACAAGGAGATCCGCGCGGTGCTGTTTCCAGAGGAGCTGACGGCGCCGCCGAGTTGCGCCATCAAGGGCAAACTCGCGGTCCGCGCCCGCGTCACCGGCAATATCGGCATCTATCACCTCAGGGGCTGCCCGAGCTATGCGGCAACGACCAAGCCGGACCGCTGGTTCTGTTCGGAGGACGACGCCCGGGCTTCGGGCTTCCGCAAGGCCTATAATTGCCGCCGGCCAAAGTGAAAAATTGGTTCACGCAGCCGTGAGTGGTAGACCGAGACAGTAATGATCCGGAATTGAACTGAAACGGGAGTTGCTGCACCTATATGTGTACGCAAGCGCTTTGCGCGAGCGTTTCCTTGGCAGACGATCCTCATCGGATGGTCTTTGCTCGGGCGTTTCCTCCCTAGACTTGGGCCGCTTGTCACAACAAGCGGCTCTTCTTTTTTGTGCCGATCTAGCTGTGCATCCGAATGAACTGGTCCATCGGCGGCATGTTCTGGTTGAGATGGGACATGATCCAGACGGTTCCTCCGACCACCAGAAAGACGACCAGCAAGCCGAAGGCCAGCGCCAACACGTTGTTGGTGTTGTCAGGCCCCGTGGTGATGTGCAGGAAGAACACCAGGTGCACGCCCATCTGCGCGATTGCGAGCACGATCAGCGCAACGGGGATCGAAGGCTGCCAAACCAGATCGGTGCCGGCGATGAAGAACGAGGTCGCGGTGAGCAGCAACGCAAGCCCGAGACCGACGACATAACCGACGATGCGTTCGCCGACACTGTGTTGCTCTTCTTCGCCTGGCGCGAGGTCATGTTCGATGTGCGTCTGATCGCTCATACGCCACTCCCAAGCAAATAGACGACCGAAAAGACGCCAACCCAGATGATGTCGAGCGCGTGCCAGAACAGCGCAAAACACATCATCCGGCGCAGCACATCGGCCCGGAAGCCCTTGGCGAAGACCTGCGCCATCATCGTGAGCAGCCAGAGCACGCCGGCAGAGACATGCAGGCCGTGGCAGCCGACCAGCGAGAAGAACGCGCTCAGGAATGCGCTGCGCGACGGGCCATAGCCGCGCGAGACGAGATCGGCGAACTCCCTGAACTCGATGGCGAGGAAGATCAGTCCGAGCACGCAAGTCACGGCCATGCCGAGATAGAACCAGAACCGGTTGCGGATGTCGGCCGCGATACTGGCCATGCCGCAAGTGAAACTCGACAGCAGCAGGCAGACCGTCTCGATGGCGACGTTGCGCTGCTCAAAAATCTCCGAACCCTTGGGACCGTCGGCGGTCTGGCCGACCAGCACAGCGTAAGCCGCAAAGAAACAGGAGAACATCACGATGTCGGAGAGCAGGAACACCCAGAAGCCATAGGCGGTCACGATCCGCTTCGACGCGGGCCCCGGATGCTCGATGACAACACCGATGTGATGAGGATCGGCATGGGCGCGGCCGACGGTTGCGGTCATCGACATCAGATCGTCCCCGCCATGCTGACGAGGTTGCGCCGTTCCTCCAGATTGACGCGGTCGATCGCGGCGACCTCCGCGGCCGGGATGACATATTCGTCATGGTCGCGCCAGGCGAACACGACAAAGGTCGCGAACGCGCCGATGCCGCCCAAAATCACCATCCACCAGATGTGCCAGATCAGCGCAAATCCCATGATCGTGGCGAAGAACGCGCAGACGAAGCCGGTCGGCGAGTTCCGGGGCATCTCGATGTCATGATATTCGGGCTCTTCATGTTCGAGCGATTGCTCCTGGGCCGCGATCTTCATGTCCCAATAGGCATCCTCGCCGCGGACATCAGGATGAAAGGCGAAGTTGAACACCGGCGGCGGCGACGAGGTCGCCCATTCCAGCGACCGGCCGTCCCAGGGATCGCCGGTGCGGTCGCGCAAGGCCTCGCGATTGCGGATGCTCACCACGAGCTGCATGATCTGGCAGATCACGCCGATCGACAGCACGGCCATGCCGATGGCCGCCACGATCATCCAGGGCCGCCACTCCGCGACGTCATAATGCTGCAAACGCCGCGTCATGCCGAGCATTCCGGCAACATAGAGCGGCACGAAGGTGATGTAGAAGCCTGTGAAGGTGAACCAGAACGCCAGCTTGCCCCAGCGCTCGTCAAGCCGGAAGCCGAATGCCTTCGGAAACCAGTATTCGAAACCGGCGAAGGCACCGAACAGCACGCCGCCAATGATCACGTTGTGGAAATGCGCCACCAGGAACATGCTGTTGTGGAGCATGAAGTCGGCCGGCGGCACCGCGACCAGCACGCCGGTCAATCCGCCAATGATGAATGTGACCATGAAGCCGACAGCCCACAGCATCGGCGTCGAAAAGCGGATGCGGCCGCCATACATCGTGAACAACCAGTTGTAGATCTTCACGCCGGTCGGCACCGCGATGATCATGCTGGCGATGCCAAATATGGCGTTGACGTCGGGACCCGCGCCCATCGTGAAGAAGTGATGCAGCCAGACCATGAAGGAGACGACGCAGATCGCCATGGTCGCCAGCACCATGGAGCGGTAGCCGAACAGCGCCTTGCCTGAAAAAGTCGAGACCACCTCGGAGAAGATGCCAAACGCCGGCAGCACCAGGATGTAGACCTCAGGATGCCCCCAGGCCCAGATCAGGTTCATGAACATCATGACGTTGCCGCCAGCCTCGTTGGTAAAGAAATGGAAACCGAGGTAACGGTCGAGCAGCAGCATCGCGAGCGTGGCGGTGAGGATCGGAAACGCCGCGACGATCAGGAGGTTCGAGGCCAGCGTGGTCCAGCAGAACATCGGCATCCGCAGATAGTTCATGCCCTTGGTCCGCAGCTTCAGCACTGTCGTAACAAGATTGATTCCGGCGACAAGCGTCCCGACACCGGAGATCTGCAACGACCAGGCATAATAGTCGACGCCGACACCAGGCGAATAAGACAGCCCCGAGAGCGGCGGAAAGGCAAGCCAGCCGGTGCGGGCGAACTCGCCGATCACTAGCGAGAGATTGACCAGCAGGGCTCCTGTCGCGGTGAGCCAGAAGCCAACCGAATTGAGGGTCGGAAACGCGACGTCACGCACACCGAGCTGGAGCGGCACCACCAAATTCATCAACCCGATCACGAACGGCATCGCCACGAAGAAGATCATGATGGTGCCGTGCGCAGAGAAGATCTGATTGTAGTGCTCCGGCGGCAGATAGCCTTGCGAGTGATAAGCGATCGCCTGCTGGATCCGCATCATGATGGCGTCGCTGCCGCCGCGCAGCAACATCACTGAGGCCAGCAGGATGTACATCACGCCAATGCGCTTGTGATCGACGCTGGTGATCCATTCGTGCCAGAGATATGGCAGATGCCCTTTCACGACGACCCAGATCAGGACTGCCAGTATCGCAACCAGCACCACGCCACCCGCGATCAGCGGTATCGGCTGATCGAACGGAATGGCCGACCAGTCGAGCTTACCGAGCATCAACGCCTCCACTGTGGGGACGGCCGGCGTCGGAGATGAGCTCCGGCCCCGGTCCCGGCGGAATGTGCTGGGTCGCAATCAGGTCGAACAGGCGCGGGTCTTCGAGCCGATAGATCGGCCTGCCTTTCTCGATGCCCTGCTGCATCAGCTTCTTGTAGCTGTCCTCGTTGAGCACGGCGTCGGTCTTGGCCGTGGTTGCCACCCAGTCCGGAAATGAGAGCGGCGAGACTACAACGACGTCGAACATCATGTCCGGAAAGCCGTCGCCGGAGAAATGTGCCCCGAGGCCTTTCAGCTTGCCCTCATTGTCGGCACGCAGGTTCAGCCGCGTGACCATGCCGTTCATGGTGTAGATCATGCTGCCGAGTTGCGGGATGAAGAACACGTTCATCACGCTCGACGAAGTCAGCTGAAAGTTCAGCTCGGCGCCCGCGGGGACGGTCAACGAGTTGACGGTCGCAATGCGCTGGTCGGGGTAGATGAAGAGCCATTTCCAGTCGAGCGAGACCGCCTGGATGCGCACCGGGCTGCCAGTGCCCGGCACGGGTGCTGCGGGATCGAGCTTGTGCGAGCCGATCCAGGCGACACCACCGAGCAGGATGACGGTCAGCGCAGGGATCGCCCACACCACCATCTCGACCCGGCCGGAATAGACGAAGTCGGGCTGAAATCGTGCCTTCGTGTTGGAGGCGCGAAACCAGAACGCAAAGGCGAGGATCGCGATGATCGTGGGCACCACGATCGCGAGCATGATGAAGACGGAATCGACCAGGATGGTGCTGTTGGCGGCAGCCACCGGCCCTTGTGGATCGAGCAGATTCATCGGCAAGCCACTGGCGATTGGAAGACCCCGAGGACAAGCGTAACGCGAAAAGCCCTCCAGCCTCAAACGCAGTTGCGTGATGACGGTTCCGGGCATTCGCTGCTCGACGACAGCTCATCTCGGCCGGCGGCATGCAATTCCGTGCGATGTCAATGACATCGGCGCGGGACGGCGGGCCTTCTCACCTCGCCGGTGCATTGCTAGTTTGCACGAAAATATCGGGATGAAACGTCATGCAGGGCCCTGAGGATGATGCCGGCCTCGCCGGCAAGGTGGCGCTGATCAGCGGCGGCGGTGCCGCAGGCGATGGCATTGGCAACGGCCGCGCTGCAGCAATTCTGCTGGCCCGAGCCCACGCAAAAGTGCTGGTGGCCGATCGCGACCTCAAGCTCGCCGAGCACACTGTCGAGATGATCAAAGCCGAGGGCGGCACGGCCGCAGCCCATGGCGGCGACGTCACCAGCGAGGGTGATTGCAAACAGCTCGTCGAGGCCGCACTCGATCGCTGGGGCCGGCTCGATTTCCTCGATAACAATGTCGGCATCGGCAGCCGCGGCAGCGTGGTCGACGAGGCGCCCGAGCAATATCGCCGCGTCATGCAGGTCAATGTCGAGACCATGTTCCTGCTGTCCAGGCACGCGATTCCCGCCATGATCAAGAGTGCCAAGGGCGGCGCCATCGTCAACATCTCTTCAATCTCGGCGCTGCGGCCGCGCGGGCTCACGACCTACACGACCTCCAAGGCTGCCATCATCGGCCTCACGCGCGCGATGGCGGTCGATCACGGCCGTGACAACATCCGCGTCAACTGCATCTGCCCCGGGCCGATGTACACGCCGATGGTCTACGCCCGCGGCATGAGCGAGCAGGCGCGCGCCAACCGCGCCAGGGCTTCCCTGCTCAAGACCGAAGGCACCGGCTGGGACGTCGGCCAAGCCGTCAAATTCCTGCTCAGCAATTTCGCGCGTTACATCACCGGCCAGGTTCTGGTGGTCGACGGCGGTGTCACGCTGCAAGCTCCCGAACGCGAGTCGCAAGAACACTAGGAGAAGAACGAAAATGGCACGCCTGCCCTATCTCGAGGCCGACCAGGTCGCGCCCGAATATCGCGACATGCTCAAGCGCAACACCAACCTGCACAAGCTGCTGGTGAACTCGCCCGAGATGGCGCGCGCTTTCAACGGCATCGGCGGCTACATCCGCTTCAAAAGCAAGCTCGATCCGCGCCTGCGCGAGCTTGCCATCCTTCAGGTCGGCTGGATGGAAAAATCGGAATACGAGTTCACGCACCATGTGAAGATTGGCAAGGAGTTCAGGGTCACCGATGAAGACATCGCCGGCCTGATGGCGGAGACCGAGGGCAAGCCGTCGACGCTGGAGCCGCTCGCCAAAGCGATCCTGAAAGGCGCCCGCGAGATGGTGCGCGAGCTCGCGATGTCGGAGGCGACCTTTGCCGAGATCAAGCAGCACCTCTCCGACGAGCATATGGTCGATCTCGTCCTCACCATCGCGTTCTATTGCGGCGTGGTGCGCGTGCTCGCCACCATGAAGATCGACAACGAGCCGTACTATAAAGAGGTACTTCAGCAGTACCCGATCCCGGGAGTGAACTAACATGCGCTTGAAGGACAAGGTCGCAATCGTCGTCGGCGCCGGCCAGAGCCCCGGCGAAGGCATGGGCAACGGCCGCGCCACCGCGCTGACCTTCGCGCGCGAGGGCGCCAAGGTGCTGTGCGTCGATCATCATCTGGAGTCGGCGCAGGAGACCGTCGATCTGATTGCGGCGAAGCAAGGCGTCGCTGCGGCCTTCAAGGCCGACGTGACAAAATCCGCCGACATCAAGGCGATGGTCGCCGATGCCAAATCGCGCTGGGGCCGGATCGACGTGCTGCACAACAATGTCGGCGTCAGTCTCTCCGGCGGCGATGCCGAGCTGCTGCAAATCACCGAGGAGGCGTTCGACCGTGTCGTCGCCATCAATCTGAAGAGCTGTATTCTCACGGCGAAGGAAGTGATCCCGATCATGCGCGCGCAGAGGAGCGGGGCCATCATCAACATCTCGTCGATGGCGGCGATCACCACCTATCCCTACGTCGCCTACAAGGCGACGAAATCGGCGATGATCGCCTTCACCGAACAGCTCGCCTATCAAAACGCCGAATACGGCATCCGCGCCAATGTCATCCTGCCCGGCCTGATGAACACGCCGATGGCCGTCGATACCCGCGCGCGCGAATGGCACAAGACCCGCGCCGAAGTCGAAGCCGAGCGCGACAGCAAGGTGCCGCTGCGCAAGAAGATGGGCACCGGCTGGGACGTGGCGAATGCCGCGTTGTTCCTCGCCTCGGACGAGGCAAATTTCATCACCGGCGTGACGCTACCGGTGGATGGCGGGGCGAGTGTGAGACGGGGATGAGGTCGAAGCGAACTCGGTGCCTCTTCCCTTCTCCCCTTGCGGGAGAAGGTGGCGCGAAGCGCCGGATGAGGGGTTCTCTCCATACGGCGAACTCTGCTTCTGAGGAAAGAGACCCCTCACCTCTCCCGCAGGGGGAGAGGGTGCACCTTCACTGCCGTGCGACTAACGCGTCACCCGCCAGATCGTACCGCCGGTATCTTCCGAGATCAGCAGCGATCCATCCTTCGCGACCGCAATCCCGACCGGCCGCCCCCACACCTGCGAGTCATTCACGACAAAACCCGTGACAAAATCCTCGTACTCGCCGGTCGGCTTGCCGTCCTTCATCCTGATGCGGATCACCTTGTAGCCGGTGCGCTTCGAGCGGTTCCAGGAGCCGTGCTCGGCGGCGAAGGCGTCGCCCTGATATTCGGACGGAAACTGCGTGCCTTGATAGAAGGTCATGCCGAGCGAGGCCGAATGCGGCTGCACCAGCACGTCGGGGACCGTCACCTTGTCCTTCAGATCCGGCCGCGCGCCGGCATGACGTGGGTCTTCATTGTTGCCGATATAGAACCACGGCCAGCCGTAGAAGGCGCCCTCCTTCACGCTGGTGACGTAGTCAGGCACGAGATCGTCGCCGAGGCCGTCGCGCTCGTTCGTCGAGCACCAGGGCAGGCCCGTCTGCGGCTGGATCGCGAGGCCGACGCAGTTGCGGATGCCGGTGGCGTAGAGCTTGCGGTCCTTACCCTCGGGGGTGAACGAGAGCACCGCGGCACGCTCGGCCTCATAGCCCCAGGATGCACCGACCGCCTGCGCCTTCGACCAGGCCTCGAGCCCGCCTGGGGGGCTTCCCATGCCCTCAGCGACATTGCTGGCGGATCCGACCGACACCAGCATGCGCTTGCCGTCGGGCGTGAACACGACGTCGCGGGTGGAATGGCCAGACCCCTGCGCCAGGTTCGCCACCACAACATCGGCCTTGCCCGACGCCTTGAGGTCACCGACGTGATAGGGAAAGCGCACGACGTTGCCGGCGTTGGCGACATAAACCCATTGCGGATTGTCACCGTTGGGGAAGAAAGCAATGCCGAAAGGACGGGTGAGCCCGCTGGCAAAGACCTCGTTGGCCGCAACCTTGCCGCCCTCCCCGAGACGCAATACGCGAATGCGCCCTGGCCCGGTCTCGGCAACGAAGACGTCGCCATTCGGCGCGACGCGCAGCACGCGGGCGTCGGAGAGGCCGTCGGTCAAGAGCTCGATCTTGAATCCGTCAGGCACATCAGGCGTTGCGCTGCCACGCGATGTCACCCGCGTCGGATTGGAGACCGATGGCGAGGCGCCGGGCTTGGCCAGGTCCTGCGGGCGGATCAGCCTGACGGTACCGGGCTTGTCGGCCTGCCAGCTACCATAGGCATCCTTGCCTTGCAGCACGGGCTCTCCGTGCGCGCCTGCACAAACGACCGACAGCCATGCGGCCACCATCATGTGCGAAACATGAATCTTCACGCCACATTCCTCCCCGGACTTATCTGCCAAATCCCACGTCAGCTCATGCCCGCACGATGTGCAAATGGTGTGACCCATCGTACTGGAAAACGGCGCGGATCGGTGCAACAGATTGTAAGGGCACGGCCGCGGGTTGCGGTCATCAAAGCTGCGGCATCGGTGCCGCGATTGATGGGGTGATCATGTGGGGATCGATCATATCGGAATGGGCGGGCCTGCTGCTGCGCTGGCTGCATGTGGTGGCCGCGATCGCCTGGATCGGCAGTTCCTTCTATTTCATCGCGCTCGATCTCAGCCTCAAGCCCAGGAGCGACCTGCCTGACGGCGTGCAGGGCGAGGCCTGGCAGGTCCATGGCGGCGGCTTCTACAGGATCATGAAATATCTGGTCGCTCCCGCCCAGATGCCGGACGAGCTGACCTGGTTCAAATGGGAGGCCTACACCACCTGGCTATCCGGCTTCGCGCTGATGGTGGTGGTGTACTATCTCGACGCCGACCTGTTCCTGGTCGACAAATCGATCCTCGACCTCACGCCGTTCCGGGCCGGGCTGTTCAGCCTCTCGAGCCTTGCACTGGCGTGGTTGCTTTACGAGGCCGCCTGCCGCACCGGCCTCGCGCAGCGCGAGCTGCCCTTCGCCATCGGCGGCTATCTGTTCCTGGTCGCGCTGACCTACGCTTTCACCCATGTGCTGAGCGGCCGCGGCGCCTTCAACCAGATCGGCGCGCTGATCGGCACCATCATGGTCGCCAATGTTTTTGCGGTGATCATCCCGAACCAGAAGAAGATCGTCGCGGCGCTGATCGCGGGTCAGGCGCCCGATCCAAAGCTCGGCAAGACCAGCAAGGAGCGCTCGGTCCATAACAATTATCTCACGCTGCCGGTCGTCGTGCTGATGATCAGCAATCACTATCCGCTGCTCTACGCGACGCGCTTCAACTGGATCATCGTCGCGATCGTGCTGGCGCTGGGGCCGGTGATCCGCCATTTCTTCAACGAAGGCCATGCCGGGCGCAAATCGCCGTGGTGGGTTTGGGGCGTCGCGGCAGCCGGCGCGATCGCGATCCTCTTCCTCTCCGCGGCCGGCCCGCGCGAGGTCAAGACGGGTGCGTTGTCGACACAGCCGACCCTCGCCAATGTCGAGGAGATCGTGATGTCCCGTTGCAGCATGTGCCACGCGGCCGAGCCGGTTTGGGACGGTATCGTCACTGCACCGAAGGGCATCTTGCTCGATGCGCCCGAGCACATCCATCGCAACATCCGCCTGATCGGCCGCGTCGCGGCCTGGTCCAACGCGATGCCGCCGGGCAACATCACCGAAATGACCAGCGAGGAACGCGCCGTCCTCGCCGCCTATATCGGCGAGCAGGATCGCTGATCGCAGCGCGCCGATGCCGCGTTTCGCGGAATGAAATTCCTGATCTCCCCTCGATTTGAAAATGACTTGAGCGCCTATCCGGCGTAGACAGGACCGGCGGCCGCAGGCCGCCCAGAGTCAGTTCGCAATTGCCGGGGAAATCGACAGTGGCCCTCAAGAACGTCATCGGGATCGACCACGCCGTGGTCATGGTGAAAGACCTCGACAGCGCCGCCGAGAACTATCGCCGGCTTGGCTTCACGCTCTCGCCGCGCGGCACCCACAGTGCGCATATGGGCACCGGCAACTACACCATCATGTTCGACCCCGACTATATGGAGCTGCTCGGCGTGCTGGTGGCAACCGAGCACAACGCGCCGGCGCGCGCCTTTGTCGAGCGGCAGGGTGAAGGCATCGAACGCATCGCTTTCACCGCGATCGATTCCACCGCCGGCGCCGAGGAAATCCGCGCGCGCGGCTTCACGCCGATCGGCCCGACCGATTTCGAGCGGCCGGTCACGCTTCCAAACGGCACCGTCTCGGCCGCAAAATTCCGCACCTTCATGTGGCCGACCGCGGAAGCGCCCGGCGGGGTGCGCATCTTCGCCTGCCAGCACAAGACCCGCGAGACGGTGTGGATTCCCGAGCTGATGAAACATGCCAATGCGGCGAAGCGGATCAGCCAGGTGCTGATCGCGGCGCCCGAGCCCGCGGCGGAAGCCGCGCATTTGGCGCGGCTGATCGATCGCGAGCCGAAGGTCGAGGCCGACGGCGCGGTGACGGTGACCTCAGGCGGCGACCGCGCCGACTTCGTCTATCTGACGCTGGAGCAGCTCGGTAAACGCTATCCCGGCGTGCCGCTCGCCGGCCTCTCGGGGCGCGGAGGTGCGGCGCTGGTGCTGGTCAGCGGCGATCTCGCGGCGACCGAGAAAGCGCTCGGCCCGGCGGGTATTCGCAGCGGGGCGGCGATCGTCGTGCCCCCGGCGAAGGCCAACGGCACCCTGCTCGCCTTCGTTGCCGGCTGATTTGAACCAAATCTTTAACGCGCGTTTACCTGACGGCCTTAGGATTCCCAGGAGTCCAAGCCGCCCGGGGCTACGCCTATGTTCAAAGAAGGATCGCCGATCGCGTACGACGCGCCGGCCGAATTGAAGAAGTGGCCATCGCTCAAGGGGGAGCGGCAGAAGGATCGTGGCCCGCCCTATCTCGTCTACAACGGCACGCTCGCCGACTGCGTCCGCGAGCTCATGGGCAAGCCGATCAAAGGCATCTCGCTCTACGACATCATGACGACGCCGCAGGCCGCCTTCGACCAGACCGTGCTGTCGCCCGGCGATGCCGCCGAGATCGCGATGCGCAAGGATTTTCCCAAGGCCTAAGCGCCGCCCTGCGGCTCGCACGTCACATTACCCGTAGATCCGCGGAATCGACGGCGCGTGTTCCCCTATTGGACTCCCGTACTAACACCGGTGGTCTCGCGGAATCGCAGCTTCGCCGCAATTACGGTTAAGAAGTCCTTCTCACCGGCGCGCGCTGGTCGTTCCCCCACAGTTCGAGGACTCTTATCGAGATGCGATTTCTCGTCGCGGCTTGCGCTGCGTTCCTGCTTCTGATGTGCGACGTCAGCTCCGAGCCGACCTGGCAAACCTCCCATTTCCAGCAGGCCACACCGAAGTCCGACCGCGCGCCCTCGTTCGTGCCAATCGTCGAACTCTTCCTCGCAAATGTGCAGGCGATCGAGCTTGCCAATGCGCGCGCATCCTTTGAGGAGACGATCGAGCCGGAGGACGCCGTCGACGCCGCGGCAGCGGCGCCGCCCTCACCGACCGAACAATTCTGCCGCGCCCTGAAGGAAGCAGCCGAGGAGAGCGGCATTCCCGTGCCGTTCTTTGCCCGCCTGCTCTGGCAGGAGAGCCGATTCAAATCCAACGAGGTCAGCCAGGCCGGCGCGCAAGGCGTTGCGCAGTTCATGCCGGAGACCGCCGCCGAAATGGGGCTCGATGATCCCTTCGATCCCATGAAGGCGCTGCCCGCATCGGCAAGGTTCCTGCGCAAGCTCCGCGACGATTTCGGCAATCTCGGCCTTGCCGCGGCCGCCTACAACGCCGGCCCCGGCCGCATCCAGAAATGGCTCGCCAGGGAGAGCGACCTGCCGCGCGAGACGCGCGACTATGTCCGCATCATCACCGGCACCAGGGCAGAAGACTGGATCGAGCGCTCGGACGCGCTGGCGATCCGGATCGACCTGCCGCGCGAGGCGCCTTGCGAGGGCGTCGGCCGCCTGTCCAAGACCAGGGACGTCGCCTGGGTGCCCGCGAACCTCACGCCATCGACCGCCACCATCATTCGCAAGGCCGAGCAGCTGGCAGCGCGGCTCGCGGCAAATCGTTCCCGCAAGCATCTCGCGGCCCTGCTCCGCAAGGGCGGCGCGGCCCACGGCAGGGCGCGCAGCATGATCGCAGCCCGCGCCAAGGGGGCGAAGGCCCGCACCATCCGCATGGCCGCGCGCGAGCGGTCTTCGGGCTAGCTCAGCCGCCACGACCTCGGCGGGCCAGCGCCCGCCGCGACCCAAAACGCGAAAACAACCCCATGCACAGTAGCTGGCGGCCCCGTCGGATGGGGGCTTGCACGTGGATGACTACTGAATTTCAGAAAATCAGTTTGTCCCGTCGGGCAAAACAGTGGCATGATGGCATCATCGCGAGATCAGCCCGTGTCCAGCCCCGCCCGATGACGGGCGCGCCCGACCCGGCCGCGCGACAACGCCTCATGGCTACCTGAAAACTCCCAACCGCCGCGTCAGCAGACGCGCGATCGGCATCGCTTGCCGCGAGGCCGCGCGCCTGCTTCGGCAAAGGACACATCCCATGACGACATCCCTGACATCTCCCGAAACGACTGACGTCACAGCCAGCGATCGCGTCGCGATGGTCGCGAGCCCGAAAGTCAAACTCCGTCGCCGGCGCATCGTGATCGAACATCCCGATACGAACGCCGGCGAAACGTTGTTGGCCGAGGCGCTCGGCGCCGCCGACCGCGACGCGCTGCATGGCCTGTTGAGCCAGCTGGTGAAGGCCAGCGTCGTTGCGCGCAAGCCCGACCAGGGCAACCTCGCCTTCATGGTCTCGACGCTGAAGAGCATTGCGCCGAAGGATTCACTCGAATCCATGCTGGCGGCGCAGATGGTGAGCATTCAGGTCGCGACGATGCGCTGCGCCTGCCGCCTCGCCTGCACCGACGATTTGCAGCAGCAGGAGAGCCTCACGCGCGCCCTGACCCGGCTGGCCCGCACCTACGCGGCCCAGGTGGAGGCCTTGAACCGACACCGCAGCAACGGCGCGTGTGCGATCACCGTGCAGAACCTCTCGGTGCAGAACGGCGGCAAGGCCGTCGTCGGCAATTTTACACAACATGCGAACCTGATCGCTGCGCAGCCCGGCGTCGTGGATGCGGTCGCCCTGCCCGCATGAGCCACGCCCGCAACACCGCAGCGATGCGAACGAGCCCGCGTTGCGGCGCGCGGACGCGCCGCGGTGAAACCTGCCGCGCGCCGGCGCTGCGCGGCAAGATGCGCTGCCGCATGCACGGCGGCGCATGGGGATCCGGCGCGCCAATAGGAAACAGCAATGCCGTCACGCACGGTTACTTCACCAGCGAGGCGATCGAGGAGCGGAAGTTCGTTCGCACCATATTGGCTGAAGCGGAGAACTTGCTCGGCCAATTGCCCACACAGCCGGACGCAAACTGCAACCGCGCAAGAACGGAACCCGACTCACTCCGGGAACAGACCAAGCAAGCTCCACTTCGGCGATAGGTTATTGCTCGGTGAAGCTCGTCGCTGATCGCGTCTGCAAATGTCGGAATAGATCGAGCAGATCATCGCGCTGGGGGTTTTCGCGAGGGCGTTGCTCCAACAACCAAAGATAGCGCCACGCGCTGATGCACCGCAAATGAGCAAACGGTATAAATCGTGAGCACTTTCTCCGGCAACGGCAAGGGAGTACCTGCCTCTTCCCGCCAATTAAATAAGCATTCTGCTCAATATTTACGCGACATTCAGCCATTTGGAAAAGACTCGTGCGCATGAGACTTCACCCTCGCAAAGCTGCAGAGGTACCATCATGCGCAAGAACCTTCCGGTCACAGCAACTGAATTTCCCATTACGGACGAGACGCTGATCGTCTCAAGGACCGACCTCAAGGGGAAGCTCACCTACTTCAATGACCAGTTCGTGGCGGCCGCCGGGTTTGCGCCCGACGAGTTGATCGGCCAGCCGCATAACATTGTTCGGCATCCGGATATGCCGGAGGCGGCTTTCGAAAATCTTTGGCAGACGCTCAAAGATGGGAAGCCGTGGTCGGGTGCGGTCAAGAACAGGCGCAAGAATGGCGACTTCTATTGGGTGTTGGCGAACGCCTCCCCAATCCGCGAAAACGGCGAAGTCACAGGCTTTACCTCAGTTCGGACGAAGCTTGCTCCGGAGGACCGCGCCGAGGCCGAAAAAGTCTACGCGCTCATGCGCGCCAACAAGGGACAAGAGTATCAGATAGGCGCGGGCATCATTCGCCGTCGGTCAGTCCTGGACAAGCTATCCTTTTTCACGGGCACGTTGAGGGCGCGCCTAACGACCTTGGTCGCGATCCTCAGCTTCTTCATGCTTGTTGCCGGAGTTTCGGGACTTCTGTCCACCAATGCCAGCAACAGGCGAATGCAATCGATCTATGAAGACCGGACAATCCCGCTGGCTCAATTGTTCGAGATCAACGACCGAATGCTGCAAAACACGGCGATGCAGTTCGCGGCGGCTGCCGATGGACGCGCCAGCAGGCCGGTAGGAGACATCGCTGCTGCAGTCAACGGAAACATCGACAAGATCTCAAGAGTTTGGGGCGACTACTTGGCCACTTACCTCACGCCCGAAGAGAGGATGGTGGCCGAGCGATTCACCGCGAAGCGCCTGGCCTACGCGGAGAATGCGGTCAAACCTTCGCTCGCCCTGCTTGGAGAACGCAAATTCGACGAAGCCTCCTCTCTCCTCGCCGGCAAAGCGCGTCAACTTTTCGACGAAGCGAAGCGCGAGCTGGATGTGCTTGTCGCCATCCAGGTGAAAGAGGCCAAAGCCGAATACGAGGCGGCGCAACATCAGTTCTACATGACGATTGCGATCGTCGGCTTGATGGTCCTCGCCGGCCTTGCTTTCGGTGCATTCATCGGTGTGCAGACGATCCGTTCCGTGCTGCGTCCGTTGAAAGTGCTCAACGAGGCAATGCTCAATGTCACATTTGGCAAGCTGGACAACGCCCTTCCCGTCGAGAAGGACGACGAGCTCGGCGAAGCTCTTCGCAATATGCGCAGTGTGCAGGCGATCGTCAGATTTAATGCTGAGGAGGTGAAAGCGGTCCAGCGCGCCGCTGAGGCCAAGCGCAAGGCCGACATGGACAAGCTGGCAAACGAGTTCGAGGGCACAGTCGGCAGCATAATCCAGACCGTATCTTCCGCTTCAGCCGAGCTCGAATCCTCTGCGACCACCCTGTCGTCATCGGCCACGAGATCGCAGGAGCTTGCCACGCGAGTCGCTGCGGCATCGGAGGAGGCCTCGACAAACGTTCAGTCAGTCGCCTCCGCTACGGAGGAGCTTACGTCGTCCGTCAATGAGATCAGCCGACAGGTTCAGGAGTCCGCCCGGATCGCCAATGGCGCCGTGGAACAAGCAAGATCGACCAACGAGCGGGTCACTGAACTTTCCAAGGCGGCAGCCCGGATCGGCGACGTCGTCGAGCTAATCAATACCATTGCCGGGCAAACTAATTTGCTCGCTCTCAATGCGACGATTGAGGCGGCCCGCGCCGGCGATGCTGGTCGGGGATTCGCCGTGGTAGCTTCCGAGGTGAAAGCCCTTGCCGAGCAAACCTCGAAGGCAACAGGAGAAATCGGGCAACAGATTTCCGGAATTCAGGCTGCGACGGAGGATTCGGTCGTCGCGATCAAGGACATCAGCACAACGATCGAGCGCCTGTCTGAAATCTCCTCCACCATTGCGGCCGCGGTTGAAGAGCAAGGTGCTGCCACGCAGGAAATCTCACGCAATATCCAAGAAGCTTCGCGCGGCACGTCCGATGTGAGCACGAACATAGTTGATGTCGAGAGCGGCGCCAGCCGGACGGGCGCTGCATCGGGAAGCGTGTTATCCGCGGCACAGTCGCTCTCGCAGGAGAGTCGCCGTCTTCAGCAGGAGGTCGACCAGTTCTTGAGGACGGTACGGGTTGCGTAAGGCGGCAAGTGGTTGTCTTCATTCGACTGTCACTGATTGTTCCAACGCCCCGAATTGACTCCGCGCCCGCGAAACTTCTCGTTGTTGGGTCACTTTGAACCCCGCAACGGAAGCATTGCCGATGAACGCCGAGACAGAACTGAAATTCCGCGTTGCGCCCCGAAAACTCGTGGCGCGCGGCCACAATCAACGTCGACACCTTCGAGCGGGTGTAACGCTATTTGCCCAGCGCCGCGGCGATTTCGCCGACCGGCTGCTCTGCCAGCATGTGATAGCCTGGCGTGAGATGCGACCCATCGAATTGATGGGGGAGACCGTGCAGCCTCCCATTCATCCGCAGACGGCGGCCGCTCCGTTCGTCCCTTCAGCCAAACTTGATCGTGTTGGCCGTGCCCGCAACCACCGGATGTTAAATTGTGAAAATGGTACCTTGCATTAAAAGGTACCTTGCAATATATTCTCTCGCACGGCCAACCGTGCGGGTGCCATGACCGAGCAGAACCAAGTCCAGCTCAAGAAGGGAGCACTCGAACTGTGCGTGCTGGCGCTGCTGGCGCGCGGCGAAAGCTATGCCTATGAAATTGCCAGCGCGCTCGCGGCCGGCGTCGGCATGGGAGAAGGAACGATCTATCCCCTGATGCGGCGCATGCAGGACGACGGGCTCGTCGACACGCGCCTTGCCGAATCCAACAGCGGCCCGCCTCGCAAATATTATCGGCTCACCCCTGCCGGCCGCGCAGCCTTTGCAGCGCAGAGGCGCGAGTGGCGGACGTTCACGGATGCCGTCAACCAGTTGCTGGGAGAACGCTGAATGAACCGCGTCACCTTCTTGACCATTCTCAATGACGGTCTCGCCGGACTTCCAGCGCAGGAGGTCGACGATATCCTCGCCGATTACATGTCCTATTTCGACGAAGCCGAGGCATCCGGGCGAAGCGAGGCCGATGTGGCGGCCGCGCTTGGCGATCCCAGGCGGCTTGCGCGCGAACTGCGCGCCGAGACCGGGCTGCGTCAGTGGGAAAATCACCGCAGTCCGGGCAACTCCGCCGCCGCCCTGCTCGCGCTCGGGGGACTGGCCACGGTCGACATTCTGTTCCTGCTGCCGCTGCTGTTCATTGTGGCCCTGATCATGCTGGTGATCGGCCTCGTCGTCTTCGCGCTCGGCATCGGCGGGATCGGATTGCTGGTGAGCCTCGTCAAGATCGGGCACTTTGCCTCTGTTGCCGCGATGCTGCTGCGCGCTGTGGCCGGCATCGGACTGATTGCCGCCAGCGCCGGATGCGGTGCACTGCTGCTGCTGGCGCTCGACGGCGCAGTGAGGCTGCTCGGAAACTACGCCCGTCTGCACTACCGGCTGCTCAAGCCGGAACAAGACCCGACTTAACAAGATAGGAGGCGCGTCATGCGCAGACGTCTGCTTGGGATCGCCATAATGTCGCTGGGCATTGCCGCGGCGTGCGCGATCGTCACGGTTCTGACCTCGGCAACGGAATGGATTGGTGGCGACTACCGATCCTGGGCAGGCACTTTGGGAAGCTGCGCTTCGGTGAAACCGGCAGGCGCAAGCGAGCGCCGCACCGTCGATCTCGAATGGGCCGGCAGCGACGCCGTCAAGATCAGAATTCCGGCGCAGGTGCATTATCAGCCCGGACCCAAGCCGCAGGCCAGCGTCAGCGGGGATGCCGAGCTGGTCAGCCATGTGCGGCTGCACGATGGCACGCTGGAATGGGACACAATGGAGTGGGACCGCCTGGTTGATTGCATTCCGGCGCGCGATCTCGTCGTCCAGCTCTCCGGACCCGCGGTCACGGCCTGGACGCTGAACGGCTCGGGCGAACTCAGCCTCTCCGACATCAAGCAGGATGTGCTGCGCCTCACCGTGCACGGCAGCACCACCGTGACGGCAAGCGGCGAAACGAAGGAGCTGTCGTTCGATGCCGCCGGCTCCGGCCGCGCCGACCTCGGCCGGCTCATCGCGCAAAAGACCAGCGTGAACATGTCGGGCAGCACGAATCTCAAGCTCGCTGACGCCAAGCAGGACATGCTGCGCATCGTCATGCATGGCAGCAGCGCCGTAACCGCCAGCGGAACGGCTCACGAGGTGTCACTCGACTCCTCCGGCTCCAGCCGCGCTGATCTCGGCGGACTGGTCGCAGAACAAGCCAGCGCGAAAATCAGCGGCAGCGGCAACGTCGACCTCGCACCGCGCCAGGATGCCGATATCGCGGTCTCCGGCAGTGCCGTCATCAAACTGCACGGCAACGTGACGCGGATCAATTCGCGCGTGTCGGGCTCCGGCGAGATCAGGCGGGTGCCTTAGGCCGCGCAATCAAGCCGCCCAGCGCAACACGATGGAGACGTCAATGCCCGCTTCCAACCAGGCTTGCAGATTCCTCGCTGCCATCGGCTTCTGCTTCACGTCGATGCTGGCGCAGGCTGCTGGCTTGCGATCCCTCGATATTCCCGCCGACGCCGAGGGTCCGGCTATACACGGCATGATCTGGTATCCCTGCGCCAAATCGCCGGGAGAGGTGCAGATCGGCAGGGCCATGCTGCCGGGCGTGCAGGACTGCCCGCTCGCAGGAGACCATCTGCCGCTGATCGCCGCTTCCCATGGACGGGGCGGCACATTTCTCGGCAATCACGACACCGCCGAGGCGCTCGCCGACAACGGCTTCGTCGTCGCAGCGGTCAATCACCCAGGCGATACCGCGCAGGATTTAAGCCGTTCCGGCGAGCTCTCTGTCTTCGTCGAGCGGCCCACCGACATCAAGCGCTTGATCGACTTCATGATCGGGGCATCGCCGTTCGCCGCAGGAATCGATCAAGACAGAATCGGCTTCTTCGGTTTCTCGCGCGGCGGCTATACGGGACTCGTGCTGCTTGGCGCCAATCCGGATTGGCCCGGAGCCGCCACGAACTATTGTCGCGGACGGCAGTCGCTGTTCTGCCAACAGATCCTCGGCAAGGCATACCCTTCGCAGCCCCTCACGCACGATCCGCGGATCAAGGCCGCGGTGCTTGCCGATCCTCTGGCCATCTTCTTCTCTGCCGAGAGTTTGGCGCCTCTCAAGACGCCGGTTCAACTCTGGGCCTCGGAACGGGGTGGCGACGGCGTGCTGCCCCATGATGTCGCCGGTGTGGAGGCAAACCTTCCGGCCCGACACGAATATCGCGTCGTTTCGAACGCCGGGCATTTCGCGTTCTTCCAGTGTCCGCCGGCGCTGGTCAAAGAGCAGTCCGAGCTCTGCGCGGATGCGCCCGGCTTCGACCGGAGCGCATTCCATGCAGCGTTCAACGCCGACGTGCTCGCGTTCTTCCGAAAATGGTTGGTCCAAGCGGCCGAGTGAGGTGCATCGAGAATGCGGTCTTCGCCGACACCGAGGGCCAATGTTCCCCTATAACTTCGCCTTTGCATCCTGCAGCGCTTCGGCGGCCTGCTTGAAGCCGGGCTCGATCTTCAGCGCCTGCTCGTAATCAGCGACGGCGCCCGCCATATCGCCATTGTCGAAGCGCACATTGCCGCGGTTGAAATATGCCGCAGAATAGGTCGGGTCGAGCTTGATCGCCATGGCGTAGTCGGCCAGCGCGCGCTCGACGTCGCGCAGATCCGACCAGGCGTTGGCGCGGTTGTTATAGAACCTGGCGCTGTCGGGCCTGAGGCGGATCGCCTCGGTATGGTCGGCGACAGCCTGGTCGAACAGCTTCAACCCGCGATAGGCGTTGCCGAGCCCGGTATAGGCTTCCGCGGAGTTGGGGTCATAGCGAAGCGACTCGCTGAAGTCGATCAAGGCGAGATCGAACTTGCCCAGCCGTCGGTACATGCTGCCGCGCTGCAGGTGAATCGCGGCACGATTCTCCGCGCTGCCGCCCTGCGAATTGATCAACACGGTGCATGCGGCGATCACTTGCTTCAGCTCGTCCGCACCGTGGTCGTGCTCGCCGAGCGGGAACGTGCAGCGATGGTAATCGCTGGTAGCCTCGTCCTCCGAAGGTTCCTTGGACGGTTCCTTGGCGACCTTGCCCCGGCCGATTTTCTTCTGCTGCTCGAGTGCCGGCGGGAAGCCCGGGGAGAGCCGGAGTGCCACGTCGATCGACTTGAGCGCGACGACGCGGTCGCCGAGGCTGTTCAAGGTCAGCGCGCGATCGACATAGCTGACCGGTTGATCAGGCGCGAGATGAATGGCCATGTCCTCGTCGGCGAGGGCTTGCGGATGGGCCCCCTTCATCGCGTAGGCCGTGCTGCGGTTGAGATAGACGTCGCTCTCCTTTGGCGAGAGCTTGATCGCCTCGGTGAGATCGGCGATCGCGCCGTCAAAATCCCTGGTCAGAATCCTGATAAAGCCGCGTCCCTTCCAACCACCGGGATTGCCGGGCGCCAACCGGATCGCCTCGGCATAGTCGGCGGCGGCACCTGACGTCTGCTTGAGGTTACGAAGCGCATCGCCGCGATTGAGCAAGGCTCCAACGTCGCCGGGGGTGAATTTGAGCTTCTCGGTGTAGTCGGCAACCGCATGTGCATCGTCGCCCTTGCGGTGATAGGCGAGGCCGCGCAGGCCGACCGTGTCGGCGATGCCGGCCGGTCGCATTTGCATGGCCTGTGTATAGTCGGCGATGGCGCGGTCATATTGCCCGAGATTGTTCTCGGCGCTGCCCCGAACGAAATAGGCGAGCGGCAGCTTGGGATCGAGACGCACCGCGGTCTCGGCATCGGCCAGCGCGCTATCGGGCTTGTGGGTCACGGTCCAGAAATTTGCCCTGTTGACATAGGCCTGGGCCAGGTTCGGATCGATCTTGATGGCCTCGTCGAGGTCACTCTTGGCCTCATCCAGGCTGCGCTTGATCGTCCGCTCAAAACCACGCTGGGCGTAGGCAATCGCGAGCGGCCGGTCACGGAGCGTGTGTTGCTCGATCACAGCCGTGCAGCTTGCGATGGTCTGATCGGGCGTGTCGGTGTCCTTCGGCTGGCTACAGGCCTGGGCCGCCGGATCCGCCAGATTTGAGGCCGGCGCGTCCGCGCGCGAGGGCCCGGTCAGCACGCAAAAGGCCGCAAGGGAAACGCCGATTGCGACGGCGAATGATGGCTTGCCCATCGGGATGCCCAGGTGAAAAGCGATCGGTTCCTACCGAAGTCGCCCGAAGTCTTCAGATGGTTCAATTGCGCCGCATCCACCACGCTATTTGCCCAGAGCCGCGGCGACCTCGCCGGCCAGTTGCTCTGCCAGCATGTGATAGCCCTCCGGCGTGAGGTGCTGGCCATCGGGTTGATGCGGGAGGCCATGCAGCATCCCGTTCGGGAGCATCACCACCTTGATTCCCATCGCACCCAGCCGGCCCTGGATTTCGGGCGTGTTGTCTGCTGCCAGCTTTCTCCGGTCGTTTCCGCCGGGCTGGAGGATCACAACGCTCGTGCCCTTCGGAACGACGCGATCGATGCGAGCCAGCATTCCTCCCGTGGTGTCGCCGTTGATGCCGGCATTGATGACCCGGACGCTGAGCCCCCTCGCGCGGAGCAGCGCTTCGAGTTGCGCGGGATAGGCCTGGCTGCGCGAGACACCTTTGCCGAACGTGTTGCTAGCGCCAAGGGCCACGACGGTTGCGGCGTGAGCGGTGGCAAACGTGGCGAACGCCGCGAATGTGCCGAGAAGAACGATCTGTCCAAGCCTTGTCATCCTTTTGTGCCCCCTGATCGGATTGAGAGTCCCATTCCGGTTGATATCACCGGCTGCTCCAGCGTCTCGCTTTGGTCCGCCTCCTGATGCGTTGCAGGCCAAGATTGAGTTGCCCCTTGATCTCTGTCGTCGACAGATCCTCGCCGGCGACCCATGACTTGAAATCAACGTCCAGCATGTCCTCTTCCAGCGCGGCCGCATCGCCGCCGATCCCGATCAGGAGCCGCCGCTTTCCCGGCTCGGCAACGATGGTATGCAGCGTCTGGGCGCGACCGTAATTGTGGAAGGCCGGCGAGGCTGAAAAGTTCAGCGCCTGGAACGTCTGCTCGGCCGTCAGGCTTCGCGCGGCCCAGCCTTCCAGCGGCGGCAGCCGGTCGATCGAGTGCGCGACGCCGCGATTGAGGCGCCGCAATTGCGGCGACTGGAAATGATTGGTGCAGGCCAGCCAGTCGCCAACGCGCACCGCGACCGCGCCGGCGCCCGCTTCGACCACGGCGGCCACGCCAGCGGCATCGAGCAGCGAATAATTGTACTTCATGGCGTGAGGCGTGCGACGCAGACGGTCGATCGCCTCCCTCGTCGTCGCGCAGCTGTCCAGGACGCGCCTGACCAGCAACACGCTGTTGAGGCCGGGCGCGCGCGGCCGCGCCCTCACCAGATGCAGGCCGATGGCAAGGCCATGCTCGTTCATGCCGTCGAGGCGTCCGGTCAATTGATGGCTGCCGCCGATGCTGGCATAGCTGCCGCTGATCTGGATCAGCGCGAAGCGTCCTTCATATCCGCGCGGCCAAAAATCATAATTGCGGCCATAGACGCCACTGGACATGACGGCCGAGCAGCCGCCGGTCGGCATCCGCATGCCTTCGTTGCCGAAATAGGTGACGGCGTGCTCCATCGAGATATTGAGGCCCTCGGCGATGCCGCCGATTTCCTCCCACAGCGACGGCGCATAGGTCCTGAACGCACGTTCCTCGGTACGGATGTTCAGCCACCATGGCAGCTTCAACTTCTTGCGGAGAAATGCCTTGCCCTTGCGCGTGGCGGCAAAAGCTTCGGCTTGCGCACGGCCGACCTCGTAGGGCGTGCCGCGACATTGCACAAGGCTGACGCGGAGCGTCTTGGGCTTGTCCGCCATGTGATGCTCTGATGGGACGGAATCGGGACGGCCGGGCAACAACCTTAGCGCAGAGCCACGCGGCTGCAACTCGGCTCACACGCGAAAGTCTGGCGGGCCATGCGATAAGCCGCCCCCTCCCGGCATTGGCACGCCTCCCCCAATCATGTAACCCGGCTGAAACGCTTGCCGGGACGAAACGCTGATGCGTGCGGTTGCCAATGACGAGGCGGGACATGGCACGAGCGCGCTGATCTTTGCGCTGGTGGCACTGGCCTGCGGGCACATGCTCTCGACGCTGCTGCGGACCATCCCGGCGCTCAGCCTCGATCTGATGGCCGCGGATTTCCACGTCCAGCCGCAGGCGCTGGCGAGCCTCACCTCGGTCTATCATTTTGCCTTTGCGGCCTCGCAGATCCCTGTCGGCGCGGCGATGGACCGCTTTGGCGTGCGGCCGGTGTCGCTGAGCCTGCTGGCGGGAACCGTGGTCGGCGCGACCGCGTCGGGCTTTGCGACGGGGCCCGAGAGTTTTACCTTCGGGCAATTGCTGCTGGGCATCGCGACCTCGGGCATGCTGATGTGCCCGATGACGCTGGCGGCCAAGCAGATGTCGGCGGCGCGCTTCGGGCTGTGGTCGGGCGCGATCCTGTCGATCGGCAATATCGGCATGCTGCTGTCGTCGAGCCCGCTCGCCTTCGTGGTCGACACGTATGGCTGGCGCGCCGGATTCTGGATCGCCGCCGCCGGCGGCATCGTGGTGGCGCTCGCCGTGTTCGTGCTGGTGCCGAACCAGCCGGCCGAGCACAAGGACGATGCCTCGCCGCTGGCGCAGATGATCGAGGTGCTCAGGCTCGGCCTGTCGCGGCCCTTGCGCGGGCTGGTCGCCCTGGCGCTGGTGTCGCTCGCGACCTCGCTGGTGCTGCGTGGTCTGTGGGGCGGGCCGTGGCTGATGCAGGTCAAGGGCCTGTCGCGGGTCGAGGCCGGCAACCAGCTCGGTGCCTACACGCTCGCCATGATCGCAGGTCCCCTGCTGATGGGCATGGTCGATCGCAAAATCGGCCGCCGTCGCGAGCTCGTGGCCGGCACGCACACGCTCGCGGCGCTGCTGGTCGTGCTGATGGCACTCGGCGCGCCGCATTATGCGGTTGCATGGCTGTTCGGCGTTGAGGTCATGCCGCCGCAATATGACCTCGTGCTGTTCGTGCTGATCGGGCTTGCGACCTCGGCCCAGCCGCTGCTGTTCGGCATGTGCCGGCAACTGGTGGACGCGCAAACCGCGGGCAAGGCGCTGGCAGCCGTAAACCTCGCCTTCTTCCTCGGCACCGCGCTGATGCAGTCGATCACAGGTGCGGTCGCAGCCTTCGCGGGGCTGCCGGCCGTGCTGCTGTTCATGGCCGCGATGCTTCTCGTCGGCGTGCTGATCTTTTTGACTTACACCTCGCAGCATTCGTAAGGTGGGCGCTTCGCACATCAAGGGAATTCAGTTCATGCCCGTCGACACCAAAGCCGCCACCGACCGTCTCATGCGCTTCCTCGCTGTGGAAGGCGTCACCGGACAGGAGGCGGCGATCGGGCGTGAGCTCACCGCCGCGCTGAAGGAGAGCGGCGTGCCTGATAAGGCGATCCGGCTCGATGACGCCAACACCCGCATTCCCGTGCCGACAGAGACCGGCAATCTCATCGTCGACCTGCCCGGCCGCGGCGCGCTGCACAACCAGCCGCGCATCATGTTCATGACGCACATGGACACGGTGCCGCTTTGCGCCGGCGCCAAGCCCAAGAAGTCCGGACGCAAGATCGTCAACGAGGCCAAGACCGCGCTCGGCGGCGACAACAGATGCGGCTGCGGCGTGCTGGTGACGCTCGCGGCCGAGCTCGAAAAGCAGAAGCTCGACCATCCGCCGATCACGCTTCTGTTCTGTGTGCGCGAGGAGAGCGGGCTTTACGGCGCGCGCCACGTCAAGCTCGACGAACTCGGCTCGCCGGTGATGGCGTTCAACTATGACGGCGGCTCGGCCTCCAATGTCGTCATCGGCGCGGTTGGCGCCGACCGCTGGACCGTCGAGATTTTCGGACGCGCCTCGCATGCCGGCGTCGCGCCGGAGCGCGGCATCTCCTCGACCATGATCATGGCGCTGGCGCTCGCGGAGGTGAAGGCCGGCGGCTGGTTCGGCAAGGTGGTGAAGGGCAAGGGCGCAAGCGCGCGGCTGGGCACCAGCAATGTCGGCCCCGTCACCGGCGGCGAAGGCCGTCCCGCGGGCGATGCCACCAACGTCGTCACCGACTATGTGCATGTGCGCGGCGAAAGCCGCAGCCATGACGGAAAGTTCTTCAAGGAGATCACCAAGGCCTACAAGGCCGCGTTCGAGAAGGCGGCCAAGAAGGTGACGAATGCGCAGGGCAAGTCCGGCAAGGTCAAGTTCAAGGCCGAGACCGACTATTATCCGTTCCGCATGAAGGAGAACCTGCCTGTCGTGAAGCGCGCGATCGAGGCGGTGTCCGCGGTCGGCGGCACGCCGAACGTGCGCGCCGCCAATGGCGGGCTGGATGCGAACTGGATGGTTCGGCACGGCGTTCCGACCGTGACCTTCGGCGCCGGCCAGAACGAGGCGCACACGATCGACGAGTGGATCAATCTCGACGAATATGACCGCGCCTGTGCGCTGGCGCTTCAGCTCGCGACGATGCGCAACTGACACAAAAGGCGCGCGCCTTGACCCCCGAGTTGCACCAGAAACTCACCGAATGGCGCCGGCATCTGCATGCGCATCCCGAACTGTCCCTGCAGGAGAAGGCGACCGCCGCCTTCGTGCAGGAACGGCTCACCGAGCTCGGCATTCCCTTCGTGTCAGGCATCGGCGGCCACGGTGTGGTTGCGACGCTGACGCGCGGGTCGGCCGAGGGGCGCGTGGGCTTACGTGCCGACATGGATGCGCTGCCGATCACCGAGGATACCGGTCTTGCCTACGCCTCGCAAAATCCGGGCGTGATGCATGCCTGCGGCCATGACGGGCACACCGCCTCGCTGCTCGGCGCGGCCGCACTGCTCGCAGCCGACACCGACTGGAGCGGCACGGTCGATTTCATCTTCCAGCCGGCCGAGGAGGGTTTTGGCGGCTCGCGCGCGATGGTCGGGGCCGGACTGTTCGAGCGCTTCCCGATGGACCGCGTGTTCGGCTTCCACAACTGGCCTGGCCTCGAGGCCGGCACCATCGCGGTTCATGACGGCGCGGTGATGGCCTCGGGCGGACGCGTCACCATCACCATCGAAGGCCATGCGGGCCACGCCGGCATGCCGCATCTGACCCGCGATCCCGTGATGGCCGCCGGCCATCTGATCGTGGCGATGCAGTCAATCGTGTCGCGCAGCGTCGATCCGCTCGACACCGCCGTGCTCTCGCTGTCGACGATCGAGGGCGGCACCGCGCCCAACCAGATCGCGGGGAAAGTCACCATACGTGGCACGCTGCGGCATCATCGCAATGGCGTGAAGGACATCATCCTGGCGCGGATCGCCGAGATCTGCGCCGGCATCGCCACGACTTTCGACGTCAAGGTGACGCCCGATATCGTCATGGGCGTCGGCGTGACGATCAACACGCCGGAAGAAGCGGGCCTCGCACGCATGGCGGCGAACAGGATACAAGCACCAGTGCGGCGCGATCTCGCGCCAAGCATGGCGGGCGAGGACTTCGCCTTCTACCTCCAGAAGCGGCCCGGCGCATTCGTGTGGATCGGCAACGGGCCCTTGCGCGACGGCGCCGAGCTGCACGGCCCGCGCTATGATTTCAACGATGCGATCCTCCCGGTGGCATCGGGCTGGATGGCCGAGGTCGCCAAGACGGCGCTGTCGGCGAACTAGCGCGCGGAGGCGGCGGGATGCGTACCCGCCGCCTTCCGCTGATATCAGCAGCCGCGGCAGATGATCAGCTTGCGATCGATCTCGATGTCCAGCCGCCGCAGTTCGTCATCGCCGCGCGTCGATGGCGTGGCCTCGGGCACATCGGCGGGCCGCGGCTGCCGGTGACCGATCGGGGCTTGCCGGAACAGATCCGCATATCGCGCCGGGGCGACCTCGCCCGGCGAGGCGACGGTCGTGCGCGGGTCGGCACTCGCGCTGCCTCCCGCCCTGAGGCTCGAGGCCGAACCCAGCAGGAAGGTCGCCGCGACCATGGTCACGCCAAGTCTTGATGACATCATCTCTCTCCTGTTGCGGTGACATTTGCGAAGACGCGCTTCGCGATGGCCTGCAATGGATAGGAGATGCGGGCTACCCGACCATGTCGTTCACACCGCTATCGCGTTACTGCTGCAATCCACTCGCGGCGGCAACCCGCCGGAGCGTCGCGCGTGCGGCCGACGACGCCAGGCAACGCGTCAGGGCGCCGGCGAGCTCCGCCGACGTCAGCGGATGATGGACGAGCTCGGTAATTCCTGACGTCCCCAGCGACGGCATAGCCAGATCGCGCGTCGACGGCGCCGCCAGGATGATCGGCAGCCTCGGCGCGGCCCCATGCAATGCGGCCGCCAGATCGAGCGAGGAACCTCCGGGAAGATGACAGACCAGCGCGGCATCGAAGCGCGTTCGCGCCGCCCGGCACGCCGCGATCGCCTCCGCCAAGGTCGTAAAGCCGACCGGCTCGTAACCCAGTGCCGCGAGGATCTCCTCGTGACGCAACAGGCGGCCGCGATCGGTATCGAGCACGAGCACCGTCTCGCCCGCGCCGCGTAACGCCAGATCCGGCCCGGGTTGCACCGAGACCGGTTCGTCCACCTCACCCGATGGCAGCCAGATGTCGAAGCGGGTGCCGGCACCGGGCTCGCTCTGCGCGCAGATCGCGCCGCCATGCCGTTCGACGATCTCGCGAACCGTTGCGAGGCCAAGGCCGTTGCCATCGGGACGGGTCGTGAAGAACGGCTCGAAGATCCGCTCCAGCGTCGCCTCATCCATGCCGAGCCCGGGGTCCGCGACCGAAATGACGATGAAGCGGCCGGGACCAAGCCTGCCGCGTCCGATCGGCAAGGACTGGCTGACATCGCGCACGGCGATATGGAGCTCGATGCGACCGGGCTCTCGCATCGCCTGCGCCGCGTTGTTGCACAGATTCAGGATGACCTGCTGCAACTGGGCCGGCTCTCCCCGCACGATGGCCACATCGGCCGTGTCGCTCACTGCGAGCTTGACGTGCGAGGGCAGCGATGCCGCCAGCAGCGACTGCGTTTCCTTAACCAGCGTCTTGACGCAGACGCGTTCCCGCCTGCCCTCGCCGCGGCGACCGAAGGAGAGAATCTGCTCGACCAGCTCGCGCGCCCGCTCGCCGGCGCGGCGGATCTCGGCCAGATTGGCGGCTGGCCGGCTTCCCGACGGGACCCGCGCATCGGCCATTTCGGCGTGGCCGAGAATAGCGCCGACGATGTTGTTGAAGTTGTGGGCAATGCCGCTGGCAAAGGTGCCGATCGTCTCCATCCGCCGCGCCTGCTGCAGGCTCGCCTGGAGGCGCTCCTTCTCGCCTTCGAGCCTGGCGCGCCGGATCGCGTTGCCGATGGCGTCGAAAGCCATGCGAAACAGCGAAACCTCGGACCAGTAGGTGAGCGCGCCTCCGTGCACGGCATCGAAGCCGAGAACGCCGTCGCGGTTGCCATAGGCCGCCATGATGCACAGCCAGCCGCTCACATCTGCTTCGACAAGCAAGTTCATCGTGTCATAGGGATGCGACGGCTTCACGCTCGGGATATAAATGATGCCGTCTTCTGCACCGTCAAACCGCGGCACGAGCTTCAGCACGCGTTCCGGCCAGTCCTGCGTGAATGTGACGCCCTCGCGGGACCACCGATAGGTCTGCATGGTGGAGCCGACCATGCAGCAGAAATAGGCGCGATCCGCGCCGATCCATCCTGCGAGCTGATGCAGCGCCGTCTCGACGTCGACCGCGATTCGCTCATTGCTCGAATTGATGAACAGCATCGAGATGTTGGCGATCACGTGTTCGAACGCCGCGCGGCGGCGCAGCGTCACGGCGCGTTTGCGCAGCAGCGATCCGAAATAGATGATGCCACAGAGCAGCATCAGGGAGGTGATGTATTGCAGCAGGCGCGTCCGGCGCGCCGATGCGCGCGCGGCAAGCTGGCGCTTCAGGATCACCGCCAGCATCGCATCCTGCTCGCGATTGTTGGAATCGGCGACCAGCGTCTTCAGGATGGTGTCGATCTCGGGCAGCAGATCGTGCAGCATCTGTCCATGGGTCAGGAGCGCGCGGACCGTGTCCGCTTCCGCCGGCCGGGATTGCAGTCGCGCCAGCTCCTCCAGCCGATCCTGGACCTGGCGCGCCTCGACGCTCGACGTATCGAGCGTCAAGCGCAGCATCGCGGCCGCCAGTGCCGACGCCGCCGTCACCAGCGGCCGGTCATCCGAGGCGGCGAGCTTGTCGCTGAACAGACCGAAATAGGCAAAGGAGTTCTGAAGCAGCGCATTCATGCTCTTGAACCGCTCGATCAGGTTCTCCTCCCTGATGGCACGCACCGTCAGAACATCGATTGCCCTGGTCTGCTCGGCGTCGAGGCCTGCGGTTTCGCGCAACCGCGTCAAGGCGTCATCATAGGCATTCTCCATCACCACGAGCCCGTCATAGTTGCGCGACAGGCCGGCGCGCGCGGTGAGGACCTCCCTGGTCATGCCGCGCTCGAAGCGGGTGAAATCGCCGAGCGCCTCCAGCTGGCTGTCGTAGCGCGCCGAATTGACGTTCAGCCCGTTCAGCAGCAGCCAGGTGAGCAGGGCGAGCACGAACAGGACGCTGGCGACGGTCGGAGCACGTTTCACGGCGAGCCTCCGACCGGCGCGCCGCGATAGGTTCCGGTCAGGCTGTTGAGAAAGGCGACCAGCGCCCTGGCCTGCTGGTCCGTCAGCGTCGCGTTCAGCTGGGCCACCGCCATCTTGCGGACCGCGTCCTCGAGCGTCGGCGCGCTGCCGTCGTGAAAATATGGCGCCGTCGTCGCGACATTGCGCAGGCTCGGCACGCGCAGGATTTTTGGCTCGGGCGAGGCGAGCGGATGGAAAATGCCGTGGCGCTCGTACAGATTGCCGCCGACATTGACGCCCTGGTGGCAGGCCGAGCAGCCCAGCGACTTGAACAGGCGGTATCCGTCGAGCTCGTCGGCCGAGAGAGCCGCATCGTCGCCCTCGAGCCATCGATCGAACTTGCCGCCCGGCGTGACCAGCGTGCGTTCGAAGCTTGCCAGCGCGTCGATCACATCGGCGCCCTCCGGGCGACGACCGTAGGCCGCGAAGAAACGATCGCGCATCTCGGGATCGGCATCGAGCTTCGCTGCGACCTCCGCCGCGCTGCTGCCGAGGATGTGCGGGCTTTCCAGTGATGCCCTGATATCGGCCTGGACGGTACGGAATTTTCCTTCCCAGCTGAAACGAAAGCTGAGCGTCGAATTGAACACGGTGAGCGTGTTGAGCGCCAGCTCCCTGCCGTCGAGGCCGACGTCATGCTGCTTCTGGCTCGCGCCATTCGTCGTGATATCGTGGCAGTACTGGCAGCTGCGGGAATTGTCGCGTGACAGCCTGCGATCGCCGAACAGCTTTTCGCCAAGCTCGACCTTCAGCGGGTCGAGGACGGGAGCCGCGGGAATCGGCGTCACCGGCTCGCCGCGGTCCACGCCAGGCATCGACGGCGATTTCGAGGGCGCTGGCGTGACTTCCACACAGCACAGCAGCACCGCGCAAATCGCGATCAGGCTACCTCGATATCCGGCGCCCGGCCCGGCTCCGCGAAATCCAGTCAAATGTCGCACAGCCAGTGATATGGGGTGGAGGTGAAACGCAACTGCGCTTGTTCAAGGGTTTTTGATCGCGGCTCGATGATTTCGTGAACGAGGCCGTCGCCAGAGGCCGGGAAAGAGGCCAGGCATGAAGATCGAACGGCACGCAGCCTGACAGAACCCCAGTCCTGCGAAGGCAAGATAGACGGCATCAGCAATCACGACAGTACCTCACCATGCGCTCGATGTGGGACCGGCCGTGAATGCCGAGATCTCGCAACGTCCGATCATCAAGCTCCGTCAGCGCGGCAACGGCGAGCCTGATCTCGCGCTCCCGGCGCAGATACGACGACAGCTCCCTCAAGGTCTCGCCGAGTGAACGGAGCCAGGTCCAGCGGGGCTCTTGTTGCGCAGCAAGGGGGCGAGCGCGATCAAGTGGCACGACAATGCCGTAGCTCTCGGCTCCGTCGCAGGCCCTGTCCTGCTCCGGCATGTTGCGATCATCCTCGCACGGCGGGCGATTCCTCTCGGCAACGAGCATCGTCCGAACCGGCACCGCCGCGGTCGGATGCAACGCGGCACCATAGAGGGCAAAGCCTTCCATGAAGAAGGCAAGGACCTCCCACCAGATGGAGCTCTCCTGCTGCGGCTCCGCCTGGCCCGGGTCGCTTTGTTCAAGCCCCCGCCCCGCGGCGACATCGAGGTCGGGAAGGACGACATCGCGGTCGTTGGACCTTCCGCCCCAGCCTGCCGCATCGGGCTCCGTGTCATCCAGCAGGACAAGGCGGACCACCCTGTGAGAACGCGTGCTCATCATCTATCTCCCACGTGCTGTTCGCGGGCGACAATGTGCAGGCCTGCCGTTACATCGAGGTCACCGTCATCGGCAAAGAGGTTACCATTGCAATCCGGAGGCTCCCTTGTTGTTTCCGGATCAGGCTCTAGAACGGCTCTACGGGAACCGCGAAGACGTAGCCGACGCCGCGCTCGGTCTGGATGACGCTCGGTGCGCTCGGATCGGCCTCCAGCTTGCGCCGCAGGCGCAACACCTGCACGTCGATGCTGCGATCGAAAATGTCCTCGTGGATGCGGGTTGCCTGAAGCAGATGCTCGCGCGTCAGGGGACGCTGCGGCGCCTCGAGGAAGGCCAGCAGCAAGGCATACTCGCCTTTGCTGAGCGGGACCGGCTTCTCGCCGGGATCGATCAGTTTTCGGCCGCGACGCTCGAGCTTCCAGCCGCTGAAGCGATAGCCCCCGCGCTCGGGATCGCGGGCGCGCGCGGCACGGCCCATCTCCTGACGCCGCAGCACCGCCCGGACACGTGCCAGCAGTTCCCGCAAGGAAAACGGCTTGATGATGTAATCATCAGCGCCGAGCTCGAGCCCGACGATACGATCGATTTCGTCGGGGCGGTGCCCGGTCGTGATGATGACAGGCACATCGGAATGCGAACGGATCTCGCGTAACAGATCCAGCCCGTCATCTTGACCAAGCCGGAGATCGAGAATGATCAGGCTCGGCTGTCCGGCTTCGAGATAATGGTTCAGTTCGGATCTGTTGGAGGCCGCCCTGGTCGGGACATTGTGCTCCTCCAGATATCTGATCACCATCTGCCGCAAGGTAGGATCGTCATCGACAACAATGATGTGGCCAACATCTGCAAGCATACGTCACTCTCAAAATCCGCCCCCACCAATTGAGTCGTTTCAAGATCGGCAATCATTCAAAATATAGGCGACGGTCATAATCGGCACCATGCGCCGGCGCCGTCCAATTAGGTTTCGATGACGTCGTAACGCGGAAATTATGCGGCAGAGCGCTTGGTTATGTCGCAGACGTGAAGCATTGTGATCTGAGCCAATGCTACTTTTGAGCGATTCCAGTCTGCAGGCCTGCACGATTGCTCGTCGGGGACGAAGGGACTTTCGGCGGCGAGGCCGGGCTGCGCGGCCGATCGCAACCGACCGCGCGAGATTTATGCGCATGGGTCCGTCAGGACCGCGGCAGACTCGTCAGGTAGTGATAGATCGCAGCGAGCTCATCGTCATCCATCCGCCCGATCGGGCGCCACGGCATTTGCTCGCCGAGCTGATGTCCGTTCGGGTCGACGCCCGTGCGCAGCGTGGCAATGAACTGCGCCTGGCTCCAGCCCTTGACGATGCCGAGGTCGGGCCCCAGCGGCGGCAATTGGCCGGGCACGCCGCCGGCAAGGTCCTTGCCGTGACATACACGGCAATCCTGATAGGACAGCAGGTACTTGCCGTAGCGCGCGTTCGGCCCCTTCGGCGGCGCGACGATGACGCCGCTGAAGACGGGCTTGGCATCCGGCAGCATTCCGGCGCCCAGCATCGCAAGGCCCAGCAGGCTGAAGTGATCCGGAGGATCCGGGGTCCGCTCTCCGCTCATTGGCAGAGTGCGGAGATAGGCGATCACGGCCTTGGTGTCGTCGTCGCTGAGCCGGCCGGCATTGGTGAATGACATGATCGCGAGCCATCGTCCGCGCGCGTCGACGCCATTGCGAATGGCGCGGAAGATCTCGCCATCGGACCAGTGCCGCAGATCGCCTGTGGGTGTCAGGTTCGCCGGCACGAACGAGCCGATCGGAAGCGGCAGATCCCTGCCGACGTCGCCACCGCCCGACAGCACGCCGGTCTTCGAATGACACCCGGCGCAAAAGCCATCGGCAACCGCCCTGCCTCGGGCGACTTGCTCCGGCGTCGCCTCGACCTTGAGATCGGGCACCGGCGCCGAACGCGCGTGCTGCTTGACGATGCCTGCCGCCGTCAGCGCGCTCACGCCGGACAACGGGAGCGCCAGGACCGCGGCGAGCATCACCCCGCCCCACTTCGCCACGGGGCGCTTCGCCCGCCAGGCGCGAACGCCCGACCAGATCAGAAACGCGATGAGACCAACCATCGCAGCCAGGGCGAGATAATTCTGCATGCCGATTCTCCAAACTATTCTGCGCGGCCAACGCCTGCGCGATATCTCAGCCGTCAATAATCGCCGCCGGCCGACGCCGCCGCTCAATGTCTGCGGGGCGCGGATCGGCGATCTGCTGGTTTACGAGCCTGGCATTACGGCGCCGTTTCGCGGGCTTGCTGCTCGCGTTACAGATGTAATCTCTGCGCAACGGCACCGGCCTCATGACGCCGGCCTTGTAATGCCGGCCTCGGCAGCGCCACGATGCGTTGCCGCCGTAACCATTTCGCAGCCATCGGAAGCCCTGCTGTAACGGCGATCCCTTCAAGTCCTCTTGCTCACGCGGCCGCCCTGCGGCGACCGCGCATCCGATCATCAAGAGGTCAGCTCCATGAAGATTCTCATCACTTCGACGCCTGCGACCGGCCATCTCAATCCGCTGCTGGCGATCACGCAGATCCTGCTCGCCGATCGCCACGAGATCGCCATCCTGACGGGCAGCGCCTATCGCGCCCGCGTCGAAGCGAGCGGCGCGAAATTCTATTCACTCCCGGAGGCTGCGGATTTCGATCCGAACAACGCCTTCTCGCGGGCGCCCGAGCTCAAGACCATTCCGCCCGGACTTGAATGGCTGCGCATCGCCTGCGAGCGGCTGTTCGTCGACACCGTTGCGGCCCAGCACGAGGGGATGCTGCAGACGCTGCGGCAGTTTCCCGCCGATATCATCATCGGTGACGACATGGTGTTCGGCGTGCTGCCCATGCTGCTGGGTCCGCGTTCGCAGCGGCCGCCGATCGTGCTCTGCGGAACGTCATTCCTGCACTGGACGCGCGAAGACGGCGCGCCGAATTTCCTCGGCCTGCCGCCGGCAACGACCGACGAGCAGCGCGATCGATATGCGGTTCTCGCGAGGGAATACGATGCGGCGGTCGATCAGCCCGTGCTGCGGCGGCTGAACCAGGTGCTGAAGGGCTTCGATGTCGGGCCGATCGCGATGCCGCTATTCCACTCCGTGGTCGCGCTCGCCGATTCCTACCTGCAATTGTCGGTGCCGAGCTTCGAGTTTCCCCGCGAGACCCCGCCGTCCGTTCATTTCGTCGGCACGCCGCCGATCATCGCCAAGCAGGTGCCGCTGCCGCCCTGGGCAGAGGAGCTCGACGGCACGCGCAAGATCGTGCTGGTGACGCAGGGAACGGTGGCCAATCACAATTTCAATCTGCTGGTCGCCCCGACGCTGGCCGCGCTTGCCGGCGAGCCCGACATCCTGGTGATCGCGACCGCGGGCGGCCGGCCGGTCGACGCCATCCCCGGCAAGATCCCCGCGAACGCGCGTGTTGCCAGCTATCTGCCGTTCGAATGGCTGCTGCCGAAGGTCGACGTGCTCGTCACCAATGGCGGCTATGGCAGCGTCAACCAGGCCTTGAGCTTCGGCATCCCGCTGGTCACCGCGGGGCTGACCGAGGACAAGGCCGACGTCAACGCACGCGTCGCCTGGTCCGGCGTCGGCGTCAACCTTGCGACCAACGAGCCGACACAGCAAGCGCTGCGCGAGGCGGTGCGGACGGTGCTCGATGAGCCGCGCTATTGCATGCGCGCCTCGGAACTCGCCGACGAGTACGCCGGGATCGATACGCGGTCGGAGATTCTCAGGGCGATCGGCGAGCTCGTCACCGACGAGACGGAGATATCGCGCGCCCGCGCCATCGCCGCGAGCCAGGGCCGACGTGCCGGCCGGCGGGCCTGATCGCCGCCGCTGAACGGAATCACGGAGCGCGGCTTGGCCGCGCTCCATCGCCTCATGAACAGCCAAATGTCACCGGAACCTGGTCGATGCGAATTGAACCTCATACCTTTTCATTCACGCTGTTGCTCGGTCTTCTCGCGGCCGTGCCCTATTTCGGCATCGACATCAATCTGCCGGCGCTCGGCGCCACCGGCACCACGCTTGGCGTCAACGCCTCGGATGTCGGGCTGACGATGAGCGCCTTCATGCTCAGCCTCGCGACCGCGCCGCTGGTCTATGGACCGGTCTCGGACCGCCTCGGCCGCAAGCCGGTGCTGGCATTCGGCCTCACGCTGTTCGTCGCCGCCAGCGTCGGCTGTGCGCTCTCTTCCTCGCTGGCGGTCCTGCTGCTGTGCCGCTTCGTTCAAGGCATCGGCGCCGCCGCAACGGCGACGACCTTTGCCATCATCCGCGATCTTTTCGACGGCGACGCAGCGCGAGGCAAGATCGCGAGCGTCATGGTCGCGGTGAACGTCGCGACCGTGATCGCGCCGACCGCCGGCGCTGCCCTGCTGGCGGTGTCCGGCTGGCAGTCGATCTATGCGACCCAGGCTGCGACCGGCGCCATGCTGCTGGTGGTGGTGATGTTTCGCTTCGCCGAGACCACGACGATCGCGTCATCCGGGCCGCTGGTGCCGTCGGCGGTGATCGAGAACTATCGCCGGGTGCTGACGCATCCGGTTTCGCTGCCCTACATCCTGGTCGGCGCCGCCGCCGGCGCGACGGCGTTCGCTTACGTCACCGGCGCGTCGCTGTTTTTCGTTGGCGCCGTCGGGTTGCGGCCCGAACAATACGGCCTGATCTTCAGCGCCTGCTCGGCGGCGGTGATGGCCGGCTCGTTCCTCGACGGCCAGCTCGGCCGGCGCGGGATATCCTCGGGCCGCGCCCTTACCATCGGGCTGGTGCTGTCGTCGGCCGCCAGCGTCGTCCTGCTCGCGATGACATTGAGCGGCTGGATGGCGACGGCGCCCGCGGTCGCGCTGCTGATGACGGTGGCGTTCGGCTTCGGGCTGAGCCTGCCGAACGTGGTGAGCGCGACGATGCAGCGCCTCCCCGAGATCGCCGGCGCGGTGAGCGCGGCGGCCGGCAGCATTCAATTGATCTCGGGCGCCGTGTCGAGCGCCCTGGTCGCGGTGCACTTCGACGGCCGGACCGCGCTCTCGATGAGCGCGGTCATGGCGGCATCATCGCTGCTCGCGCTGGTGCTCTATCTCTTCGTGGCGCGCCCCGCGGAACGCCGGCTTCAGACCGAGCTCGTCAACGCGGCATTGGCATCGCACTGAGCTCGCGAAATCTCCAGGACAGCGCCGTCGCCCCCCGTAGCTCCGCCGGAGCGGTTGCGCTAGGATCAGGACTCGTTCGAGCCAGCGAGTTCAGGATGAACCGGCGCGAATTCGTCTCACGGTTGACGGCGGCATCGGTGCTTGCGGGCGCGGCGCGCGCGGCCGCAGCTGCGGAAGGCCGGCGCGTCGCGCTCGTCATCGGCAACGGTGCCTACAGGAACGTGCCTGCCCTGCCCAATCCGCCGAACGATGCCAGCGACATCGCCGCGGCGCTGAAACGGCTTGGCTTCACCGTCACCCTGGTAACAAACGCAAACTTCGATGGGATGCGCCGCGGCCTGATCGCGCTCGGTCGCGATGCTGCCGGCGCCGACATGGCGGCGGTGTATTTCGCCGGCCATGGCATGGAAATCAATGGCGAGAACTGGCTGATCCCCGTTGACGCCGAGCTGAAGCGGGACACGGACGCCGCAAACGAAGCCATCAATCTGCAAAGCGTGATGTTGCAGGTGTCGAGCACCACGAGCCTCGGCCTTGTCATCCTCGATGCCTGCCGCAACAATCCGTTTGCAGCAAAGATGAACAGGTCGATCGCCACGCGCGCGGCTCCCGTGAGCGGGCTCGGCCGCATCGAGCCCGTCGGCAATGTGCTCGTCGCCTATGCCGCACGGGACGGCACTACGGCGCTCGATGGCGATGCGCGCAACAGCCCGTTTGCGGCCGCACTCCTGCGCAACATCGAGGCACCAGGCGTCGAGGTGACCTTCATGTTCCGCAATGTCCGCGACGACGTGATGGAGGCGACCCGCAACGAGCAGCAGCCGTTCGTCTACGGCTCGCTGTCGCGCAAGGCGATCTATCTCGCCGGCCGGCCGGCTGATGGCAGCGAGCAAGCGGCGCCGCCCAACCCGCTTCCGGCCGCAGTCTCCCCTGCTCCGCCGCAAACGCCGGCGATCGATCCCGCACTGGTCGGCACCTGGGAGATCATGGTGCCCAGCAGCCGCGGCCAGTCGCGCTGGATCTGGCAGATCATGGGCGACGGCACCTATCGATTCCACGCCGAGCCGCAGCGCTCGGCGCGTGCGCATGAAGGCACGATGACCGCCGCGAATGGCCGCTGGACGCTGCACGCAACCAGAGGCCTGTCAGGCTACAGCGACGGCGGCGGTTACGAGATCCACGATGCGCTTGCCGTCATCACAGGCAAGCTTGGTACCGGCGCCTGGAAGCGCAGCGCCGATTAGGTGCGCAAACGGGATGATGCCGTCCCGCTGAAGACCGCGGCATCGCGCCCCACCAGCTCTCGGGAACCCCGGATTTCCCCGTCGCCTCGCCGCGCCCGCTTGACGCAATGCGCGCGGGCAGGTTTAATGGATCTCAAGAACAATTGTTCGCATTCCGAACATTTTACGGTCGGGCAAAAGCGGGCTCACAACGCCGCATCCCCGCGCCACCAGAGGAAACGTCACCGATGCAAGCCATCCTCACCGGCGACAGCACGCTCGTCATCGCGATGATCGTCGCCTATATCGCCTTCACCTCCTGGCTCACGTTCAAGCTGCGCAGCCGGACCAGCGATCAGTTCATGACCGCCTCGCGCGCGATGCCGGCCGTGGTCGTCGGCGTGCTGATGATGAGCGAATTCGTCGGCGCCAAATCGACCGTCGGCACCGCGCAGGAAGCGTTCCAGTCCGGCATGGCCGCAGGCTGGGCCGTGCTCGGCGCCTCGATCGGCTTTCTGCTGTTCGGCATGTTGATGGTGAGGAAGCTCTACAACTCAGGCGAATACACCATCTCGGCGGCGATCGCCCAGAAATACGGCAAGTCGACCATGCTCACGGTCTCCGTGATCATGATCTACGCACTGCTGCTGGTGAACGTCGGCAATTATGTCAGCGGCGCCGCTGCGATCGCCACCTCGCTGCATGTCAGCCTGCCGGTTGCGATGTGCATCATCGCCGCGGTCTCGACCTTCTACTATGTGTTCGGCGGACTGAAGGGCGTCGCCTGGGTGACGATCCTGCACAGCGCTTTCAAGGTGGTCGGCATCATCATCATCTTCGCGGTCGCGATGTCGCTGACCGGCGGCATCGCGCCGATCCAGGCCAAGCTGCCGGCCTATTATTTCAGCTGGGACGGCAAGATCGGCTTTGCCACCATCTTCGCCTGGACCTTCGGCACCGTCGGCGCGATCTTCTCGACGCAGTTCATCGTGCAGGCGATCTCCTCGACGCCGAGCGCGAATGAGGCCCGCAAGGCGACCTACTATGCAGCGGCGTTCTGCCTGCCGCTCGGCTTCCTGCTTGCGCTGATCGGCGTTGCCGCAAGGTATCTCTACCCCGACATGAACAGCCTCTACGCGCTGCCGGTGTTCCTGGAAAAGATGCCGCCGCTGGCGTCCGCCTTCGTGACGACCTCGCTGGTCGCCTCGATCTTCGTCAGCGTCTGCACCGTGGCGCTCGCAATCGCCTCGCTTGTGGTGCGCGATTTCTACGTGCCCTATTGGAAGCCGACGCCGGAACGCGAGCTGAAGATGACGCGGGTGTTCTCGATCGTGATCGCGATCGTGCCGCTGGTGTTCGTGTTCTTCATCCCGGAGATCCTGAAACTGTCGTTCTTCACCCGCGCGCTGCGGCTGTCGATCACGATGGTGGCGATGCTGGGCTTCTATCTGCCGCTGTTCGCCAGCAACCGCGGCGCCACCGCCGGCCTGATCGGCGCCGCGGTCTCGACCACGGTCTGGTACGTGCTCGGCAATCCCTTCGGCATCGACAACATGTACATCGCCGCCGTGACGCCGCTGGTGGTGATGGGACTAGAGCGCCTGGTGATGGGCCACGCGCCGGCCGCCCCGGTTGCGCAATCCAATACCCTGATGGAAAGGACTTCGACATGACGACCGAACTCGAGATCACGGCCGACGGCGCCGTTCGCGCGGCGGCCGGCGATCCCGATAGGTTCGACGCCTTCATTCCCTCGCCTTGCGTGCAGAACCATGCCGCCAATCTGATGCCGCTCGCCAATGGCGATCTCGCCTGCGTCTGGTTCGGCGGCACGCAGGAGGGCATGTCCGACATCTCGGTCTATTTCTCGCGGCTGCCGCGCGGGGCGACGCAATGGTCTGCCGCCGAGAAGCTGTCGGACGATTCCGGCCGCTCCGAGCAGAATCCGGTGCTGTTCCCTGCCCCAGACGGCACGCTGTGGCTGATGTGGACGGCGCAGCTGGCGGGCAACCAGGACACCGCCATCATCCGCCGCCGCCTCTCCCGCGACCATGGCAAGAGCTGGGGCCGGATCGAGACGCTGTTTCCTGAAGTTCGCGGCCGCGGCACCTTCATCCGCCAGCCGATTGTCGTGCTCGACACCGGCGACTGGCTGCTGCCCGTGTTCTATTGCCACAGCACGCCGGGCAAGAAATGGAACGGCGACGAGGACACCAGCGCGGTGAAGATCTCGTCCGATGCCGGCAAGACCTGGCGCGATGTCGAGGTATCAGGCAGCCGCGGCTGCGTGCATATGAGCATCGTGCGCCTCGACGACGGCTCGCTGCTGGCGATGTATCGCAGCCGCTGGGCCGACAACATCTATCAGAGCCGCTCCATCGATCACGGCCGAACCTGGTCGGCGCCTGTGGCAACTGCGCTGCCCAACAACAATTCCTCGATCCAGCTGACGCGGCTCGGCAACGGTCATCTCGCGCTGGTGTTCAACGATTCCAGTTCCAGGGACGCGAGCGGGCGCCGCCTCTCGCTCTATGACGAGATCGAGGACGATTTGCCGCCTGTGCTCGCCGGCGACGGCAAAAGTGCGGACGGACGCACCGCGTTCTGGGGCGCACCGCGAGCGCCGATGACGCTGGCGATCTCGGCTGACGGCGGACAGAGCTGGCGCAAGCGCAACGTCGAGATCGGCGACGGCTATTGCATGACCAACAATTCGCGCGACCAGACCAATCGCGAGCTGTCCTACCCTTCCGTCAAGCAGACCGCCGACGGCGCGATCCACATGGCGTTCACGTTCCATCGCCGCGCGATCAAATATGTCCGCGTGAGCGAACAATGGGTGAGGCGGGACTGAAGCGATGGACAAGCGGCCGCACGCGCTCGTCACGGGCGCCAGCTCGGGGATTGGCGCTGCGATCGTCGAGCGCCTGCTCCGCGACGGCTGGCGTGTCACCGGGATCAGCCGCCGCCCTGTCACCTTCGATCATCCGGCCTTCGCACATCTCTCGCTCGATCTCGCTGATGTCGACTCTATTGCCGCCGCGGTAACTGATCTCGCGCCGACGGCGCTGGTTCATGCGGCGGGAATGCTGAAGGTCGCTCCACTCGGCTCGCTCGACCACGCAGACGGCGCCGCGATGTGGCGGCTGCATGTCGACGTCGCCGCACGTCTCGCCGATGCGCTGGCGCCGCGCCTGCCGCAAGGCGGCCGCATCGTCTTCATCGGCAGCCGCACCGCATCGGGCGCCGCCGGCCGTGGGCAATACGCGGCGACGAAGGCGGCGCTGGTGGCGCTGGCGCGGTCCTGGGCCAGCGAGCTGGCGCCGCGCGGCATTACCGTCAATGTCGTCGCGCCAGCCGCGACCGAGACGCCGATGCTGAAGGACCCGACGCGCGCCAACGTCGCACCAAAGCTGCCGCCGATTGGCCGCTTCATTCAGCCTGAGGAAGTTGCAGCCGCCGTGGCATTCCTGCTCTCGGACGAAGCGGCCGCCATCACCGGGCAGCAGCTCGTGATCTGCGGCGGCAGCTCGCTCTAAGTCAGCTCACGACTCGTCCAAAAGCTCCAGCAATTCCTCGACCCGCTCGAACGGGGCATCGCGCATCGGGCTGTGGTAGACGACGCGATCGCCGTCGCGTTGCAGCGACTTGCCCTTGGACTTGCGCAGCCGTCCCGGCAGGAACGTCGCGGCCACCGCGCTTTGCCCGACGTCGAGGCGGATGATGCCCCGGCGCTTGCAGTCCATCCGCAGCCGGGCCGCCGCAAAGAAGTCGCGGGCAGCCTGCGGCAATGGCCCGAAACGGCGCGAGGTCTCCTCCTCGAGATCGTCGAGATCGTCCTCGCTGGCGCAGCGCGCGGCGCGGGCGTAGAGCTCCAGCCGCACCGGCGCGGATTGCACATAGCTTGCAGGAAGCATGTCCGCGACCGGCAGGTTGAGGTCGGGCACCCACACCACGGACATGCCGTCATCGACCTTTTCCGAGGCCATTTTCAAAAGATGGCTGTAGAGCACCGGGCCGAAGACCTGGACGTGGCCGGATTGCTGCTCCGAGAACAGATCGCCGGCGCCGCGAAGATCGAGGTCGCGCTCGCTGATGGCAAAGCCCGCGCCCGGCCGGCTGAACTCCTCCAGCACCTTGAGCCGCTTCTCTGATTGCCCCGAGGCCGACTCGGTCAGGAGAAAAGCAAAGGCGCGGATACCGCCGCGGCCCACGCGTCCGCGCAGCTGGTGCAGCTGGGCAAGGCCGAAATTCTCCGGCCAGCACACCACGATGGTGTTGGCGCGCGGGATATCGAGGCCGCTCTCGACGATGTTGGTGGCCAGCAGCACGTCGGCCTTGCCTTCGACGAAGGTCATCATGCGCTCGTCGATTTCGTCGGCCGGTAATTTGCCGTGCAGACAGACGATCCTAAGATCGGGCGCCACCGCCTGCACGCGGGCCAGCATCGGTTCCAGATCCTGGATGCGCGGGCAGATCAGAAAGCTCTGCCCGTGCCGCCGCTGCTCGCGCAGCAGGGCCGAGGCGATCGCGGCATCGGACAACGGCGCAATCTTGGTTGCGACCGGCAAGCGATGCACCGGTGGCGAAGCAATGAGGCTGAGATCCCGGAAGCCGGCAAGGCCCGCGGCAAGCGTGCGCGGGATCGGCGTGGCGCTCATCCAGAGCGTATGTGCGTTCTTGGCAAGCCCCGAGAGCTTTGCCTTCTCGGCGGCGCCAAAATGCTGCTCCTCGTCGATGATGACGAGACCGAGATCGTCGAACTTGACGTCCTTCGACGTCAGCGCCTGCGTGCCGACCACAACCTTGATCCGGCCGCTGCGCAGGCCTTCCCTGGTCTCCCTGACCTCCGCAGCCGAGGTGGCGCGCGACAGGCTGCCGACCTCGATATCGAGGGGCGCAAAGCGCTTGCGGAAGGTCGCGACATGCTGCCGCGCCAGCACGGTCGTCGGCACCGCGATCGCGACCTGCTTGCCCGAGAGCACCACGGCCGCCGCCGCGCGCAGCGCCACCTCGGTCTTGCCGAAACCGACGTCGCCGCAGATCACGCGGTCCATCGGATGGCCGGAGGCGAGATCGTCCAGCACGTCGTGGATCGCCTTGGCCTGATCAATGGTGGTGAAGTAAGGAAAGCGCGCGACGAACTTTTCGTAAGGCGCCCCCGGCGGCACCAGTTTATCTGCCTTGCGCCGCTTGCGCTGGCTGATGTGCTTGGCAAGCACCTTGCCGGCGGCCTGAATCTCCTGCTCGGCCGCGCTGCGGCGCGCCCACCATGTGCTGCCATCCGCCTTGTCGAGCGCGAGCTTGCCGCGCTCGGTCGAGTAGGGCCACATCTGCGCCAGATCAGGCGGCGGCACCAGGACCGCGTTGTCACCGGCAAAGGACAGGCGGACCATCTCGCGCATGGCGCCGCCGCCGGTGTTGACGGTCTGCAAGCCATCGAGCACGCCGATACCGCGCTGCAGATGCACGACCACCGTTCCCGGCTCGGGCACGTCGGCATGATCGAACGCCGCGCTCCAGCTTCGCGCCATCGGCTGCGGATGATGGGCGCGGCTGCCGAGCACGTCGGTCGCGGTCAGAACGACGGCCGGCTTCTTGCCCGAGATAACGAAGCCGCCGTCGAGATCGGCGAGCAGCGCCACGTCGCGAGCGCGCGCATCTTCGACCTCCTGCCAATCCGCGACGCGCTCGGTCTTGACGCCGCTCATCCGCTCCATCGCGCGCAGATCTTCCTCCTGCGCGGCAACGAAGATGAAGCGCGCGCCGGCGTGCCTGGTCTCTTCGACGAAGGCGCGCAGGGCTTTCCTGGCGGACGACAGTTTTGAGAATTCCGGCGTCGGCTGGAACGGAGAGGTTCGCGCCAGCACCTTCATGCCGCGGGTCGCCTGCTTCCAGTCGCTCCGCCCGAGATATTCACGCTCCCTGTCAGCGCGGCCCGCGGCCTCCTCGATCGTGCTCATCCAGGCATCGGCATGATCAGACACGCCGGCATCCGCGATCCACTTCGCCTTGCCGCAATAGTCGAACAGCGTCGCGCGCTTGGCCCGCGCGCCCGACAAGGCCGTTCGTTCCGACATGGGATCGACGAGCAGCTCTTTGGTCTCGAAAATGATGTCGTGCTGTTGCGGATCGAACGCCACGATCCGCTTGATGGCGCGCCCGGAATGCTCGACCCGGAACGGCCCCAGCGCGCCTGCGGGAAATATCTCAAAAGTCTGGCCGTGAAACAGCGCACCACCAGGGTAATCCGGCTCGTCGTCGAGATCATAGCCCAGCTCTTCCAGGCGAACGCGAAGCTCGCTCTCGGAGAACGTGCCGCCGACCTTCAAACTGGTGTTGAGGCGCAGCAGGCTCGCCGGCAGCGGCAAGCGCTCCATCACGGCTTCCGCCGTCGAGATCAGAAAGATCGGCTGTTTGGCTTTGGCGAGGCGCCGCAGCACCGAGGCTCTGCGTCCCGCGATCTCGCGCGATGGCTCCAACTGATCGAACGGCAGGGTGTTCAGCCGCGGAAATACCAGGACCTCGCAGGACGGCTCCAGCGCATGAATGACGCTGCCGAGCCGCTCTGCCCTGTTCTCGCTCTCGGCGAGGAAGACGATACCGCTGCGGCCGGACTCCTTCCATTGCGCCAGTAGATGCAGCGCCATCATGCCGAGCGGCGACGACGAGGAGATCGTGGCGCGCTGCAAGCTCTTGTTTTGCTTTGGCGAAGCCTTGCCGGGTGAGCGCCTGCTTGTCGGGCTCTTTGCGAGCGCGCGCTTTTTGGGCGAAGTCTTCACTGCCGCCTTCTTGGCTGGCCGCAATGTCTTGGAATGACGCACGTGAATCCGTTTCTCGTCGATCAATGCCACGCGCCACCGAGCTGAAGTTGATTCGGCTGCGAATGGTCATGCATATGGGACGGGGCGCACGAACATGCGCCTCCGCACCAACCTCGTGCGACACCGAGGTCGCCGGCCAACGCAATATGCGCGAGGATAAGCCGCCAGTCGTCTAGCAGACGTGCCGGCCTATTTCCACTCTTGTGATCGCGTCGCGACTAAATGATGCCGCCCTGCCGCAGCGCTGCAATCGCTGATTTGTCATAGCCGAGTTCCGCCAGTACGGAATCAGTGTGCTCGCCAAGCGTCGGCGGGCGCGATGCGATCTCGCCGGGCGTCTCCGAGAGGCGGACGGCGGCGCGCGCGACCGGCGCCTGCTTCGGCAAGCCGGGATAATCGACATCCTGCAAAAAGCCGGCGGCGCGAATGTGCGGATGATCCAACGCCTGCTGCGGGCTCAAAACGGGGCCGGTCGGAATCATCGCCTTGCCGAGGGTATCCACAGCCTCCTGCGTGGTGCGCATCGCACACCAGCGCGCCATCCGCTCGCTGATGACAGGGCCGTTGTTGCCGCGGCTGATGTCGTCAGCAAAGCGCGGATCGTTCAGCCAAAGCTCCTCCTCGCCCATCAGCTTGGCCCAACGCTTGAACAGCGGATGACCGGTGACCTGGCACAGCACCCAGCCGTCCTTGGTGCGATAGATATCCGCAGGCGCTGCGGTCTGGCCGAGATTCCCTGTGGGAACGCGGTTGACGTTGATGACCGCCTGCTCGATCAACGTCGCATTGGTAAAGGACAAAGCGGTTGCCAGCAGCGCGCCCTCGACGATCTGACCGCGCCCGGATTTGCCGCGTTCGATCAGCGCGGCAAGCGTCCCGAAGGCGCAATGCAGCGCGGTGCCGAAATCGACCCAGTTCACCGCGGCCCGATACGGCGGATCGCCCGCGCCGGTCATGTAGACCGAGCCCGACATGACCTGGCCTACCCCATCGAAGCCGACGCGGTCGGACCAGGGGCCAGGCCCGCCGAACGCGGTTGCCGTCGTCAGGATGATGTCTGGCTTGATCGCCTTCAACGAGCCGTAGTCGAGCTTCATCGCGCGCAGGGTCTGCGGCGGCAGATTGGCGACGACGACATCCACCGTCTTGATCAGCCGGCGCATCACCTCCTGCCCCTCGTCCGTCATCGGATCGAGCGTGATGCACTTCTTGTTGCGGTTGATCTGGAGGAACAGCGCGCCCTCGCCGCCTTGGCCGACCGGCGCCACGAAACGATCCTCGCTGCCGTCGCGCTTCTCCACGCGAATGACCTCGGCGCCGAACTCGGCCAGCAATGCCGCGCAATACGGCCCCGCGATATAGCGCCCGAAATCGAGGACGCGCACGCCGTCCAGAACTCCCCCCATCGACCTCATTCCTTATGTGTTTCCGGACAGATTACAGGGAACGCTTGCTACGGCAAGGTGGCAGCGCACAAAGCTGCTACCCTCAAGATGTGATCGGCCAGACGTTTCGGCTGGCGGAAATTGTGCTCTAGTATGGAGCCTGCAGTCCCTCCAGCCTGGAAGCGCACACCTATGCCGCAACAATTCGACCGATCCGCAGAAGATCTCGGCAACGCCATTCATCTCGAGCACGTCAACATCACCGTTCCGGATCAGCGCCTCGCCACGCTATTCTACGTCACCGGCCTCGGGCTGACCCGCGATCCCCATCTGATGGTGTCCGACACCAACATGTGGATCAATGCCGGACGGAGCCAGTTTCATCTGCCTGATGGCAAGGCGCAGGTGCTGCGCGGCCATACCGGGCTCGTCATCGAAGGACGCGAGGCGCTGCTGGCGCGACTGGCCTCGGTCAAAGGAAAGCTCGAAGGCACGGCCTTCAAATATGCCGAGCACAATGACTATGTCGAGGCGACCTGTCCGTGGGGCAATCGCATTCGCGTCCACGAACCCGACGCGGCGCGCTTCGGGCGCATCACGCTCGGCATTCCCTATGTCGAGTTCGATGTGCCGGTGGGATCGGCGCAGGCGATCTGCGCCTTCTATCCTGAAGTCATGGGCATGCCGGCGGCCTTGCGCAACGGTGACGGCAAGGTCGCTGCGGTGAAGACCGGCCGCGACCAGCACCTCCTGTTCCGCGAGACCGATCGGCCGCAGCCCGGCTATGACGGCCACCATGTGCAGATGTACATCACCGACTTCTCCGGCCCGTATCGCAAGCTGCTGGCGCGCGATTTGATCTCGCGCGAGGACAATCAGTATCAGTACCGCTTCTGCGACATCGTCGATCTCGACAGCGGCAAGCCTCTCTTCACCGTCGAGCACGAGGTGCGCAGCGCGACGCATCCGATGTTCATGCGGCCGCTGGTCAATCGCAATCCCGCCGTCAACAACCGGAACTACGCCTACGGCCACGACCAGGCGTCGTGGGCGATGGGACCGGATCAATACGAGGGATAGGACTGACCACGAGAACGGTGATTTCAGGCTATGACGACAGACACACCTTCAGCCATTCCCGCGACGGGATATCGTCTGCGGCTTCCCGGCCCCACTGAAGTCCCTGAAAGGGTACGGCAGGCAACGGCGCGGGTGATCGTCAACCATCGGGGTCCCGAATGCAAAGCCGCGATCGGCGAGACCGAGGAAATGATCCGTCCGGTCCTCGGCACGACCAACCGCGTCATGTTCTTTGCCAGTTCTGGCACCGGCGTCATGGAAGCAGCTCTCGTCAACGTGGTCGGGCCTGACAGCCGTATCCTCGTGGTCGAGCATGGCCAGTTCGGCGAGCGCTTCACGTCGATCGCCAAGGCGATGAACATCGCAGTCGACACCGTTGCGAATGAGTGGGGCAAAGCCATCGAAGTTGCCGCGGTAGACGCCAGGTTGCGCGAGCGCAGCTATCGCGCCGTCGTCGTCGTCCACAACGAGAGCTCGACCGGAATGGTGGCCGATCTCGCCGCCCTCGGCGCGCTGGTGCGCGACCGGCCCACGCTGCTCATCGCGGATTCCGTGAGTGGCCTCGGCGGCGTCGCGATGCGGCAGGACGAATGGGGCGTCGATATCGTCGTCTCGGCCTCGCAGAAGGCGCTGATGTGCCCGCCCGGCCTCGCGCTTGCCAGCGTGAGTCCCAAGGCGTGGCGCGTGATCGAGCAGGACGAGAGGCGATCCGTCTTCTTCTGGGATTTCCGCCGCGCGCTGAAATCGGTCGAGCTGAACGAAACTCCGTTCACGGCGCCGGTCAGTCTTCTGTACGGCCTACGCGAGTCGCTGACGATGATGCATGAGGAAGGCCTGGCCAACGTACTCGCTCGCCATGAGCTGCTGTCAGGAGCGCTGCGCGCCGGCGGCGCGGCGCTCGGGCTTGTGGACTTTTGCGAGCGCGGGCCGCGCTCGAACACCGTCGTCGTCTTCAAGGTCCCGGATGGGCTCGAGGGCGGAACGATCGTGCGGCGGCTCTACGCGGATCATCGCACGGTGATCGCAGGTGCGCGCAATCGTCTCTCGGGAAAGGTCATCAGGCTCGGCACGATGGGTGCAGTCAGCGCCTCAACCATTCTGACCGACCTGCTTCATCTGGAAGACGTATTGACGAAGCTGGGCCTGTCCGTCGAACCTGGCGCCGGCGTCAAGGCCGCCACCGAATACCTCGCCAAAAACAGATAAGCAAAACAGCAGAACCGGAGAAGGCGAACACGATGAGACATCCAGCCTCAATCCTCGCCCGCGGGGTCGCGCTCGCCGTCTCGCTCCTCGCGGCCGGATCGGCCTGGGCCGAGCAGCATGTTGTGCTCTATTCCGCCAACGACGACACCGTGAACAAGCTGGTCGCCGACGGATTTGCCAAGGCGACCGGGATCAAGGTCGACGTGGTTTCGACCGGGTCGGGGGTGCTTGTCCGCCGCATCACGTCGGAAGCCGCCAATCCGCAGGGCGACGTCATCTGGGGCGTCAGCGCGACGATCCTGCGGCTGGCGAGCCCGTATCTTCAGCCCTATCCGGCCAAGGACCGCGAAGCGGTGCCGGCGCAATTTCGCGATCCGGGAGATCTCTGGCTCGGCACGAACATCCAGGTCGTGGTGATCGGCCAGAACACCAAGGCGATCGACAAGGACAGCGGGCCGAAATCCTGGGCCGATCTGCTTGACCCCAAATGGAAGGGCAAGCTCGCCTACACCGACCCCAGCAATTCCGGTTTCTCATATGCGGCCGCCACGCTGCTGCTCTCGCAATGGGGCGACGGCGACGCGGCCTGGACCAAGATGAGCCAGCTGCTTGCGAATGCGAAGGTGCTCAATCGCTCGACGCAGGTGTTCGAGGGAGTCGGCAGCGGCGAATATCCGCTCGGCATCACGCTCGAATATGCCGGCTTCCTGTGGGCCCACAACGGCGCGCCGGTGAACGTCGTCTATCCGGCCGAAGGCACGCATGCCGTGGTCGAGGGCGCCGGCATCCTGAAGGGCGGGCCGAACACCGATGCGGCCAGGCAGTTGGTCGATTATCTCGCCAGCAAGGACGTCCAGGAGATGCTGCTGAAGGCAACGTTCCGTCGCCCTGCGCGCCAGGACATCCAGCTCGACGCGGTCGCTCCCGGCATGTTGCCCTTCTCCGCTATCAAGGTGCTGCCTTACGACGATGCCAAATGGGAGGCGGCGCGGCGCGACACGCTGGCGCGGCTGAAGACGACGATCCAGGATACGCGCTGATCTCATGACGGCGATCCGGATCGAAAACCTGGCCCGCAGCTTCGGCGCGGTGCGCGCGGTGGACAACATCTCGCTTCATATCGCGCATGGCGAGCTGTTCACGCTGCTCGGGCCATCGGGTTGTGGCAAGACCACGCTGCTGCGCATGATCGCCGGCTTCGTCGAGGTCGAGACAGGATCGATTTCCTTCGGCGACAAACGGATCGACAATCTGCCTGCGCATCATCGCGACACCGGCATGGTGTTCCAGAACTACGCGATCTTTCCCAACCACACCGTGGCCGAAAACGTCGCCTACGGACTGAAGGCGAGAAAAGTTCCGCCAGCGGAGATCAAGTCGCGCGTCGACAAGGCGCTCGAACGAGTACGTCTCACCGGATATGGTCCACGCGCGCCGCACCAGCTCTCGGGCGGCCAGCTGCAACGCGTGGCCATCGCCCGCGCGCTCGTCATCGAGCCCGCGGTGCTGCTGTTCGACGAGCCGCTGTCCAATCTCGACGCGCAGCTGCGGACCGAGATGCGCATCGAGATACGCCAGTTACAACAGGCGCTTGGCCTGACCGCGATCTATGTGACGCATGATCAGGAAGAGGCGCTCGCCATATCCGACCGCATCGCCGTGTTGCGGCAAGGCAAGGTCGAACAGGTCGACACGCCCGAGCGCATCTACCTGAGGCCGCAGACCGCCTTCGTCGCCGAATTCCTCGGCTCGACCAATATGGTGCCCGGCGTCGCAAAAGCCTTCGACGGCCGCAACACCCAGGTCGCTGCAGCCGGAACGGAGTTCTCGGTTCGGGGCGAGATCGCCAAGCCCGGCGCAAAGGTTCTGCTCTCGCTCAGGCCGGAGGCCTTGCGACTGGCGGACAGCTCCGACGGTCCCCGCGTTGAGGCGCGGCTGGCGCTGCGCGAGTTTCTCGGCCCGGTGCAGCGTCTTCACGCCACGTTGCCTGACGGTACCCCGCTTCGGGTCGCGGCGCTCGGTGGCGCTGCGTTCGACGCCGTGCCCGGCGCGCCGCTCGCGCTTGCCTACGATCCCGACCAGATCATTGCGTTTCCCGCATCATGAAACGCTTCGCCACCATCGTCGCCCTGGTGGCTCTGGTGCTGCTCGCGGTTTTCCTGCTTTACCCGCTGGCGCTCGTGCTCGATGCGAGCATCCGGGTCGACAGCACCGGCGCCTTCACGTTCGGCAACTACGCGACGATCGTAAAAAGCCGTTATTATCTCGGCTCGATCGGCAACAGTCTGCTTGCAGCAGCGCTCGCGACGGGCCTTGCTTGCGCCATCGGCATCCCGCTCGCCTTCAGCCTCGCCCGGATTGACGTGCCGGGCCGCGCGCTGCTGCTGACGCTGGCGTCGCTGCCGCTCGTGCTCCCCTCCTTCGTCAGCGCCTACGCGCTGGTGCTGCTGTTCGGCCATGCCGGCGTCGTCACCACGGCGCTGCGTGGAATCGGCATCCCGATCGGCTCGATCTACGGCATGCCCGGCATCGTCATCGTGTTCACGCTGACGCTCTATCCCTATGTCTTGATGCCCGTGCTGGCGGGCTTTCAGGCCGTCGACGCCTCGATGGAGGAGGCAGGGCGCAATCTCGGTGGCTCACAGTCCTACGTGATCCGCACCGTGCTGCTGCCGATCGTGATGCCGGCGATCCTGGCCGGTGGCCTGCTGGTCTTCATCGAGGCGCTGGAGAATTTCGGCGTGCCGGCTGTGCTGGCCGAGGACCGGCCGTTTCTCGCCGTCGACATCTTCAAGCTGTTCGCCGGCGAGTCGGACGCAAATCCGGCCGCCGCCGGCGCGCTCAGCGTGCTCCTGATCGCCTGCACCGCGCTCGCGCTGCTCGTTCAGCGGCACTATCTCGGCAAGCGCCGTTTCTCAACTGCCGCACGCTCTGCGCCCGCAAAACTTGTGCTGACGCCGGCTTTGCGGCTGCTTGCGGCGATCATGAGCTGGGGCATCGTGATCGTCTCGCTGCTGCCGTTCGCGGCGGTGTTGATGGTGTCCGTGCTGCGCTTCCGCGGCCCGGTGCTGACCTGGGAGCTGGGCCTCGACAATTACGCCACGCTCTTGTCCGGCTCCTATCGTCCCCTTCTCAACACGCTGACGCTCGCGAGCGTCGCCGCCGTCGCGACGATGCTGATCGGTGCTCCCATCGGCTATGTCGTGGCCCGGCATCGCTCCCGGCTGTCTGGACTGCTCGACTTCATCGGCATGGTACCGTTTGCGGTCTCGGGCACCATCCTGGCGATCGGTCTGATCGTGGCCTTCAACAGCGGACCTCTGGTCCTGACCGGCGGCTGGCTGATCCTGGTGATCGCCTATGTGGTCCGCAAGCTGCCCTTCGCCATCAGGTCGTCCTCGGCGATCGTGCATCAGCTCGATCCCTCACTCGAGGAAGCCTCGATCAATCTTGGCGTCTCGCCGTCGAGGACATTCGCGGCGCTGACGGTGCCGCTGATGGCGAGCGGTCTCGTCGGCGGCCTGGTCCTCGTCTGGATCACGGCCGCATCCGAACTGAGCTCGACCGTCGTGCTCTATTCGAGCCGCTGGGTGACCACGACCGTCGTGATGTACCATGCGATCGAAGGCACCGGCGCGGGCCTCGCCGCCGCAGCAGCCGCGGTCCTCATCCTCGTCACTGCGATCCCGTTGCTTCTCATCAACCGGCGCACAAGCAAGCAAGAAACGACCGTCATCTGACGGCAGGACAGGACGTCATGACCTTGGCAAACCGCACGCTCCCGAACTTTCGCAGCGACAATGTCGCACCGGTCGCGCCCGAGATTCTCCAGGCGATCGCGGACGTCAATCGTGGCGCGGCGGCCTCCTATGGCGATGACGATTATTCGGCACTGCTGAACAAGCGCTTCTCGGCGCTGTTCGAGACCGATGTCATCGTGTTTCCGGTGCCGACCGGCACGGCGGCCAATGCGTTGTCGCTCGCAAGCTGCGTGCGGCCCTACGGTGCCGTCTACTGCCACGAAGAGGCACATATCCACACGGCGGAAGGCGGTGCAACCGAGGCCTTCACCGGCGGTGCAAAGCTTGTCGCCATGCCGGGCCGGGATTTCCGGCTCGAGCCGCCGATGCTGCGCGCGGCGCTGGCCGCAGCCGGCTGGGGTATCCGCAACCGCGCCCAGCCTGACGCCGTATCAATCACCCAGGCCAGTGAATACGGCACGGTCTACCCGCTCACCCAAATCACCGAGATCGGAGCCATCGCGCATGAGCGAAATCTGTCGCTGCACATGGACGGCGCCCGCTTCGCCAATGCGCTGGCGCGGCTCGGCTGCACTCCGGCCGACATGACCTGGCGCGCCGGCGTCGACATCCTGTCCTTCGGCGCAACCAAGAACGGCGCCATGTCGGCGGATGCGATCGTCGTGTTCGATCGGGACCTAGTCGAGTCGTTATCCTATCGGCTTCGGCGCGCCGGAATGACCTGGTCGAAGATGCGCTACCTGTCCGCGCAGCTTCTCGCCTACGTCGAGGATGACCTTTATCTGCGCCTCGCGACCAAGGCCAATGCGGTGGCCGCCCGTCTCGGCGCAGGATTGGCCGCGCTGCCCGACGTGCGACTCGTTGCACCCGTGGAGGCCAATCTGGTGTTCGCCGGCCTTCCCATGCCGGCGATCACCCGTCTCGCTGCGACCGGATTGGCATTCGCACGGCGGGGCCAGGACATCGTCCGCTTCGTGACGCACTTTGACAGCACCGAACAGGAAGCCGATGAGGTCATCGCACTCATCCGGGACGCGATTGCGGAAAGCTGAGCGCCGCAGTTCCCGAACGTGCAGGGATTCCTGGCTGGGGCGGGAGGGATCGAACCTCCGAATGGCGGAATCAAAACCTGCTTGATTATTCAACGATTTCAAAGCGCATTTGGAAGAGATGGTCGATTCCCGATCCAGTCATTTCAATAGGTTGGTTGGTGTTTCCAAATGAAAAAGAGCGTCACGGGCAGCTTGAAACGCCCGATTGAGCAAAGCCTGTTGTCGAGATTCACTTGGCCATGGCGCTCGCGTTATCGCGCATGGAAGCGCCTTGACGCAAGCAACTCCCGATAGACAGCCGCGGGCTTAATTCACCGGCGTCGTAGAGGAGCGTAGGCGAGCGCATAAAACCGTGTCGGGTGGTAGCGCAGCCTCAAAATTATTGCCGCACTGCGGGGGACTTACCATTTGACGGAGGATCACTGAAAATGAGACTAACGGGGAAGCGCGACCTCGGGCGGGGACTTGCTTTTCCGCCAGCCTTTCGTGTGCAGTCTCTCGTCTTCGAGAATATCAAACAATGACTTGGGAGAGAAACCATGAAACCTGCTATCCGACTCGCGGCCATGTCAGCTATCGGCAGCGCGATCCTCGCCGGATCGGCCCTGGCCGATACCAGCGGCAAAAAGATCGCGTTCTCCAATAACTACGCTGGCAATTCCTGGCGCCAAGCGATGCTCAAGAGCTATGACATCGTCACGAAGAAAGCAGTCGCGGACAAGGTCGTCGCCGCAGCGGACGTGTTCACCACCGCCGACAAGGAAGTGCCGACCCAGGCCGCGCAGATCCAGAACCTGATCCTGCAGGGCTATGACGCGATCGTCATCAACGCGTCTTCGCCGGACGCCCTCAACGGCGCCATCAAGCAGGCCTGCGACGCCGGCATCGTCGTCGTGTCTTTCGACGGTATCGTCAGCGAACCCTGCGCCTACCGTGTCGTTGTGGATTTCAAGGACATGGGCAAGCAGGAAGTGGCGCAGATGGCGAAGTTCCAGCCCAAGGGCGGAAACCTCCTGGAAATCCGCGGCCTCGCTGGCACCTCCATTGACGAAGCCATCCACAACGGCATCCTGGAGGGGGTCAAGGATCATCCAGAGTTCAAGATCGTCGGATCGGTGACTGGCGATTGGGACCAGACCACGGCGCAAAAGGCGGTTGCTACCGTGCTGCCTTCGCTGCCTGAGGTCGTCGGCGTGGTCGACCAGGGCGGCGACGGCTACGGAGCGGCCCAAGCTTTCGCGGCGGCTGGCAAGCCGCGGCCAACCATCATCATGGGAAACCGGCAGGACGAGCTGGAATGGTGGAAGGAGCAGAAGGCCAAGGACGGTTACACGACATGGTCCGGCTCGATCGCACCGGGCGTATCGACACTGGCATTCTGGGTCGCTCAGCAAGTGCTGGATGGCAAGAAGGTTCCACACGATCTTCTGGTGCCTTATCTCGCCTTCACTCAGGCCGACTTCGAAGCCGAACTGCCGAAGATCCCGAAGGGCAGTGTCGCGAGTCACGAATACACCCAACAGGACGCCATCGACGCAATTAAAGGCAATATGAAGTGATGAGGCCATGGCTGACGGCTGCTCGCAGGCAGTGAATGACCCTCGAAGAATCTGATATCGTCAGACTGGGCGGCGTCGAAAAGCATTTCGGCGCCGTCCGTGCGCTGGATGGCGTCGATCTGACAGTCCGGAGTGGTGAGTGCCTCAGCCTGGTCGGACACAATGGCGCCGGGAAATCCACGCTGATGCATATACTGGCAGGGACTGTCGCGGCGGATCGTGGACGCGTGGTCATTGGCGGCGACGAGCAGAGCGTCTACTCGCCGGCGCGGGCCAAGCAACTCGGCATCCGCTGCGTCTTCCAGGAGCTGTCGCTCTGCCCCAACCTGACGGTGGCCGAGAACGCGCGGGTGTTTCATCCGGCACTGACCGGCCTCAACTGGCGTCGCAAGGCTGGCGCGCTGATCACAAGCAAGCTCGACGAGATCTTCCCGGGTCACGGCGTCGGCCCCTCCGACCTGATCCAGGATCTTCCGATTGCACGCCGACAGATGGTCGAGGTGGCGCGGGCCTTCACTGCGACCGATGAGCCGGTGCGTCTCGTGATTCTGGACGAGCCGACCTCCTCGCTCGATAGTCACACTGCCGGGCAACTGCTCGCCTTCATGCGGCGGGCCGTCGCCGACGGCATCAGCTGCATTTTCATCTCGCACCTGCTCGGCGAGGTCCTGCAAAACAGTGACCGGATCGTGGTGATGCGTGACGGGCGGACCATCGCGGCTGATCGCGCCGAGGCCTTCGACCGCAACCGGCTGGTAGCCACTATGGGCGGCTCAGAACCGCGCCCGACCGAGGCGAACGCCAGCGACCGTTTGGAGCGAGGGAAAACTCGCCTGCATGTTCGCGCGCGCCCGCGGCAGCAGGGCGGGTCCACAGACTTGGTAGCCCACGAGGGAGAGATCATCGGCCTTGCCGGGCTTGCCGGCCACGGGCAGACCGAGTTGCTGCTAACAATTTTCGCGGCTGCGACGCGCCAGTGCCCAGGCGTCGCGGTCAACGCAACGGTTGCTTTGGTGGCCGGCGACCGCCAAGCCGACGGCATTTTCCCTTTATGGTCGATCGCGGAAAATATCGGCATATGCTCATTGCGAAAGCTGCGCCAGGGAGCTTTGATTTCGCGCCGGCGGGAGGACAAGCTGGCCAATTTCTGGCGCGACAGGATCAAGATCCGCACTCCCGATATCCACAATAACATTCTATCACTGTCAGGTGGCAACCAGCAGAAGGCGCTGTTTGCGCGCGCGCTTGGGTCGGAGGCGCGCATTGTGTTGATGGACGACCCGATGCGCGGCGTCGATATCGGCACCAAGCTCGAAGTTTATGATCTCATTCGCGAGGAGGCGCGCGGCGGGCGGACCTTCATCTGGTACACGACGGAGACCGACGAATTGAAGAAGTGCGACCATGTCTACGTGTTCCGCAATGGCGCTATCGTCGCCGACCTCGCCCGCGATGAGCTGACCGAGGAAAAGGTGATCCAGTCCTCCTTCGTCGGGGCTGACCCGAGATGACGGCCAAGTCGACTGTCGCGGCCCGCCCAGCATTCTTGCCTTTCGGCAAGACCGATTCACCGCGGCTGCTGCGCGCGTTGCTGCCAGCCCTGTCGCTGGTGCTGGTGCTGCTGGCCATCGCCTGGCTGAACCAGCGCGCGATCAGCTATTTCGGCTTCACCCTAATGCTAAATCTGGCGATCCCGATCGCGCTGGCGACGGTCGCGCAGATGTTCATCATTACCGGCAACGACCTCGACCTGTCCATCGGCGCTTTCGTGGGTTTCGTCGGCTGCGTCACGGCGACCTGGCTGCGCGACACCCCGATCTTGGGGACCCTCACGCTGTTGGGCTGCGTCGGCGTATATGCGGCGCTCGGTGCGCTGATTTATTGGCGCAACCTGCCGTCGATCGTGGTGACTCTCGGCATGAACTTCGTCTGGCAAGGTCTCGCCGTACTTCTGCTGCCCAAGCCCGGCGGTCGGGCGCCGGACTGGCTGTTGGCGTCGATGAGCGCCAAGCCGCCCTTGGTTCCGTTTCCGGTGCTGGCCGCGCTGATCATCGCTGCGGTCACGTATTTCGGCCTGATGCGAACATCCTATGGAGCTATCCTGCGCGGATCTGGGGGCAACGCCGCCGCGATCGGTCGCGCCGGCTGGTCGCTGCTGAAGGCTAAGATCGTACTTTACGCGTGCGCCGGCCTGTTCGGCGTGCTGTCGGGGCTCTCATTGATCGGCATCACGACGTCCGGCGACGCCAACATCGGCAACGGCTACACCCTGCTGTCGATCGCGGGCGTCATCCTGGGCGGCGGCGAATTCGTCGGCGGACGGGTATCCCCAATCGGCGCCGTGATCGGCGCGCTGACGCTGGCGCTGGCGGCTTCGCCGCTTCTCACCTTCATGCATCTTCCGCCGGACTGGCAGGTCGCCGCCAACGGCGCCATTCTGATCGTGGTGCTCGCCGCGCGCGCTTTGATCAGCCGCAGGGAGGTCGAGCAATGATGGCGGTGCGCCGTTGGCTGTCCACGAATCCCTGGATGTGGTCCTATCTCGGCGCGGCCGTCGTGTGGATCGCGGCGATTACCTTCACTCGCGGCTATGGCGCTGGTGGCATGCTTATCGCGGCGCTGTCGCTTGCGGTGTTCACGGTGGTGGTCGGCATCGGGCAGATGTTCGTCATCACGCTCGGTCCCGGCAACGTTGATCTGTCGTTGCCGGCCAATATCGGGCTTTCCAGCGCGGTAGCGATGACCGTGATGGCCGGCGATGACCGTCTGGTCGCCCTCGGCCTTGCCGCCGCACTCGGCTGCGGGCTCGCCATCGGGGTCGTCAACTACCTCCTGATCCGCGCGCTAAGCATCCCACCAATCATCGCGACGCTTTCGGCGAGCTTCATCATCCAATCGATCGACATCAGCTACGGGCGCGGTCTGCAGATCAAGCCACCGCCGGGCTTTGCCGATTTCACGAACATCCAGATCCTCGGCATTCCCTTGCTCGCCATTCTCACGGTGATGTTCACTGTGGCCGCCGGCATTGCTTTGCAGCGCACCGTTTATGGCCGATCGGTGCTGGCGATCGGCCAGAACATTCGGGCTGCAAGGCTCGCGGGAATCCAGGTCGGATGGGTGCGCTTTGCCGCCTACGCGCTGTCGGGCACGCTTGGCGGTCTCGACGGGGCATTGCTGGCCGGTTATTTCCGGGGCGCGAACGTCGACATCGGCAATGAATATCTGCTCGCCTCTGTCGCCGTAGTCGTGATCGGAGGCACCTCGGTTGCCGGCGGCAAAGCCAATGTCACGGGGCTATGGGGCGCGGCGCTCTTCCTCGTCCTGCTTCTGACCATGTTGAACACTTTTGGAGTCAGCGCCGGCATCCGGCTCTTGTTAACCGGCCTCGTCATCGTCGCCGTCATTTCGGCCGCAGGGGGAGAGAAAAAGCGGGCCTAGTGTAAGGCACGATTGGAAGGATCCTGTCCTGGTCTTGCGAAGCTGCGTTGGCCCCTTGATTCACGGCCGACTCTTACGAGCCAAGCAGCAAACGACCTTCACTCAGCAGCGGCTGCACGACGATGCGCTTGACTTGAAGCATTCCTCATTTGTCTCGTCGGTAGAAGGCTCCGCGGCCGACCAATGAGATATCCCTGCATCTCGTCGCAGCCCTCCTGAACCAGGAGAGCCATCTGAGCGTTCGTCTCGATTACTTCCGCGAGAACCGGAACTCCGAGCCCATGCCCCTGGCGGACCTGCCGATCGAGGTTTTCGCGCCGGAACTGAGCGGCCGAGACGTTTACCGCGACCCGTAGCGGCTGATCCCAGGAAGCCGCCTCCAGGCAAGCCTCCGTAAGGACCCAGTCGTCAATTTGCGCGATCGTGCCGCTCTGTTCGGCGATCGGAATGAAGTCTCCAGGTGGAATGACGCCGCGCACCGGATGCCGCCAGCGAACCAGCGCCTCGTAGCCCATCAGAGAGCCGTTGCGGTCCTGCTGCGGCTGATACTCCAGGTATAGCTGCCCCCCGCTCAACAGCGCCTCGCAGATCGTGCTCCAGCGCACGGAGATAGCTCACCCGCTGCTGTGCTCGATTTCGTTACGTCGAAAGCCACGCTGACATTGGCGGGTTCACTTTGCCATCGGCGCCAAGTCGCCGAAAGCTTCAGCGAGAGTCCAGCAAGGTCGACTCCTGTAGCCGTCCGTGCGGGTTCATTTCTTCTTCGCCTTGGGTTGCTTCTTTGGCACCGGGCTCGCTACGGCTTCCCGTGCCAGCCGCTCGGCCTTCAGTCGCTCTCGATTCTGAGCAAAGGCCCTCTGGGCGAGCGCGTGCTCGGACATGGCCTTCTCCGCGTCGACTTGGCGGAAGGCCTTGCGTGCTTCACGCTCCGCTTTACTGACTGGTTTCGGCGGTTCGTATTCACCAACTAACTTTGTCATCTTTTTCGATCGGATCCTTCGCTCGAATGGGTTGGGTGAATTCTTGCTTTTGAGCCCGGCCTCTCGCGCCAGGCGCTCAGCCCTGAGACGTTTATCGTTTGCTGGAATTCGGGATCGTCGTGCTGACCGCGATCGTTTGCCGCTCACCAAACGGGGTTTTGCGCCTTTCGGTCTGCTTCATCCGCGCCGTCGTAGGATGTTTCCTCCTGACCCCTGCCAAGCCAATCCAACGTTCATCCGCTGCCAGCGGGTAACCCGGACGCCGGTCGACAATAGCAAGTGCGAGGCAGCTTATCCGGTTCGAACCATCGTCCGCATTTTCGTCGGATTGTTGGTTCCGGGTCAGAAGATCATTGAAAATACGAAAGCTGATCTTCCGTAACGACCCGCTCGATTTTCTCCGACTTACACTTGATGCGGTATCTAACTCGTCCATCGGACTCGATCGGCATATGTTGGATGATGGTGTAAATCACTGGCGGTTCAATGGTGGCACGTCCTTGCGGACCTTGGGGTTGGTGGCGAACCTCTTCATTTAGCCTATAGGCGTATGGCATGTGTTACCTCAAGGTTGCGGCTGCTCTAGCGTAGAGCGTGGGACGTAACGCATATGTCGCTCCGGCTCTGGCTCTTATATCGAATAAGGATACTCTAGTCCTCAAGAATGGATTTTGTAGCCTCGAATATCTGTTCCGCTGTGCCGTTGATCGTGCCCTTGGCCCAGGCCCGAAACACGGTCACGTACGCGTTCTTGTAAGCCTCTTCGTCTGCAGAGAAGTAGACCTCGTCCGTGACGGTATCCAAGACAAGCGCTCCTTTATCGATGCAAATTTCCTCGATTAGAACCAGGCGCTCTTCTTGCTCGGCGAGATGCCGCTTTACAATGCTCATTGAATCTCCTGCGTTGCGCTGACACGTTCTTCGGATGCACCGCCGCCCAATGCACTCGCGAATGGCTTCCTGTAGAGCTGGAACAAACCGCTGAAAGGGGTGAGCGATATCACCAAAGGAATGACGCGCGTGCCGGCGGGACCAGGATGGCTCAGCAGGCTGCAGCGTCACATGTCGAGAGCGCCAGCGGCCGGTGCACTACTCTGGCAATCTGTAAATATCCCCCGGCCCAAGTTTTAGATCTTCGAACAACCTTTGCTGTTGTTGCGTGAGGGGGTGGGCCAGAAGTTCAGCTGTCCAGCCTTCAGGGACGGCTGCGAGTACCAAAGTCAGGGCCTGGCTTGGCTTGGCGAACGCAATCCAAAGCTGCTTTATCGGCTCCGTCGATATATCGTCCGACCTCACTTCAACGATTGTAAAGGAGTTGCCAAATGACTCTGCCATGAACGGCCAATGCGATCGCCGGCTTTGGTTCATTTGCCCGTTGAATCATCCTTCGGACGGAGAATGCCGAACGGGGCCGACAATCAACCTGTAGGTGGGCACACAAGCAGTGTTCCACGATTCCAGGGTCGCTCCGCAAACCGCGCATTCGAAGCTGGCGATCTGCCTACCGGGGGCTATTGCCTCAGTTCGGCTATAGACGGCGCCGCACCGACAGGATCGGTGATGAGATTCGAGCATGCACGGTTATGCGCCCGAAAGACAAATTAAGCCACTTCGAAATTCGATCTAGCCCATTGAGGTCCGAGACAGAGACGCCTCGTGGTCCCACCTTTTCAATCTGTTCGTCTACTAGCCAGGCGATCACAGGGGCCGACGATCGAAAAGAAGCCACGACAAGCCCGCTTACAGACGCTCGAAGGCGAAGCAAAAACCCCGCCCCTGATGACTCAGGCGCGGGGCAGGACCACAAGCTCAGCCAGTACATCCGTGGCTAGAGCGACAGGTCTGTCGTGCGCTTAACTAAGCAGCACGAAGATTTTCGGCAGCAGACTTGCCGGTGCGACGGTCTGCGACGACGTCGTAAGACAGCGTCTGACCTTCGTTCAGAGTGCCCATACCCGCGCGTTCGACCGCGCTGATATGAACAAAAACGTCGTTGCTGCCGTTTTCCGGCTGGATAAAGCCGAAGCCTTTTTGGGTGTTAAACCACTTCACTGTACCTGTATTCATCAGGTCTTCCTTTCGCATACGCGCAGGAGCTGGCGCGCGGACTTGCGGCCAGCGTTCCGGTTAGTCGATGTTTGGAGAATGTCTGAAACGTGCGCGCCGTCAGGAGCTGAGGCGAAAGCGGAACAGTTGTTCGGCCAGTATCGATGTTGAGATCATACATCAGCAGTTGAGAGACTTCAAGAAGAAGCTGCCGGTTCTTCTCATCATGGTTGGTGTATTTGTTCCTTAGCTAAGAGCCGGTCAAACCCGATGACTGATCACGGGAGCGACCCGAGATGCTCGGAAATGCAAACGCCTCCTCATTTGCACGACAGAACAATAACTGCCGGCCGTGGCCGCAAGTTGCTTGAATGCTTACATGAGGTTCCCTTTTCGCGCCTTTTCCTGCATAGTTCGGCATGGCAAAAGTAAAAGTGAGCTTCAAACCACTCCGTAACTCAGAGGGCGACTGGACAATTATTGCCGAGTATCCGGGGGCAGAACCCCGAGAAATCACCGGCTTCACGAGCAAAGCCGAAATTGACGAATGGATAAATGGCGAGCGTCGGATCGCGTGGCTCCGATCACAGGGTTACGCGAAGTGACACGAGACTCCTTCCTTTAATTGTCGCGTCCGTCTTGCAAGGCGATACGACCCCGACCAACGGGGTAGGGATATAGTATTGACCGAACGGAAACGCTCCGCCCAGCAGCAGGTCGCCGACGAGGCGGACCGAAAGGCCCAAAACCCGAATGGCGCTCGGCAAACGATCGCGGACAGCCAGGCCGATCCAGAGTTTCAAGAAAACCACAGACGTCTCAGAGCTGAGCGGTTAGCGCGAGAGGTCGCGGGCAAGATCGGCAAGTAAGGCGTCTTGAAGTTTCATTCGGTGACGCTTTGAGCCACGGAAAGCTGCTCGGGCAACCGAATGTTCGCTCCGAACCGAGGAACGAAGGCGCCAGCGCCAAGTTTTTCCAGTGCCCCTGCCCCAGGGCGAACCCCGTACTGGCCCCAGCTCATAGCCCCCCTAGCCCCAGAGCTGGGGCCGACTTCATCCCCGGCAGGATGCCCTTCGGAAAAGCTTCAGGGAAATCGCTCGCCGAGCACTATTCGTCGGCCGCGGCAGCAGCGGAATCCTGGTTTGCCCACCAACTTCAGCCCCGTCTCGATCTTCGCGAGAAACGCCTGGATTTCGGCGCGCTCGGTGCCAGTTATAGCTGTGAAGCCATCTCGGCAGTTCAGGCTGCGAAGGCTATTTCATTTCAGTACCGCAACTATGGAGCGTTCCATACTGAACGGTTTCCGGGGGCCGCCTGCCGCCGCCGCAAGTCGGCGTCCAGCGACTAATTCTGCCTCCAGATGTTTCGTTCCTTTTACCCTCACGCTCGCCAAAAAATGTGTAGATTTAGCCCTGTGAAGCGCGAGGCGCGATCTGGATCAGGTTCCCGTTTCGATTTCGTTGCGGACCTGCCCGTGCGCCACGACAGCGAACAAGCCGGTCCCGCCGATGAGATTGCCGAGGAGAGCCGGAAGTATAAAGCCGCAGGTTGCGGCGATCGTGGCCTGCCCGGTTAGCATCAGCAACCAGGCTTCTGCCGAACCCGCTACGACGTGACTAAACCCTCCCAGCGCTATCGCGTAAGTAACGATCAGGATGACCCAGAACTCGCTGCCGCGTGCGTTCGGCAGTGTCCAGGCGATCGATGCGATGAGAAAGCCCGCCGGTGTGGCGAGTAGTAGCGTCGTTAGCCAATCGTGGGCCATGATCGGTGTTGAAACTTCGATGGCTGCGACAAGCTGATCGGGCCTGACGACGATGCATCGCGCGATCAAGAAGGCGACGAACATGGTGCCAGCCATGTTCGCCACGAATACCGCAATCCACAGCCGGAGCAGGCGTCGCAGATTGCGAAAAGTAGGATGGGTTGCGAGCGGCAGGACCGCCGTCACCGTGCTTTCCGTGAACAACTGAAGTTTGCCCAGAATGACGATGATGAAGCCAACCGGATAGCCGAGGAAGACAACCAGGTCGGCCCACTCGGCTTTCGGCATATGCATGTGAAGCGACGCCTCGACCAGAAGCGACGCGGAGATCGCCACGCCAGCCGCAAAGCCGGAAAGTATCAGCGATTGAAGAGGTCGGCTGAGTTCTTCGTCTCCCTGCAGCCGTACTACCTCGTGGACGACCTTCGCGGACCCGGAACTCATCTCGCCCACCGATCTCTTGTCGTCGTCGGACATGGTGATCGACGGTTGTTGCTCGCTCTCTGGGGGTCTTCTCTTGTCGGACATATTTTATTTCCGGTTCTTATCGATGATAGCCGTGCCGCCAGCCGTGTGCCGGGGCGGCCCCGCGCCGCGCCAAGCAACCGGGACTGAAGTTCGATCCTGGGTCGAGTAGCTGTGATCGGTGGCGAAGTGTGCTTACTCGTGCGAGAGCCTAAAGATTTCGCCCGGCTTGAGCTCGACTTCTTCGAACATCCTTTGCTGCTTTTCGGAAAGCACGGCTGGAAGTATTTGCGCTGTCCAGCCCTCCGGAACTGCCGCGAGGACCAGCGTCACAGCCTGATTTGGCTTAGCCAGGGCAAGCCAAATCTCGGTTGTGGACCCCGTATCAGAGGTCGCTTCTATGAGAGTGAACTCCTGACCGAACGATTCTGCATGAGGGTCAACGCCCCCTTGGAGCAACAGTTGCTGGGTTCAGTGGCCTCAACCGGGCGGCTTTAATCCAGGCGACTTCAGCCACCCGCTCATATGCGAGCCAGTCTCACATTGCCGGGCCTTCCGGATGACTTGCTCGCGTGCGGGCCCGTCTGGAAGCAATCTGGCTTGTTCGCGCAGGCGTTTTGCCTCTCCGGCAAGCCGCTCTTCCAACGATTTCGTCTGCTTGAAACGACGCCGCTTCAGCATGGCGCTGCTCCCTTGCTCGAGAGGGCAGAGCGCTATCGGCGTTCTCATCACAGCCAGTAGCCAGAACTGGGCTGTGATGTGCACAACCGTGCGCCCATGCCAGTAGCCGCGCAACGCCTGTGTTTCGCACCCGTTCCGGAGCTCTTCAGGAACGGCTCAGGGCGTAAGCGGCTAAGTCCGATGATTAAGTCCAAAAGTATCTCCACCGAGTTCAATGAGCTTCTATTCTCACGACCGGCGCAGGCGCTGGCGTGGAGTGTGTTGAACGTCGGCCGTCGTGTTGCAGGCCCCGAGGGGGGACAGGGCGGCCGCCGCACGCCTAAAGCGCGCGACGGCCGTGACGTCACCGAAGCAGCATAATCAGGATGATGAGTGGGATCGGAATGCCGACGAGCCAAAGCAAAATGGGCATAGTTCTATCTCCTCAGTTTATTGCCAGTGATGATTGAGCGGTCGCGGAGCGTTTCTTCCCCCATGTCCCGTCGCGAAGTCCGCCGCCTTCCGTGGCGGCAAGAGTCGCGGAAAATGCACCGATGAACAGCGACAGCGTCAGCCAGATGGCCGTTTGCATCGCGGCCTTGCGAGCGGCATCGAGGTCGGCCTTGGCTTGGGTCACGACGTCGTTCACGCGCTTCTCGGCATCGGCCTGGCTGAGGCCGGTGCGCGCGGCCACTACTTTGGCGATGTAGGCCCTGTGGTTCGCGTTCACATCGCTTCCGGTACGGAAGTCGGTAGTCAGCAGGCGCACCATCTCTGGCCGCGGATCAGATTGTCCCTGTGGCTGTGCGGACGGATCGTTGGGACGGAGCAGCGTGTCGACGTAACCGGCCATCGGTCCGGAGTTCGCGGCGCTCGCCGCGCCCTGAGCGGCGCCGTCGAGAGCGTTGCCGAGAAGCGTAGTGGCGGGTGAGGCCAACAGCATCGCTCCGAGGACGGATGCGACCGCCCAGGCCAAGAAGCCGTGGGCCGTGTCCCTGAACAGGACCTCGGTCGTGTGGACGCCGACCCACTTCGTCCGGAGACGCCCGGCGAGATAGCCGCCGATCGAGGACGACAATATCGCCATCACGATGAAATAGAGGCCTGTGCCGATCTTGAACGTCGTCGCCGATACGCCCGAATTGCCCCACGGCGACACGACCGCGAAGCCCATGCCCAAGCCGAAGGACAGCAGGACGAGGGTTATGGCGAGCGAAGCCGCGGCACCCGCCAATACGGCTGCCCATGACACGCCGGCAACCGACGGTTCGACGATCTCCTTTGCCGCCGTCTGTGCGAATCCTTCTGCCATGGAGCTTCCTTCCTTGAGACATTGATGCCCAAGAAATGCGCAGCTTGGCGGTAAGTTCCTCCGATGAAACTTGCGAGACCACGACTTGAGCCATCCCCGGCGATTTCGATGCCAGTGGCGTCGCGAGCGGCGGCCCATTGAGATTGGAGGTCGCCACTCCGGGCGGACGAAGGATGAGCCGACGAGATCGCCCATCAGGTTGGCGACGGCCGTGACGTCGTCGCCGAAAGAGCGTCGGATCAGTCCGTTGGCCTCCCGCGTCCGCTGGGGGCGCCCCCGGCCGGCTGCGCCTTGGCACCGACCGTGCAAGCGCAAGCCAGGCGCATGCGATAACGAGAATTCTGCTCACGAAAATCTCCGAACTTTATCGCGATTCACGTCATCGCAGCGACGTCTTCCAGCTCTACCGGGACGCGCTCTTCTGAAGGGACTTGGCCGTCTCCAAATGCTTTTGCAGCAACGGAACCGTCCGCTTGGCGAAATCGGCGACGGGTGACTGCGATTTTGCTTCCCTCTGAAACTTGCGCACGTCTTCCTCGTGGTCCTTCACCATGCTACGCGCGAAGGCGGCATCGAATTGCGCGCCGGACAGCCCGTTCAGCTTGTCGTAGATCGCCTTCTGCTCGCTGTTCGGCTCGCTCGGCGCCTGAACGCCCTGCGCGTCGGCGAGCTGCTGCGCCTGGTTCAGATTGTCCGAGTGGTCTTGCTCGAGCATCTTTCCGAACTGCTTGGCCTGGTCGCTCTGCGCCTTCTGCTGGGCGAGCTGGCCGACCTTCACTTCGGAGAGGTCGCCCTGGATGGCTTCGACCAGGAAATGCTGATCGTGCTTGCTGGCCTTGCCTTGCGGCGCGGCGGATGCGCCTGCAATCGTCATGAGACAGACACCGGCGACGGCGACGACGCCCTTCGAGATCTGATTTCGGACTTTGGTTTGCATGGTGCGCCTTCCTGATTGTTGCTTCGGGGATAGCGTCCGGGCGCGAGGTCGCGAAAGCCGACAGGGCGCGCGGGCTGTTCGTATCAACAAACCGGTCCCGCGCGGCGCGTTCCTATATCGGCGTGCAGAGCTAACCTTTGTTAGCGGTCACGCACCGTTCGCCGCACGAAGGCTTGCTTCGAACCGCGCCCTTGCGCCGTACTCGCGGCGAGCATCCCGGCAACGAGCGCAACACACCCTCCGATCAGCACCGGCGCGATCCGCGCGACCCCGCCGCTCGTCACCACCGCGTGATCACCCGCTTCCTTGCCGAACCGTCCGCGGGTCCGATGCAGTGAGGCGACCGGCGTCATCAGATTGTCGGCGCGATCGGATCCGACCGGCCGCGCCGTTTCCTGCCCCTTGAAGGCCACCTTGGCCAGGTAGCGGTCCAGGAAGGCCGGCAGCAGCATGTTGCCGAGGATTACCTTTAGCGTACTGGTGCCGATCCAGACTTCGCGGCGCGGCTGGCGCACCGCCTCGAACACGGCCCGCGCGATCACCTCGGGCTGGAAGACCGGCGCGACCGGGCGCGGCTGCCGCGGCATCCGCGTTCGCGCCCAGTCGAATTGAGGCGTGTTGACCGCGGGCAATTCCATGATCGTCAGCCGGATCGCGCTGCCCTCGTGCAGCAATTCGGTCCGCACCGCATCGGTGAAGCCCCGGATCGCATGCTTCGCGCCGCAGTAAGCCGATTGCAGCGGAATGCCGCGATAGGCCAGCGCCGACCCGATCTGGATGATGTGGCCGCGGTCATGCGGCCGCATGTGGCGCAGCGCGGCCATGGTGCCGTGAACCTGGCCGAGATAGGTGACCTCGGTGATCCGGCGGAACTCTTCCGGCGTCATCTGCCAGACCGGCGCAAACATCGTCACCATGGCATCGTTGACCCAAACGTCGATGCCGCCGAAAGGTTTGGCGATCGCTTCGGCCGCAGCGAACAAAGCCGTGGGATCAGCGACATCCGCGGCCGCGACGACGGCCGAACCGCCGAGTTCGCGAACCTCGCGCGCGACCGCCTCCAGGGCGCCGACGTCGCGGGCAATCAATCCGATACGCCAGCCCTCCCGCGCAAACCGGTGCGCGATGGCACGGCCGACGCCGGCGGACGCTCCGGTGATCGCCATCACCCGCAGCCGGTTCATGTCACTGCTCCATGCGGATAAGGGCGAGCCCGGTGGTTGGGTCCATCTGCTTCTGCAAATGCGCGGGGCTCTCGGTCAGGATGATCTCGAGGGTCGGCCGCACATGGGCCGTGCCGAGATGCCCGGCCATGGCCGTGCCGTCGCGCTTTCCGACGACGATGTGGGCGTGCAGGGCGGGCTTGCCCGACGGTGCGGTGGCCACGTCGCCGACCAGCGACGCGACCTCGATCTGCTCGCGAACCTCGATGTCGCGATAGGCCTTCGTGTCCCAATCGAAATATTTAATCACCACATCGCTGAGGGCGCCGATCGCCGTGAACTGCGCGGATGCGATGCGCTGATCTTCGATGAAGCCCTGCAGGGATTTCAGCACGTCATCGCCGGTGTCCAGCACCACCGCGAATGTGCGTTGACTATGCCCGTCATTGAGCAGTTTGTGCTGCATAGCGTCTCCTTGCAGGTTGATCCAACTCTCCCCGTCCGGCCAGATCCCGGATGCGATCTGCGGTCCGGCAGGCGATGGCCTGGATCGTCAGTGACGGGTTGGCGCCGCCGACGGTTGGGAACACCGAACCGTCGCAGATCCAGAGGTTGGGGATATCCCAGCTCCGGCAATCCGCGTTCACGACGCTGCGCGCGGGATCGCTGCCCATCCGCGCCGTTCCGTTGAGATGGCAGGTGTCGTCTTCCTGGGTCCAGATGTCGCGTGCATCGGCCGCCTGCAGAGCCTGCGTCATGAACTTCAAAGCATGAGCGATCAGGCGCTTGTCATTGTCGCACCAGGAATAGGTGACCCTCGGAATCCTCAGCCCGAATTGATCGACCTCATCGGCGAGCGTGACCCGGTTGTTCGCCTGCGGCAGCATTTCGCCGACGATCTTCAGCCCCGCGACATGGTTGTAGTTCTGCATGTCGGACATCAAACGCGCACCCCAGAGGCCGCGCGCGGCCATCTGCGTGTTGGCCCAGAGCTGGGGCAGCGGACCCTGGCTCATGTAGCTGTAGCCGCCGAAGAAGTCCTTGCCCTTGTCCTCGTAGTTCCAGTGCTCGGTGATCGCGAGCGAGGGCGGCCCCTTGTAAGATCGGATCTCCTGGTCCATCAGGCCCCAGACGGCCTGGTTCGACTGCGCCATCAAATTCTCGCCGACCAGGCCGGAGCTGTTGGCGAGACCGTCGGGGAATTGTCCGTTGGTCGAATTCAGCAGCAGCCGCGGCGTCTCGATCGCGTAGCCCGCGACGACGACATGCCGCGCCCGCTGGAAATGCCAGGTGCCATCACGATGGAAGTGCACGCCGGTCGCGCGCCCGGCCGCATCGACCTCGACCCGGCCGACCATCGCGAGATCGCGGATCTCGGCGCCGGCCGCCAGTGCGCGCGGGATCCATGTCACCAGCGCGCTCTGCTTGGCGTTGGTCGAGCAGCCGGCGACGCAGAAGCCGCGATAGACGCAAGGATGAGCCAGCCCGCGCGGCGCCGACAGCGTAGCCAGCGGCGTTTCCGTCCAGCCGATGCCCAGCGCCTCGCAGCCCTTGGCGAGCACGCGCGCCGCGGCGTTCAGCGGATGCGCACGATAGGGATAGCGCGGCCGCGGCGGGCCCCAGGGATAGTTGACGGGCCCAGCGATCTTCAGCGCCTGCTCGACCTCGCGGTAATAGTTCCACATCTCGCGCCAGTCGAGCGGCCAGTCCGCACCATAGCCGAGCAGGCTGCGCGACTTGAACCATTCGGGGCGAAAGCGCAGCGACACCATCGCGAAATGGACGGTCGAGCCGCCGACCGCCTTGCCGCTGTTGTTGCTGCCGAGCTGGAGCGGATTGGCGCCGTCGACGATGCGGTCGTCGGTCCAGTACAGTTTGGTCTGCTCGGACTCGTCGGACGCGAAATCCTCCAGCGGGCGGAAATACGGGCCAGCGTCGAACGCGACGACGGAGAAGCCGTATTCCGCCAGCTTGCAGGCGAGCGTGCCGCCGCCTGCCCCGGTCCCGACGATGGCAAAATCGACCGTCTCGTCTTCCCCATACTCGCGCATCGGCACCCAGCCGCCGGGCCGGAACACGTCCGGCGCCCGTCCGCGCCGCGCCCGCGGGGTGTGCTGCGGATTATCCGACATAGCGATTGATCCGGCGCACCTCCACGGCATCGCCGCTTCCGGCTTCCGCCGCCTCCCAGGGATCGCGCTCATCGAAATCGAGGCGCACATAGCCGCGCGGGCTTGCCGGCCCGCCCCAGCCGATCTCGCTCCAGGCGGTCGGATGCGCGTAATAGGCCAGCACGACGTCGCGCGCCATGCGCCGCTTGAAGAAGTCTTGAGGCGACATGCGGCCCCAGGCCGGGGAAGTCATGTCGCCGCTCTGCATGCGGGCCAGGAGACCATCCTGCCGTGCTGCGCCGATGGCGTGGAACGCCGCGCCATAGGCCGCCTTCGCCTCCGCATCAAGCGCCTGCAATCCCTGCCGCCACGCCTCGCGCTCGCGCGGCATGCCCTCCGGCCGATAACCGTCCGAGGCGCCACGAAACAGCTTCTCGTCGATCAGCGCCGCGACCGGAACGGGCGGACGCCCGTCGGGCTGCGGAACGATCCGCGCGGCCACAGAAGCGACGGTGCGAAATTCGTCCGGCGTGAAGAATCTCGGTTCTGCAGGCACGGCAAGGCGCTGCGACACGACGCGGCGGGTCTGCTCATTCCAGGACGGTCCCTGACGCTTGGTCAGCACATCGTAGCCGGGATAACGAGGTTCGGGGCGGCCGCGATCATGCATCGGGATGGTCCTCCATGAGTTCGAGCGCAGCAAGGCCGGCGAGCGCGAGGCCGGCGAAGCTCGGTGGCGCCGGAAGCGGCGGCCCGTTGAGGATGTTCTGGCTCCAGTTGCGCCAGCCGCCCATGTTGCGAGACACGCCGTAGGCATGCAATCCAACGCCGGCAAATCCCATCGCCGCCAGCACGCGCATCCACCAGCGCGTCGCGCGATGCTGCTGCCCTGGACCGGCTAGCGCAGCCCGGCCGAGCAGCGCCGCACCCAGCGGCGGCAGCGTCACCGGCAGCAGCATGAACGGGTTGTGGAAGGCGCCGCGGAAATGCAGCAGGCCCGCCTCGCCGCTGGTGCCGAGCAGGCCGGCGCCAATCACCGCTGCCATGGTTCGTCCGGCCGGCAATTGGAAAATCTCGGGCCGCGTCCCTTTCCTGCTCTCGCGCACGCGCTCCGAGCAGAAGCCGAGCAGGCCGGACAGCAGAATCGCCATGGGCGCGCCAATCGGCGCGCCGTAGAAGAAATTCTGCCAGCTGAACCCGCCCACCTTCTTGCCGACGTTGTAGATGTGGAAGCCGGTCCCGATCAGGCCGGTCACCGCGGCCGTCAAGTAGGTCGCATCCCTGAACCAATGGGCGGCCGGTCGCGCGTCGGCGGTGCCGTGCAGGCTGGTGGCGAGAGTCGATGCCGAGACGATCAGCGGCGTGTACATCGCCTTGTTCTTGAACGAGCCCCGGTAGTGCTCGACACTGCTGTCGGCGAGCACCGAAGCGGCGAGAACGCCGGCCGCACGGTTCAGGCGCCGCGCTGCAACGACGGTCGGGCGTTTCCGCGAGCTGCGCCGCGGAGGCAGCGCTGCGGCGCGTCCGTTCCGATGTCCGTTTGCAGGCGCGCGGCCGGCCGCGAGCAGCAACACCGAGCCGGCTAACAGACCCGCGATAGCCAGGCCCGCGTTGAGGGATCCGCGATCGGTATCGAACTCGGTCATGCCGCCTCCGACACCGCATAGCGCGCCGCATCCTTGTGTTTAAAGGTCAGGCCGTTTCCAGGCCGCGACGGATCGGGGCGGATGCGGCCGGCGGCCGGCACCGGTGCACCATCGAACAGCATGTGTTCGATGCGGACGTGATCGTGAAACCATTCGAGATGGCGCAGGCGCGCCGCGGCGCAGGCGACGTGAAGATGCAGCGCCGGCGCACAGTGTCCAGACAGGTCGACGTGAAACGCCTCGCACAGCGCCGCGATCCGCAGGAACGCGGTGATGCCGCCGCAGCGGGTCACGTCGGCCTGCTGCACATCGACGGCCCTGGCCTGCAACATGCCCCGCACATCGTCGATCGTGTAGGAATACTCGCCGGCCGCAATGTCCATTCCAACCGGCGCGCGTCGGCGAACGTCATGAAGCCCGGCGAGGTCGTCGGAAGAGACCGGTTCTTCGAACCAGGCAACCTCCTGCTCGGCGAACAGAGATGCTTGCTGCAGCGCTTGCCGTACGCCATAGGCGCCGTTGGCGTCGACGAACAAGGCCGCGCGTTGGCCGATCGCGGCGCGGGCGAAGCGGACGCGTTCCGGATCTTCCGCAGGATTCGATCCGACCTTCATCTTGACGAAGGCGCAGCCATCGCGCGCGACCCATCCGGCCAGCTGCTGGCAAAGCTCCTCGTTGGAATAGGAGGTGAAGCCGCCGCTTCCATAGATGGGCACCGAATCGCGCAGGCCGCCCAGCAGCACGAACAACGGCAGATGAAGCAGGCGGGCCTTCAGATCGTGGATCGCGCTGTCGAGCGCCGAGATTGCCGTCGCCGCGAGCCCCTTCTGGCCGAGATTGCGGACCGAACCCATCATCGCCGCGTAGACGGCCGGCGGATGCAGGGCGTCGAGGCCGGTCACGACGGAGGCGAGCTTGCCCTTGATCAGACCGACCAGCGATGCGCTCGCGTAGGTGTAGCCCAAGCCGATCCGACCGCCGCCGGACACCTCGACGAGGACGAGCGTCGTCGAATCCCAGCTGATGGTCCCATCCGCTTCAGGCCTGTCGGTCGGAATCCTGAAGGCCATGGCACGGACGCCGTCGATGCGAGCGCCGGACAACACGATCATTCCTTTCCGGGCAGGACGTTCGCCAGCAGCTCCTTGGCACTGTTCTTGAGGACACTGCCGAGTTCAGGCTCGGAGGGAATCATGCTGACGAAGTTCTTGGCGTCCTTGAGCGTGATGTGCGGCGGCAGGGGCGGCACGTTGGGATCGGTGTAGGCCTCCAGGATCACAGGCCGGTCCGCCGCCAGCGCCTCGTCCCACGCCGCGCCGACGCGATCCGGATGATCGACGAAGATACCCTTCAGCCCGATCAACTCGGCATAGCGGTGGTAGGGAAAGTCGGGAATGCTCTGGGTGGATTCGGTCTTGCCGACGCCGAGCTGGACCCGCTCCTCCCAGGTGACCTGGTTGAGATCGCGATTGTTGAGCACGAGCACGATCAGGCGCGGGTTCGACCACTTCCGCCAATATTTGGAGATCGTGATCAACACGTTGAGGCCGTTCATCTGCATGGCGCCGTCGCCCATGCAGGCGATCACGGTGCGGTCCGGGTAGGCCATCTTGCCGGCAACCGCATAGGGCGTGCCCGCGCCGAGCGAGGCCAGCCCGCCCGACAACGAGGCCTTCATGCCGCGCCGCATCTTCAGATCGCGTGCGTACCAATTCGCGACGGATCCCGAATCCGCCGTGATGATCGCGTTGTCCGGCAGCCGCGGCGACAGCTCCCAAAACACGCGCTGCGGATTGAGCGGCTCGGCCGAGGTCATCGCGCGCGCCTCCAGCGTCTGCCACCAGTCCTTCAGGCCGCTTTCGATGCCACGCCGCCACGCGGACTCCTTCTTCTGGCTGAGCAGCGGCAGCAAGGCGCGCAACGTGGTCGCGCTGTCGCCGACCATGTTGACCTCCATCGGATAGCGAAGGCTCAGCCGGCTGCCGTCGATGTCGATCTGCACGCCGCGCGCATCCCCGGGCTTCGGCAGGAATTCGCTGTAGGGAAACGATGATCCGACCATCAGGAACGTGTCGCAGTTCTTCATCAAGTCCCAGCTTGGCTTGGTGCCGAGCAGGCCGATCGAGCCGGTGACGAAGGGCAGGTCGTCGGGCAGCGCCGCCTTGCCGAGCAGCGCCTTGGCGACGCCGGCCTGCAGGCGCTCGGCGACCGCCAAGACCTCGTCGGTGGCATCCAATGCGCCCGCTCCGACCAGCATGGCGACCTTCTCGCCGCCGTTGAGCACGTCGGCCCCGGCGCGAAGCAGGCTCTCGTCCGGCAGCTTCGCGGGTCCGGCGTAGCCGATGCCGGTATGCGTCGCGCCATGCGCCACTGGCGGGTCCTTGTAGTCGAGCTCCTGCAGATCGTTCGGCAGGATCACGCAGGTGACGGCGCGCTTGACATGCGCGATGCGCACCGCGCGATCGATCAGATGGCGCACCTGCTCCGGAACGCTCGCCAGCGCCACATATTCGGTGACATCGGTGAACAGCGACTGCAGGTCGACTTCCTGCTGATAGCTGGCGCCGAGCCCGCTGCGGGCCTGCTGGCCGACCAGCGCCACCACGGGGACGTGATCCATCTTGGCATCGTAGAGCCCGTTCAGGAGATGGATCGCGCCGGGGCCCGAGGTCGCGTAGCAGAGTCCGACCTGTCCGGTGAACTTGGCATGCGCCGAGGCCATGAACGCCGCCATCTCCTCGTGCCTGACCTGGACATAGTCCATCTTGTCGCCGGCCCGCTCAAGCGCGACATCGAGCCCGCCGACCCCGTCACCGGGATAACCGTAGACGCGGTTCAAGCCCCATTCCGACAGGCGATGCCACACGAATTCGCTAACATTCATGACATGTGCTCCAGATCAGCCGACCTACGCGCTTCCAACGTCGCGTCAGGTTGAATGTTGCAACGTGAACGCGTTTTAAGCTGCAGCGCAGCTGCATGCGCTCCTTGACGCCGGTCGCGATGAACCACCAGTTGACGGGATAGCTCGTGGCAAATCCCGCGAGCATCGCGATTTGCATCATGAACCAGAACTCGGGCATGACGGGCTCGAGCTTCACGCCGAACGCGTGCCGGAAGATTGCGAACTGCGCGACGGCCATGACGCCGTACATGCCGACCCGCCAGGCCGTGAGGGACAGCGTGTCGGCCTTCACCGCCTGGACGATTCCTTCGCCCGGCGAGAGGCCTCGCATCGGCTTGATCGTGAAGTACTGGAAGGCGACGCCGATCACGAAGGCGAACACGAAATCCACCACCCAGATCGCGTAGATCTTCTCCGTGAACAGGCTCTTCCATCCCGCCCAGATCGCAATCACCGGAAATACCAGCGCAAGGCCTTCCGCAATGAGATCTCCCAATGTGCAGCCGGCCCCGCAATGCATGGCGCCCTTGGCGACCATGACGGGAAACGGCGTCTTTCGTCCTTTGTCGCCGCGCATCCTATCGTCTACGACGCGCGATGCGAGCCGTCCGAAGCGATAGTACAACCACAACGTCAGTACGGTACCGAACAGAGCGTTCACCGGCCAGACCACGTTCATGATCCACATGCGCTGGGGATGGCGCGCGAGGTCGACCGCGATGACGATCGCGCAGGCGATCCCGGCGAGCAGGCAGACCTGCGTCACGACGTAAGCCAGTCGGGGATCATGGTCGTCCTTCTTGTTCGGGGGGAGCGCTGGCCGCGGTCCTTTCAGCGTCCGCCGGTTCAGCTTCCATCCGGGTGTCGGACGCCGGAGGGTACGATCAATCGGCCGATTTGCCGGTCGTATTCGCGCTGGATCAGTCCGGAGCACGAACACGCGACATGCTGAAGGCCGCTGCGGTTGGTCAGGCGGATCGCGGCGCGGGCGTTGCGGATGATCCCGGCCTGCTCGAAGCTCTCGAGACACTCGCTGACGCTGGCCCGGCGTATCCCAAGGAGCTGCGCCAGCACCGCATGCGTGATCGGCAGATCGTCCGAGTCCATCGCCGCCGCCGCGACGAGGAGCCAGCGGCAGAGCCGCTGCTTCACCGAATGCAGCGCGTTGCAGGCGCCGATCTGCGAGGTCTGGAACAGGACGAGGTTGACGTAGCGCAGGATCACGCTGCGGAGCACGGTGAGGTCGTCGAGCGCCGCAACGAATGTCTGCGCCGGAATGCGCAGCGCCGTTCCGGCGACCTGCACGATGCGCCGGTGCGGCGGCGTCGGATCCTCCGGCGCCAAAACGCAGGGCGCGCCGATCATGCCTTCGGAGCCGACCAGCCAGGCTTCGACGAACCGATTGGCTTCGACCTTCGCGGACACGGATATCAAGCCTCGCTCCACGAAGTAGACGTGGTCCATCGGCAATCGCCAGTGATGCAGGACCTGACGCGGCTTCAGCTCAACCTCGGTCGCGATCGAACGAAGCAATGTCAATTCGCCATCCGGGATGCACCTCAGCAGCCGGTTCTGGGCGGCACGCGGCCTGACTTCCAGGGCCTCGGTCGACCCTGAAAGCAAACTTGCCGCCTGACCGTCCTGCATCGTCGCTGCTCCCCGGTCCCCGCGACGGTTCGCCACGAGGGACTAAGGAGAGTACGCAGCCACCTGGGGCGGGTTCCCTCGGGCTGCCAAGGCGGCCCTCACAACGCCGCGACATGCGCCCGGCGCGCCGGCTCTATTTCGAAGCCGTACCGCTGCTCGAGGTATTGCCGTTGTTCGAGGTGCTGGAGCCGGTCGTGCTGTGGGTATTCGCGGAGCCCGACCCCGTCGTGGTCGTGTTCATCGCTTCGAACACAGACATGCCGTGAGGGCCGATGGTCATGACCATGGGATTACCGTCCTTGGTCTTGGCTTGCACGACAAAGGACTCGGCGACGACTTTGATGTCGGTGAAGCCGGCCTTCTTCAAGTCGTCCTGGATCTTCTCGATCGCCTGGTTCTGGTTCGAACTCGCGGTGGATTGCGAAACATTCGTCGAGTTGGTGGACGTTTGAGCAAGCACCGGGCTGGATACGGCTGCGGTGAGCAGGAAGGTCGCCAGAAGCGTCGTTTTCATCGCTGTCTCCTTGTTGTGGATGGGATGCCAGCAATAGCGCCGATGCGCCTCGGTCGTTCCGCTTGCGAGATCGGTCGAGCCGCGAAGTCGGTACGAGACCGAACGAATGGTGTTCAGCGGGCAAGCCGTTCGAGCTCGGCCCTAGGCTCCGTTGCTTCGAACTTCAAGCGGCCGGCGTGGCTGAATATCTCGTAGCCATCGTCGCGCGCGATCCCGATCAAGGTGAGGCCGGCGCGCTCGGCGGTCTCGATCGCCAGCGACGTCGGTGCCGATACCGCAACGAGAAGAGGCACACCAATGCGCGCGGCCTTCTGCACCAGTTCGACGGAGACCCGGCTGGTCATCAGGACGGCACCGCGCGAGGTCGTCAGCCCGGCTCGTGCGATCGCGCCGGCGAGCTTGTCCAGCGCGTTGTGACGCCCGACATCTTCTCTCACCATACGGATTGCGTTGCCGTCCCAAAACGCCGCGGCATGCATCGCACCCGTCGCCTGGTGATGCCGCTGCAGCGGCCGCAACGCGCCCATTGCCCTCAGAATATCACCGGGACGGAATTTGACGGGGGCTGCAACGCGCGCCGGCGGCGGGCAGGCCTGCTCGAGACTTTCGATCCCGCACAGGCCGCAACCGACCGGCCCCGCCATCGCGCGCCGCCTTTTGGCGAGACGTTCGGCATGGGCCTCCGCGAGCCAGATCCGCACCTCGCAACCGAGCGCGAGGTCGACGGTTTCGATGCTGAGGATGTCGCGCGCCGTCTCCACCAGGCCTTCGTTCAGGCAGAAGCCGATGCCGAAATCCAGGAGATCGGCGGGCGAGGCCATCATCACCGCGTAAGTCGATCCGTTGAACGTGAGGGCGACCGGCCGCTCCTCGGCGACGCTGCGCGACGACGCCACAGGCTCGCGCCCGCGCCACACCAGCTCGGGCTTGTCGAGGCTACAGCGATCGTCCATGGCGCGCTCCAACACTGGCGTCTCGGTGCGCCGGCCCATTTCCGTGTCAGGCAAAGCTCATCTGTATCGAGCAGCCGCTCACGTCGCTTGACAGCGACGCGCTGACACACATGAAGAACGTTGCCGCGCGGCACAGGTTCCGTGCGGTTCCCCTGCTCGCGGCATCTGAACGAATGATCGGCGAAGCCCGCCGGCTGCAGGCGCGTATCAACGTACGGCAGCGCGCAAACTTTCGTTCCGGCACGCCGACGAATTTCCCTTGATCCGAACGATCTCTTTGACCGCATTGAGGATTTTGTCCTCGCGCGGCCTCGCCAGCGAAAGTTCATGCCGAGGAACCGCAGCCATCAACATACGTTGGCGAAGCGGCTGACGACTTCTCGACGAGAAGCATGACCATGGTGCAATCCAACGAAGCTGGTAACGACGCAACGGAAACGGTCGAATATGACGGCCCGGCTGGCGGCTGGGGGTCTCTCAAGGGAATCGCGCGGATCTTCGGCAAGGAATGGGATTCGCCGACCGCACTGGATACGCTTCGCCGGCAGAACAAGCCGAAGGGCTTCATGTGCGTGTCCTGCTCCTGGGCCAAGCCGGCGGACTATCACGCATTCGAATTCTGCGAGAATGGCGCCAAGGCGACGCTCTGGGAATTGACCTCGCGCCGCTGCACGCCGGACTTCTTTGCCGAACACACGGTGAGCGACCTGCTCGCCTGGAGCGATTACGACCTCGAGCAGCAGGGCCGGCTGACGCATCCGCTGCGCTACGACAGCGCGACCGACAAATACGTCGCCTGCTCCTGGGAGGAAGCCTCTCAGGCGATCGGGACGCAATTGAAGGCGCTCGATCCCAAGTCGGTGGTGTTCTACTCGTCGGGCCGCGCCAGCCTGGAGACATCCTATCTCTACGCCCTGTTCGCGCGCGTCTACGGCAACAACAACCTGCCGGACAGTTCGAACATGTGCCACGAGACGACGTCGGTCGCGCTCAAGAAGCTGATCGGCGCCGGGGTCGGGACCGTCGTGTTCGACGACCTTAGCAATTGCGATGCGATGTTCTTCTTCGGCCAGAACACCGGATCGAACAGCCCGCGCTTCCTGCATCCGCTGCAGGACGCGGCCAAGCGCGGGGTGCAGATCATCACCTTCAATCCGGTTCGCGAGAAGGGCCTGGAGTTCTTCGTCAATCCGCAAAGCCCGACCGAAATGCTGACGGGTCACAGCACCCAGATCAGCAGCCAGTATCACCAGGTGAAAGTCGGCGGCGATATCGCGGTCATCGTCGGCATCTGCAAGCACGTCTTCGCCGCCGACGATGCGGCCAAACAGCAGGGAAAACGCGTCATCGATGCGCCCTTCGTCGAACAGCACACCCAGGGCTTCGAGGCGTTCGAGGCCAAGGTCCGGGCAACTCCGTGGAGCGAGATCGAAACTGCCTCCGGTCTCAGCCGGGAGGTCATCGAAGGTGCCGCCCAGGTCTATGTCGAGGCCGACCGCGTCATCGGGATCTACGGCATGGGGCTGACCCAGCACGTGCACGGCTTCCAGAACGTCGCCATGCTGGTCAACATGCTGCTGCTGAAAGGCAATATCGGCCGCGACGGCACCGGGATCTCGCCGGTGCGCGGGCATTCGAACGTGCAGGGCCAGCGCACGGTCGGCATCTCGGAAAAGCCCGAACTGGTTCCGCTCGACAAATACGCCAAGCAGTTCGGGTTCGAGCCGCCGCGCGACAAGGGCATGAACACGGTGGAGACCTGCGAGGGTGTGCTCGCCGGCAAGGTCAAGGCCTTCGTCGGATTGGGCGGCAACTTCGTGCGTGCGATTCCCGAACGCGCCAAGATGGAGCAGGCCTGGCGCGACCTCGAGCTGACGGTGCAGATCGCGACCAAGCTCAACCGCAGCCTCCTGATCCATGGCAAGGCCGCCTATCTGCTGCCTTGCCTCGGCCGCACCGAGGAAGACGTCCAGGCGAGCGGGCAGCAGGCCGTCACCATGGAGGACACGTTCAGCTGCATCCAGGGCTCGATCGGGCTGCGCAAACCGGCGAGCGAGCATCTCAGATCCGAGGTCGCGATCGTGGCGGGTCTTGCCAAGGCGACGCTGCGGCCCTACCCGAAGCTGACCTGGGATGCGTGGGTCGGCAATTACGACCTGATCCGCAACGAGATCGCCGAAACCTATCCGGACGAATTCCACGATTTCAACGCGCGGATGTTCACGCCGGGCGGCTTCTACCGCGGCAACTCGGCCCGCGAACGGATCTGGAAGACCGAAAGCGGCAAGGCCGAGTTCACCGTGCCGGACACGCTGACCTCGACCGGCTTTTCCGATGCGCCCGGCCGCTACCGGCTGCTGACCATGCGCAGCAACGACCAGTTCAACACGACCATCTACGGCTACAGCGACCGCCTGCGCGGCATCGAGGGTACTCGGGACGTGCTGCTGATGAATCCGGACGAGATCGCGCGCGCCGGCCTGCAGGACGGCCAGATGGTCTCGCTGGTCAGCGACGCCGAGGACGGCGTCGCGCGCGAAGTGGGACCGCTCAAGGTGACCCCGTTCAAGCTGCCGGACGGCTGCGTCGGCGCCTACTACCCGGAAATGAATCCGCTGATCCCGCTGTCGCACCACGACAAGCACTCCAAGACGCCGGCGGCAAAATCGGTCCCGGTTCGCATTCGCGCGTGACGGCACGGCTACGGCAGGGGGCCGACGGATGCAGCTTTTTCGTCCCGGCGCGAACACGATCGCCATGCTGGTGATCGCGGCGATTGGAGCAACTCCGGTGCTGGCCGTCGGCCTGTCCTATCAATTGATGCGCTCGCCCTATGCGACCGACCAGAACGTCACGCGGAACCAGCCCGTGCCGTTCAGCCACGAGCATCATGTCTCAGGGCTCGGGCTCGACTGCCGCTACTGTCACACCTCGGTCGAGAAGGCGCGCTTTGCCGGCATGCCGCCGACCGAGACCTGCATGACCTGCCATTCGCAGATCTGGACCAACGCGCGGATGCTGGCGCCGGTGCGCGAGAGCCTCGCCAAAGGCCAGCCGATCGCATGGACGCGCGTCCATCGGCTGCCGGACTACGTCTATTTCGATCATTCGGTTCACGTCGCCAAGGGCGTCGGCTGCACGACCTGCCATGGCGAGGTCGGACAGATGCGGCTGATGCGGCAAGCGGCGCCGCTGACGATGCAATGGTGCCTCGACTGCCATCGCAACCCCGCGCCGCATTTGCGTCCCACCGAGGCGGTGTTCGACCCCAACTGGCACGCCCCGAAGGACCAGGCCGAGGCCGGCGCGAGGCTCGCCGCCACCTATCACATCCACACAGACCATCTGACGGACTGCACGATATGCCACCGCTGACCGAACTGCCGACGCGGCCCGAACCGGCGCGGCGCAGCAAGCTCAACCGGCGCCAGGCCCTCAGCCTGCTCGCGACCAGCATGGCCAGCAGCCTCGCGGCCTGCAGCAAGCCGGACCAGCAGATCCTCCCCTATATCCGGATGCCGGAGCGGATCGTTCCCGGCGAGCCGCTGAAATTCGCGACGACGCTCGGACTTGCCGGACTAGGGCGCGGCGTCATCGTCACCGCGATCGACGGACGGCCGATCAAGGTGGAAGGCAATCCGCGCCATCCCGGCAGTCTCGGCGCCACCGACGTGTTCGCCGAGGCCGCGGTGCTGTCGCTCTACGATCCGGACCGCTCGCGCACCATCCTTCATGACGGCGCCATTGCGTCGCGCGAAGCGCTGCAAGGTGCGCTGGCAAGCGAGCTCGCCGACGCCCGCAATCGTCAGGGCGACGGCCTGCGGCTACTGACCGGCCGCACCACATCGCCGACCGCGCTCCGCCAGATCGATGCCCTGCTCCAGGCGTTCCCCGCCGCGGCGTGGCACGCCTACGACCCGACCGACGACGACAACGCGCGCCAGGGAAGCCAGCTCGCGCATGGCCGGCCGCTTCGCGGCGTAGCCGACCTCGCCAAGGCGCGCGTGATCGTTGCGCTGGATGCCGATCCGATCGGGCACGGGTCCGACCAGATCCGGCACGGCCGCGGCTTCGCCGAAGGCCGAAGCGATGCCAACAGCTTCTCGCGTCTCTATTGCCTCGAAAGCGGCTTCACGCTGACAGGCGCCAAGGCCGACCAGCGGCTGGCACTGCGACCCGAGGCCATCGAACGCTTCGCGATGAGTCTGGCGGGGGAGCTCGGTGAAGCTCGAGGGGCAACGGAGCTCCCCGAGCGCGAGCGCGCGCTGCTTCGCAAGATGTCGACGGACCTCAGCGCCCACAAGGGCGCAGCGCTCGTCATGGCGGGACCGACGCTGTCGAAGGAGATCCATGCGCTGGTTCACTGGATCAACGCGCAGATCGATGCACCAGTCCGTCTCATCGAGCCGATCGATCGCACGCCGTCGGGCCAGCAGGCCGCCACCCTCGAACAGCTCGCCGGCGATCTCGCGGCGGGGCGCGTGCGCCAGCTTGTCATCGTCGGCGCGAACCCTGTTTATGACGCGCCGGCCGATCTGCAATTCGGGGCGCGGCTGCAGCAGGCGCCGTTCCGTTTGCATATGGGCGAGTATGTCGACGAGACGGCGGCACTCGCAACCTGGCATGTTCCGCAGCATCATGCGCTCGAAGCCTGGTCGGATCTGCGCGCCAGCGACGGCACCGCGAGCATCATCCAGCCGCTGATCCGGCCGCTCTACGGCAGCCACGGCGTTCACGAGCTGCTGGCCTGGCTCGCCGGGGAGCAGGATGCGAGCGCCTACGACCTGGTGCGGCAGACCTGGCAAAGCGCGGCCACCGGCGATTTCGAGGCGTGGTGGAAGCAGGCGCTGCACGACGGCGTCATCGCCGGGCCCGGCGCCGCCGCCGTCAGCGCGGCCCCGCAACTACTGCCGATGCCGGGCGGCGACGCGCAGGACACGCACGCCGGCGGCATGACCCTAGTCCTGCGTTCCGATCCCTGCCTGTGGGACGGCTCCTTCGCCAACAACGCCTGGCTGCAGGAGTGCCCCAAGCCGCTGACCAAGCAGGTCTGGGGCAATGCGCTCGCGCTGCATCCCGACGACGCGGCAAGGCTCGGCATCGCCTCCGGCGATATCGTCACGATCGGCGCCGGCGACCGAACGCTCGACGTGCCGGTTCTGACCGAACCGGGGGCCGCCGCCGGCGTCGGCACGCTCACGCTCGGCGGAGGCCGGCACAGCGCGGGCGCGATCGGCAATGGCGTCGGCGCCAATGCCTATGCGCTGCGAAGCGCCGACAATCGCTGGCGCATTGCGGGCGTCTCGGTCACGCGAACCGGCCGCCGGGAGCCGATCCTCACGACGCAGAACGTGGTGCGGACGCCGGACGACGTTCGCGAACTCTATCCGCTGTACGAGCTCGGCCATACGCCGGCCGCGGCAGCCTCGGACGACACGCCGAGCCTGATGCCGCGAACCATCCAGTCGAGCGACGGCCATGCCTGGGCGATGGTGATCGATACGTCGGTCTGCATCGGCTGCAATGCCTGCGTGGTGTCGTGCCAGGCCGAGAATAACGTTCCGGTCGTGGGACCGGAGCAGATCGCGATGGGACGCGACATGCACTGGATGCGCGTCGATGTCTACGATCACGGGGCCGCGAACGGGAGGCCACTCGGCTTCCAGCCGGTCCCCTGCATGCACTGCGAGCATGCGCCGTGCGAGCCGGTCTGCCCGGTCGCGGCCTCCGTGCACGATCACGAGGGCCTCAACGGGCAGGTCTACAATCGCTGCATCGGGACCCGCTTCTGCGAGGCGAATTGCCCGTACAAGGTCCGGCGCTTCAATTTTTTCGGCTACGCCGACGGCGAGGAGTACGCCAATCTCGGCGCGGACTCCTATCGCGGGCAGAAGAATCCGGAAGTGACCGTTCGCGCCCGCGGCGTGATGGAAAAGTGCACGTATTGCGTCCAGCGGATCAGCGGCGCGCGGCGCAGCGCGGAGCGCGACAATCGTACGCTCGGTCCCGACGAGGTGCGTACCGCCTGCCAGAACGCCTGCCCGACGCGCGCCATCAGCTTTGGCGACCTCAACCACACCGATGCCGAGATCAATCGCGATAAGGCCGATCCGCGCCACTATGCCCTGCTCGGGCATCTCGGCACGCGGCCGCGGACCACTTATCTGGCCGACCTGCGCAATCCCGCGGAGGAGTAGACATGAGCCAAGTCCTCGTGCCGCAACAGCCGCCCGCGCATCGCTGGATTTCGGCGGAGCGCGCCGACGACGTCGCGATCACCCAGGCCATCGCTGACCCCCTGTTCACCGGGTTCGGCAAACGGTGGTGGCTCGCGCTGCTCGCCACCGCGCCGTTCGTGCTCTGGCTGCTGGTCGCGATCGTCTGGCTGTTCTACCGCGGCATCGGCATCTGGGGCGTCAACTCCACCATCGTGTGGGGCATGGCCATCGCCAATTACGTCTGGTGGATCGGCATCGGCAACGCCGGCACGCTGATTTCGGCGATGCTGCTGCTGACCAGGCAGCGATGGCGAGCCTCGATCAACCGCTTTGCGGAAGCCATGACGCTATTCGCGGTCGCGATCGCCGGGCTGATGCCGATCATTCATCTCGGCCGGCCGATCTATGCCTACTGGCTCGCGCCCTATCCGAACACGATGGCGCTTTGGCCGCAATGGCGCAGCGCGCTGGTCTGGGACTTCTGGGCCATCGTCAGCTATCTGCTGTTCTCGATCCTGTTCTGGTACGTCAGCCTGATCCCCGACCTCGCCACGCTGCGCGACCGCGCGCCGCGGCGAGGGTCCCAGCTCGTCTACGGCGCATTCGCGCTGGGCTGGCGCGGCTCGGCGCGGGAATGGTCGCGGCTCCAGACGCTGCACAGCACGATGGCGGCGCTCGGCGTGCCGCTGGTCTGTTCGGTCCATTCGATCGTCGGCCTCGATTTCGCCGCGAGCCTCATGCCCGGCTGGCAGGAGAGCATCTTCCCGCCCTATTTCGTGGTCGGCGCAATGTATTCCGGCTTCGCGATGGTCGTCGTGCTCGCAGCGGGGATCCGATGGGGGCTCGGCCTCCAGGCCATCATTACGCCCCGGCATTTCGACGCGATGGCCCGCATCCTGTTGATGGCCTCCATCGTGATGTTCTATTCCTATGCTACCGAGTGGTTCATGGGCTGGTATGGCGGCGAGCATGCCGACCGCGCCGTTGTGCGCTTCGAGTTCACCGGCACCTACGCGCCGCTGTACTGGGCGCTCCTGACCTGCAACTGCCTCGTGCCTCAGCTCCTGTGGTGGCCGTTCGCGCGACGTTCGTTGCCGGTGCTCATTCTTGTCGCCATCGCGATCAACATCGGAATGTGGCTCGAGCGTATCCTCATCGTCTGGAATACGCTGTCGCACGACTACATGCCTTCGCTATGGCGCAGTTTCCATTTTACCTTCTGGGACTGGAGCTTCCTGATCGCGCCACTCGGCTTATTTGCCTTCCTGTTCCTGCTCTTCATGCGGCTGATCCCGAGCGTGTCGATGTTCGACATGCGCGAACTCGCCCACGAGGAGGCCGCCGCATGACCGCGACGCTGGTAGCGCAGTTCCTCGACGCCGAAACACTGCAAGCGGCCTTGCGGCGCGTGAAGAGCACGGGCCATGCCGCACTGGACGCCTTCACGCCCTACCCGATCGAAGGGCTGGCGGAACAGCTCGGCCTCGATCGCTCGCGGATAAGGGTGGCGATGCTGATCGGCGGGCTCGCGACCGCCGCTTTCGCGTTCGGCCTGCAATGGTACAGCGCCGTGATCGACTATCCGATCGACAGCGGGGGCCGGCCGCTCAATTCCTGGCAGGTGTTCCTGCTGGTCCCCTTCGAGGTTGGCGTGTTTGCCGCCGCCCTCACCGGCGTGATCGCCTTTCTGCGGTCGTGCCGCCTGCCGCGGCTGCACGATGCCCTGTTCGAAATCCCGGGCTTCGAGCGCGCGACCCAGGATCGCTACATCCTGGTCGCCGCCTCCGAAGCCGATCCCAGAGATTTGCGGACGGTACTCACCGAGGCCGGCGCGGTCGTGGTGACGGAGCTGCGCGCGCCATGACGATCCGCCGGCTGCTCTGCTTGATGATGCTGCCCGCCGCGCTCGGTGGCTGCGGCGACCACTCGATGACGCAGCAGAACCGCTACGGCACGTTTACGAAGGCGGCGCTGTTCAGGGACGGCACCGAGGCCCAGGTCCCGCCACAGGGCGCGGTCGCGCAGGGCGAGCTCGATCGCGCGCGGCAGGTCGCGACGCCGCCGCCCGTCGACATGGCGCTGCTGGCGCGCGGCCGCGAGCGTTTCGGCATCTACTGTTCGCCCTGCCACGGACTCTCCGGCCATGGCGACGGCATGATCGTGCAGCGCGGCTTTCCCACCCCGCCGTCGTTTCATTCGAGCCGGCTGCGCGCCGCCGACGCCCGGCACTTCTTCGACGTGATCACCAACGGTTACGGCGCGATGTATTCCTATGCCGCGCGCGTCGAGCCGCGCGACCGCTGGGCCATCATCGCCTATATCCGCGCGCTTCAGCAGTCGCAGCGGACCGATATGACCGAGGTCCCGCAGCTGAGGAGCAAGCTGCCATGATCGCGGCATCGCATAGGCAGACTCTGTCGGCATTCGGCAACCGGCATGCGGCGGCCGGGCTTGCGCTGCTGACGCTCACGGCCGCGCTGTTGCTCGTTCTCGGGCGCCTGGCTATTTATCCACCCCTGCTGCAGGGCTGGCTGCTGGCGTTCGCCATCTGGAGCTGCGCCCCGGTCGGCAGCATGAATTTGCTGCTGATCCACCGCCTGACCGGCGGGGTCTGGGGCATCGCTGCTGCACCGGTCCTGCGTCCGCTCGCCGCCATGATGCCGCTCGTTGCCATCGCCTTCGTTCCGGTGCTCGCCACACTGCCGGCAGTCTATCCTTGGGCTGCGGATCCCGGCGAGATCAAGCCGGATGTCGCGGCCTGGTATCTGAGTCAGGCATCCTTCATCCTGCGCGCGGTGGTCACCCTAGCGGGATGGTCGGTTCTGGCAGTGATCTTTGCGTCTGGCCTCGGCGGAAGGCTATTGTCCGGGCTCGGCCTCGCCTTCTTCGGGCTCACCATCAGCGTGGTCGCGATCGACTGGTTCCTGTCGGTCGAGCCGCACTACGTGTCCACCGCCTTCGCATCGATGATCGCCATCCAGCAGTTGCTGGCGGCGCTCGCCGTGCTGGCCGTCGTCGGGATCGCCAATGTCGCAGGCCGGGCGAGGAGCGACATCGGCAAGCTGCTGATGCTCACGCTGCTGGGCGTTGTCTATCTCACCTACATGACGTTCGTGGTCGCCTGGTATGGCGATCTGCCGCACAAGGCGGCGTGGTTCCTCAAGCGCGGCACCGACACATGGGCTGCGGTGCTGATCGCAACTTTCGTCATTGGGGCAGTTCTGCCGTTCACGATGCTTCTGCTCGCGGGCGTACGCGCCAGCCGTGCCGGCCTGCGTGCCGTCGGTGTTCTCCTGCTGCTCGGGACCGGCCTGCACTTCGCCTGGCTGATCCTGCCCGCGTTTGCCCGGCAACCCGCCGTCGCCCTGGCCGGCCTGGGTTCGCTCGTCATCCTGACCGCGTCTTCCATGCTGTTCGGTCGAGGCCTCGCATTCGGAGGCAAGCGCCATGCCGGTTGAGGAGATGGGACATCGCGCGCTGCCGCAGCCGGCCGACGTCGACAACCTCGTTGTGCTGGCGATCGTCGGCGGCTTCCTGCTGTTCGTGGCGGCCGCGATGGCAGGCATCCTGCTGTTTCTGAACGTGCAGGTGCCGGGCGCCTTCTTCCCGCGCACGGAGCGGCGGTTTCCGGCGCCGGCGTTGCAGACATCGCCGCAGGCCGACCTCGCGCGCTTCGAGGCCGAGCAGCAGGCCCGGTTCTCCGGCTATGCCTGGGTGGATCGCGACCACAATAAGGCGCGCATCCCGATCGATCAGGCGATGCAGCTCATCGCCGGCCGTGGCCCGCATGCCTATGATGCGATCGGGGATCACGACGCTCAACCGCCCCCTGCCGACGGAGGCAAGCCATGAGGCGGGCTCTCCTCGTTCTTTCGCTGGTGCTGTGGCCAGCGCTTGCGCGGGCCGGATTGACCGAGCAGGAGATCGGGCGCGTCGCCTTCGATCCGCGAGCCGATGCGCATGTCCCACTCGCCTTGCAATTCACCGGTCTCGACGGCCGTCCCGTGTCGATCGGCGATGCGGTCGCCGGGCGTCCGACGCTGCTGATCCCGGCCGACTTCACCTGCCGGCAGATCTGCGGGCCGGCGCTGACGATCGCGAGTTCTGCCTTGCAGCAGAGCGGGCTCGCAGCGGGACGCGACTACAGCCTCGTCATCGTCGGGATCGATCCGCGCGACAGCCGCGACGACGCACGGCGCTTCACGGAGGGACAGATCGGCCAGGCCGGGACATCGGTGTTGACCGGATCGCCCGGCAGCGTCCGCACACTGCTCGACAGCATTGGTTATCACACCGCATTCGACCGCAGCCGTGACGCCATCGCGCATCCGGCAGCCTTCGTCACGCTCGCACCGGATGGACGGGTCGTCCGCTCGCTCTCCAGCCTTGCGCTGCAGCCCGCCGATCTGCGTCTCGCGCTGCTCGAGGCCGGCAACGGCCGCATCGGCGGCCTCCCCGGCCGAATCGCACTGCTATGCTACGGATTCGATGCTGTGCACGGCATCTACACCAGCAGGATCGCGGTGATCCTGCAGCTTCTCGGCGGCGCCACGGTCGCCGCGATGGCGGGTCTGATCGGGCTGTTGCTGGTGCGCGGCAGACGACGCGGAGCTTCGGCATGAACTCGCTGTTCAACCTGCCCGAGGCCAGCACGCACGCCGTCACGGTGGATCACATCTTCTACCTGCTGCTCGCGTTGTCCGGGGCGACCGTCGTGCTGGTATTCGGGCTGATCCTGCTGTTCGCCGTGCGCTACCGGCGCGGATCGAAGGCCAAGCGCGGTCCGATGCCGGAGTTTCTCGGCCGCGAGTTCGAGATCGGCTGGACGCTCGCGACGCTCCTCACCTTCGCCTTCCTGTTCTGGTGGGCCTCCTCCGCCGACCTCAGTAGCCTCGCGGCGCCGCCGCATGCGCTGGAGATCCATGTGGTCTCGAAGCAGTGGATGTGGAAGACGCAGCACGCGAACGGGGCCCGCGAGATCAACGCGCTGCATGTTCCCTTGCACGAGCCGGTGCATCTGCTGATGAGTTCTCAGGACGTGATCCACTCCTTCTACGCGCCGGCGTTCCGCGTCAAGCAGGACGTGGTGCCCGGACGCGATACCGACATCTGGTTCGAGGCGAGCAAGACCGGCACCTTCCCGCTGCTCTGCGCCGAATATTGCGGCACCAACCATTCGGCGATGCGTGGCGAGATCGTCGTCATGCAGCCCGAGGATTACGCCAAATGGCTGACCCGCCAACCCGAAGGCGACGACCTCGCTCATGAAGGTGCCAAGCTGTTCGTCTCGCAGGGCTGCTCTGGCTGTCACGCCACATCCTCCAATGTCCACGCGCCGCGCCTTGCCGGCCTCTATGGCCGCGCGGTCCAGCTCGCCGACGGGCGCACTGTCACCGCCGACGACGCCTATCTCCGCGACTCCATCCTGCAGCCGAAGCGCGACGTCGTCGCCGGCTTCGAGCCGATCATGCCGAGCTTCAAGGGGCTGCTCGACGACGGCGAGATTCAGAGCCTGACCGCCTATATCCGCTCGCTCGGGGAGGAGCCGCCCAATGACTGATTCCCTGCTCGCCGGAGAGCTGCCGCTGCCGCCGCGCCCGGATTACCTGCGCCACGGATCGACGGTGTGGTCCTGGCTTTCCACCACCGATCACAAGCGCATCGCGATCCTCTACGCGGTGACTATCACCATCTTCTTCTTCCTCGGTGGCGCGGCGATCACCGCTGTGCGGCTCGAGCTGTTCCAGCCGAACGGCTGGCTGATGACCTCGGACAGTTACAATAAGCTGTTTTCGTTCCACGGCATCATCATGGTCTGGTTCTTCCTGGTGCCGTCGATCCCCAACACCCTCGGCAACTTCCTGCTGCCGCTGATGATCGGGGCGCCGGACGTCGCCTTCCCGCGCCTCAATCTGTTCAGCTGGTACCTGACCATCGCGGCCGGCGCGTTCACCGTCTATGCCCTCGTCGCCGGCGGCGTCGACACTGGCTGGACGTTCTACACCCCCTATTCCTCGATGTTCTCCAACACCCACGTGTTCGCCGCCGCCGCCGGCGTGTTCGTGGTCGGCTTCGCCAGCATCGCCACCGGCGTCAACTTCATCGCGACCACCCACATGCTGCGCGCCCCGGGCATGACCTGGTTCCGGCTGCCGCTGTTCGTCTGGGCGATCTACGCGACGTCGCTGATCATGGTGCTCGCGACGCCCGTGCTCGCGATCTCGCTGCTGCTGGTGATCGCCGAGCGGGTGTTCGGCCTGCCGATCTTCGATCCCGCGCGCGGCGGCGATCCGATCCTGTTCCAGCACCTGTTCTGGTTCTACTCGCACCCGGCGGTCTACATTATGGTGCTGCCGGCCATGGGCGTGGTGTCCGAGATCATCCCCTGTTTCGCGCGGCGGCGGATCTTCGGCTATGACTTCATGGTCTATGCCATGCTCGCGATCGCCGGCATCGGCTTCTTCGTCTGGGGACACCACATGTTCGTCTCCGGCCAGTCGCCGCTCGCCAGCCTTGTGTTCTCGTTCCTCTCCTTCATCATCGCCGTGCCGTCGGCGATCAAGGTGTTCAACTGGACGGCCTCGCTCTATCGCGGGCAGATCAGCTTCGAATCCCCGATGCTGTACGCGCTCGGCTTCGTTGGATTGTTCACCACCGGCGGTCTCTCCGGGCTGTTCCTCGCGTCGATCCCGGTCGACGTCCACGTCACCGACACCTATTTCGTGGTCGCCCATTTCCACTACATCATGGTCGGCGGCTCGGTCTCGGCCTTCTTCGCCGGCATGCATTTCTGGTGGCCGAAGGTGACGGGCCGGCGCTATCCGGAGAGCTGGGCGAAATTCGCCGCGATCCTGATGTATGCCGGCTTCAACATGACATTCCTGCCGCAATTCTTCGCAGGCTATCTCGGCATGCCCAGGCGCTATCACACCTATCCGGCGGAATTTCAGATCTACAACGTCATGTCCTCCGCCGGCGCGGCGGTGCTCGCCATCGCCTATCTGCTGCCGCTCTTCTACCTCACCTGGTCGCTGTTCTACGGCGGCAAGGCCGGCCGGAATCCGTTCGGTGCGACCGGCCTCGAATGGACCACGAGTTCGCCGCCGCCGCCGAAGAATTTCGACTGGCAGCCCCGGATCGACCGGGCGCCTTACGACTATCACGCCGAGGGCATTTCGGCGGGAACCGATCCGCCGGAAATGCAGAACGCGAAAGAGACGCAATGAGTGACGAAACCGCAATGCTGCGAGAGCCCTGGGTCGATTTCAGCCGCCAGCGCGAAGCCGGCAAGTTCGGCATCTGGGTATTCCTCGCCAGCGAGACGCTGTTCTTCGGCGCCCTGATGCTGACCTACTCGGTCTGCCGGATCGAGCATCCGGCGGCGTTCGCGGCGGCCGGCCGCGAGACGAACATCTGGTACGGCACGATCAACACGGCAGTGCTGCTGACCAGCAGCCTCACCATTGCGGTCGCAGCGCAAGGGGCGGAGAGCTACGCGCGGCTGCGGCGGCTGGTGATCGCATGCCTGGTGGTGACCGCGCTGCTCGGCCTCGCCTTCATCGTCATCAAGGGCTTCGAATACAAAGAAGACATGGACAAGCATCTGGTCCCGGGCGCTGGATTTGCGCTACCGGAGCGAGCAGCGCAGCTGTTCTTTGGATTCTATTGGCTGGTCACGTCGGTCCACGCCATCCACCTGTCGATCGGCATTGCGCTGGTCGGCCGCCTGGTCTGGGTGTTGCTCCGCCGCGAGCTTCCGGTGACGGAGAATCCTGAGATCGAGGTCACCGCGCTGTACTGGCATCTCGTCGACATCGTCTGGATCTTCCTGTATCCGCTGATCTATCTACCGGGACGTTCGTCGTGAGCGAGCCAGACAAATCGGGCCTTACCGTCCGCCGCCTGTGGACGCGAAATCTGGTGATCTGGGCCGCGCTGATGGCGCTGCTGCTACTCAGCCTCGTCTCCGCATACATTCCCATGGGCCGGATAACGACAGCGAGCGGCATCGTGATCGCGATCGCCAAATCGATGCTCGTGGTCCTGCTGTTCATGGAGCTGGCCTCCGCCAGACCCCTGATCCGGCTTGCCGCGATGGCAGGATTGGTGTTCCTGGCCGCGATGTTCGCATTGACGCTGTCCGACATCCTCGCACGCCTGTGAGGTTCGACTTCCAGCTGCGTACAACCTAGCTGCACGACCGGCTTTGGGTTCAAATCGGGAGCCCCGAGGAACATGCCCGCCTCGGACTTGTTTCTTTTCGATGAGTGAGCCTTTGCCCGTCGTCATGGAAAATTCGATTCAGATCGCCTGGGATTATCTTGAGCGCACCGGTGACCTCGGCGATCCGTCGGTTGCGAGCAAGGTTCTGCTGGAGTCGGTGGAAAAACTGGTTCGTCGCGGTGAGCGTCGGGTATTGATGCTTTCGAACACGGCCATCAGAGATTACAAGAAATTTTGTGCCGACCGCTCGCTGGAGTTGGTCACCTGATAGATCCAGATTGTCAGATCTGCTTCGGTTTGGGCTGGGTCTGCGAAAACCACCCGTTCCAGCCTTGGGATGAGAAGGGATGTCAGTGCGGGGCGGGCATGCCATGCGAATGCCAGCAGGCGACCGGATTGGAAGAACTCGATGTCTCGAAGGTCATAGCGCGATCACCCACACCGAAAACGCGATGAGCGCCGTGAGAACGATCGCCGCTACTATCACGAGCTTCGTCACTTCGGCTTCTCGGCGCTGATGCGCAGGGTGTAGAGCGGGTTCTGAAACTCGTCGACGACCTCCATGCTCCAGTCCTCCTGCGGGCGCAATTTGCCATCGAGTCCTTGCAGAATCTGTCCTGCGGTCACCGTCGCCTCCCGCCATGCCGCATGCTCGTCGGGCAACTCCTCGCCCTCTCGGTCCAGTTCGGTCTGGCCGTGATGAACGTGGAAGTAATACCTTGGCATAGTGATCCTCACAGGCCGCTTCGGGAGGTCGGAGAGACGGCCCCGGTTGGGGGGCTTGGGGGCAAGTAGACCGGGGCCGCTCCGCCAGCATCGGCGGCGATGCTCGGCGGGTTATCAATCGGCCTGCGATGCCGGTGGTTCCACGTCGTTCGGCGCAACCGTAGATTCGTGGCCGGTCGCCGCCGGATGTGCGAAACTCGCGGCGATGGATTTTCGCGTCTCGGAGGGGAAGCCGATGCGCCTTGCATTGCCTTATCTAGGTATCGGTCTCTGCGCGTCGCTGGCAGCGTGGCTATCGGTGCTGCTGCTTTACTGACGCGGAAACAGATCGATGCCTGGCGGTAGTATCCGCACGTAGGTGCCGCTTTCGTCCAGTTCGAGCCAGCCGCGTTCGACGGCGAACTCGAGGCAGGCGCCGAACTCGCTGCCTGTTGCCTTCAGCGCGAACAGGAATGTGCGTTGATTTTCGATATGAATGCGACCGTCCTGGACCGGCGCGACACCGGTCGCCAACTCCACCAGTTTGCGGGCCGCGGCTTCCGAATTGGCATAAGGACGGATCTTCACCGAAGCCGAGAGCAAGCCGGACGGATACGGGCAGCTTTTTTCCACCTTCAACGGCCGGGCCAACATCACGATACAGGCTGCTCCGAACGTCTCCAACGATTCACCGGCAGCCTTCCTTTAGAAAAAGGGGCCGCCTGCGCGCATCCAGTACAAGCGGGTGACGTCGCGTTTCTTCGCGCTCTCCAGCTACAAGGGCGACAAGGTTTGGTACGACCGCTGCAATTCGGCTCGCCTGGTCACTATCAACTATCCAGCCAGCGAAGAGCGCGCCTGGACCGGCGTGGTCGCGCGCATCAGCCTCTCGCTCCTGGTAGATAGCGGCGGCCGCCTACCCTGTCTTCAGAACATTCTCGACCCCGATCAGCAACTAGCGGGCGCGGCAGCCGCATCGGCCGCGCGATGAGCCCGCCCGAAACAACCCTCGCGAAGCGGTTCCTTCGCAATTGCGCCAGACGCGTTAAGACCAACGTCACCAAAACATCATCTAGTCCGGCGGGCGGTCGCCACCTTTACGTGTCGTTCGACACTTGGTCCCTAGCCTGTTGATCTGCTGGGGATTTCCCGATGGACTTGTTCTCTCGAATGCGCGCCGCCTTCTCCGTGGGCAGCACGACCGATCCGCTCGGTCGTTCGCTGCTCGTGGAGCAATTCCGCGTGCTGCGCAAGCAGGTGCCGGTTCTCTACGCGGTCCTGCTGATCGACAGCATCAGCGTGGGACTAGTGCTCCCGTCGAACGTTTCGCCGTGGCTCCGGTTTGCGGTCCCGGCCCTACTGCTCGCGATCTGCATGGTCCGGCTGATCCAGTGGCTTCGCCTGAGCGGCGTCGAATTCACCCCCGAGCACGCCTATCGCGAGCTCGTCAGAACCCGTGTCGTCGCGATCGTCCTCAACACGGGCTTCGTGCTCTGGATCCTGGCGCTGTTCGGGGTCGTCGACCCGGAGCTCCGCGCGCCGGTCGCGCTGCTCGTGTTCATGGGCTGCGTAGGCACGGCCTACTGCCTCGGCAGCTTTCCGCCCGCATCCCTCCTGACGATGATCATCGCCGGCACCCCGATCGCGACTGTGCTGCTGCTCTCGGGCGATGGCATGATGATCTCGCTGGGGATCAATCTGCTGCTGCTGCTCCTCCTGCTCGGACGGATGATCAGCACCAATTTCCGATCCTTCGTTCAACTCGTCGGAACTCACGGCCGACTGGCCGAGGAAGGAGACCGCGCACGCGTTGCGGAGAAGACGGCGATGGCCGTGGCCGAGCGCTTCGACCGGGCGCTCAACAACATGTCACAGGGTCTCTGCTTCTTCGACGAGGACCAGTGCCTGATCGTCTGCAACAGGCAGTACCTGGAGATCTACGACCTCGATCCGGACGCCGTCCATCCGGGCATGAAGCTGAACGACATCGTCGATCTGCGCTATGCCGTGGGCAGCGCCCCCAGGATGTCCAAGGAAGACTATCTGGTCTGGCGTAACAGTTCTCCCGTCATCACCGAGGATTCGGACACCACGGTCGAACTGACAAACGGCCGCATAGTGCGCATCCGGCATCGCCCAATGCCCGGCAACGGCTGGGTCGCGACCCATGAGGACATCACCGAGCAGCACCGCACCGAGACGGCACTTGCGCAAGCGAAGGCTGCAGCCGAGCAGGCGGAAGCGAGCGCTCGAGCCGCCCACGCCCATCTGACCAACGCGCTGGACGTCGTTCCCGAGGCGCTTGCCATCTTCGACAAGGACGATCAGCTGATCCTCTGGAATCGGCGCTACGCGGAGCTCTATTGCATCAGCGGCAGTGCCCTCACCGTCGGCACGCCGTTCGAGGCGCTCATCCGGACGGGTCTGGAGGCCGGGCAGTATCCAGAGGCGATCGGCCGGGAGGCCGAGTGGCTCACCGAACGCCTCGCCCGGCATGCGCTGCCTCGCCACTCGCATGAGCAGCGTTTGCCCGGCGATCGATGGGTTCGGATCGAAGAACGGCGCACCGCGGACGGCGGCAGCATCGGCATCCGGATCGACATCACCGACCTGAAGCGGCGGGAAGCATCCTTCCGACTTCTCTTCGAGGAGAACCCGCTTCCGATGTGGGTCGCCGATGCGAACACCCGCCAACTGATCGCGGTGAACGGCGCCATGTGCCGTCACTACGGTTACCCCCGCGAAGCTCTCCTTACCATGATCGAGGGGCAACTTCAGTGCGGGAAAGCTGACAGCGCGGAAAGTGACTTCAAACTGCACAGAACGGCCGACGGCGAGCCCATCCAGGTCGTCATCGAATCCCGGCCTCTCGTCTATGGCGAACGGGCAGCGCACGTTTCCGTCGCCTTCGACGTGACGGACAGGAACCGGGCCCAGGAGAAGATCAGCTATCTGGCGCGACACGATGCCCTGACGGAGTTGCCCAACAGAACGGCCCTGGATGAACACCTTGGATCCGCAATCGAACGAGCGCGGATCACCGACAGCCCCTTCGCCGTGCTCTGCATCGATCTCGATCATTTCAAGGAGATCAACGACCTTTTCGGCCACGCCGTCGGCGACGCCGTGCTGCGGGAGACCTCGAGACGCCTGCAGGAGGTGGCGGAAGGCGCCTACGTCGCGCGCGTCGGCGGCGACGAGTTCATCGGCATCGTCGATCGGCCTCCTTTACCCGGAACCGCAGAACTGCTGGCCACGCGCATGCGCACCCAGTTCGAGCGGCCGATCGAGATCGACGGTCACGCGCTGAAGATCGATCTCTGCGTCGGAATAGCCCTCTATCCACGGGATGCCAACGACGCGGTCTCGCTGCTGGCGAACGCCGATGCCGCCCTCTACCGCGCAAAGCATGAAGGGCGGGGTGCCATCCGCCTGTTCACCAGCGCCATGGACAAGCAATTGCGAGAGCGGCGGGCGCTGGACCACGATCTGCGGGCGGCCGTCGAGCGAGGAGAGCTCTTTCTGGAATATCAGCCGCAGCAGCACCGGGACGGCACGCTGAAGGCCTATGAGGCGCTGGTCCGCTGGCGTCATCCTCTTCGCGGCATCATTCCGCCCGGGGAGTTCATTCCGGTCGCCGAGCAGAGCGGCTCGATCGCGCAGATCGACGACTGGGTCCTGATGGAGGCGTGCAGGGAGGCGGCGTCCTGGACCGAACCTCTCAGGATCGCCGTCAACGTCTCGGCGGCGCAATTCCGTCGGGAGAATCTCGATGCGCATGTCCGCAAGGCGCTGCGCGAGAGCGGCCTGGCGGCCTCGAGGCTCGAGCTTGAGATCACCGAAGGCGTGCTGATCGAGGACATCGCGCGCGCCAAGAAGACGATGCAGTCGCTCAAGGCGCTCGGGGTTCAAATCGCTCTGGACGACTTCGGCACGGGATACTCCTCGCTGTCGTACCTGGAGGCGTTTCCCCTCGACCGGATCAAGATCGACCGGTCCTTCGTAATGGCGCTCGGCCAAAGCGATCGCTCGCTCGCCATCGTCCGGGCCGTCATCGGCCTTGCCCATGGTCTCGGGCTTCCGGTCCTCGCTGAAGGAATCGAGACCGACGCCCAGATGTCTCTTCTGCTGAAGGAAGGTTGCGACGAGATGCAGGGCTATCTGATCGGCCGCCCCCGAAGCCTTCTTGCCGCCAAGGACGATAAGGAGTCCCGTTTGCGCGCGGTCTCCTAAGACCTTTGGCCGGCTATTGAGCGCGTGGCAGCTGCACGCTCGCGACCGAAGTCAGATCTCGGCCCGCCTACTGATGGACGTGCAGTATTGACGGGATGGGAAGCTCCCATGTCCTTCAGGAAACGGGCGAACTCATGTTCCGGTTTGGTGTCCTGCCTC
>Ga0209148_1000216_pt1 | contig 98209 bp, 98 predicted proteins | sample AraplaCol_mMF_r2_2_FD_184288 | JGI IMG/M metagenome (GOLD analysis project Ga0209148, IMG submission 184288) | Arabidopsis root microbial communities from North Carolina, USA - plate scrape CL_Col_mMF_r2 (SPAdes) (version 2) | ecosystem: Host-associated > Plants > Roots > Endosphere | place...
TTGCCAGCAAGCCGTCACTCTTGCCCGTCGCAATCCCGAGGCAGTGCGCGGTCGACTTTGGCGCGCTGGTCGCTGCCTCGCGCGTCTCGGCTTCTCGGCGGAAGCGGCGGTCGTGCTGCGCGAGGCGATTGATCTGATCCGCGGCTCGAACTCGGACCTGCTGCTCGCTTACGCCTTGCTCGATCTCGGCAACGCCATCCTCAGATCCCACCCGGACGACGCATCGCCGGCGTTCCGTGAGGCCGCGGAAATCTTCGCCGCGAAAGATCACAGCAGCCAGGCCGCGACGGCTTGGCTTAACCTGGGCGTGCTGGCGAGCCGGGCGCACCGGCTCGAAGAGGCGCTCGCATGGTATGAAAAAGTGCGCGAGGCGCGCGAGCGCGACCCGAAAACGACGACGACGCAGCGGGGCAACCTGCACAACAACATCGCCAACGTCTACCGCCGCCAACGCGATTTCACGCGCGCCCGTGCCGAGGCCGACCGCGCAGTCGAAATCCTGACCCCGGTCGGCGGCGAGTTTCTCGCCCACGCCCTTGGCACACAGGGTGAAATCCGCCGCGATGCGGGCGAGAAGGAAGCCGCGCTGGAGTGGTTCGGCCGAGCCCGCGCCGTCATGGAGGCGCTTCCAAACGTCAATAGAGAGAAGCTGGCCGAGAAGCTGAGCAATGAGGCCGACGCGCTCGAGGCCCTGGACCGCGCCACTGAAGCCGACGCGCTGCGCGCACGCGCCGCCGCCTTGCTCCAGACCAAGGCGCCGCCGACGACGCACGCGGCGCCCCCGAAACAGGCCAAGCGCAAGCCTAACGGCACCGTGCTCGTCACGCTGGATGGCATCGGCCTTCCCGACGAGGTCTATGCGCAATGCGATCTGCACACGCTTGAGGTCAGGCTCGAGCGCCGGCTCGACGAGACGGATGCGGGTGAACTCGATGGTCACGAGCACGGTCCGGAAAGCGTACAGCTTTTCCTTTATGGCCCCAACGCCCGCGCACTCTTTGATGCGATCCGACCGGTTCTGACGGATTATCCGCTCTGCCGGGGCGCTGAAATCGAATTGCGCCAGGGCCGCAAGGTCGAGCGCTTTCCCTTAAGCGCAGCCTGACCTTGGTTCGTGAGGCCTTAGACGCTGCGCTGCATGAGTCTGCAATTGGGCCCATAGCTGACGTGTTGCGCTGTCCGCCGACTATTCGGCTTGTGACTCTGAGCGGACCTTCAAGGAAGACGTGTTGTCGTGCGAGTGGCCCGCAACAGAGTGGCTTATAGCCCCCCAAAAATGGTCCCGATTTGATACCTGCGCGGAAGGATGGCAAACTCGTCACGCTCGAAGACAATGTCTAACCCTCGACGCCACGATTGATATTTCTCGTTGATCGGCTCACCGTTGATCGCGCTCAGGTAGGCAGGGGTTCCGTAGAAACCGCCCGGCACCTCCTCGATATTGAACACGGTGTCGTCGCAGTAGGCGAACCCACGCAACTCGGGTCTTGCTTCTGCTTCGATCCGGGGCGGCTGCGGATTTGCTTTGATTTCGGGCGGAAGTTCGCCGTTGGCCTTCAATAGGTTCACCGAGCGATCGATCCGCGCCGGATAAAGGTCGCCCGCAACGTAACGTTTGAAAAAGATAGCAGCTCCTGGCTGGCGTCGAGGCAACCCAGGACTGCTATCCGCGCTACCCAGCTCCTGGCGGTAGTCAACAAGACGATTTCCCTCGAATAGCAACGGGTTTGGGGGTGTTACGGCAACACTCCACAACGCGTCGCGCATCTCCCAGCTCGGAAACCAGTAGACAGGTTTGTCGGCCGGCCAAAAGCGGCGCGCAAGGTCGCGCGTCGGCTCCGGAAGCTTGACCCAGGAGGCACCAAGACAACCAGAGGCCATCACTCGATAGCCCGGCTTCCAGTGAGGAGCGTCCCACATATTCTTCGGGTTGATGCCGAGAAGTTCATAGGTGATGAAATTTTTCGGCGCTTCAGTGCGGCGCCATTCCTGCCATTCCTCGAATGTGGCCTTGCTGATGGTCGCGCCGGAGAATTTGAGTTCAGAAATCGGACTTTGGTAAGCATCCTCTGATGCATATGCGAGCCCAGACCACGGCGCTTCCGCATTTTCGTAGGTGACGACGAGTGGCAGCAGGTTTCGAGGAACATCGCCATTTTCAGTCGTCTCGCCCCTGCATGCCTGAGGCGGGCGCACCACCACGCCGTGGCCATCTTTCATCTTAAGCCCGAAAGCCATCGGCGCGACGCCGACTTCGACCGTTCGATCGTTATCCTTGTAAGTGGTGATCCTGACATTGCAGCCAACCACGATGTCGAACGCGAGCGGCTCGCCTTTGTACGCGAGGTTGGCCTTGAACCGGTAATAATAGCCGCGATCCTGGCCGGGTGCTGTGACCTTGACCGACTTCGTGAAGCTCGGCAGGCCGAAGACTAGCCAAGGTTGCGCGAACAACGGCATAAGCCCCAAGCCCAGAGAAACGCCCCCGATTGCTAAGACAAAGCTGGGTAATGTCTTCATGTCACTTGTGCGCATCGATTGCTGTGGGACCAGAGCAGTGCAGCCTCATAGCAAATAGAGGTTGTGGAACTGACCGGCGACATTGCACCTTTTGCGGCTACCCTTTCACCAATCGTTAGCGATTTGTTGCGCGAAGCTTTGTGAAGGCGAGTGACCGCCGATCGCAGGCCGCGAGTCCGCTTGTGGCCCTCAGCGACGAAATCCCATGTCCGCCTCGCTGTCGGCGGTCAGGGTGACAGCGGACGTTTGTGCAGAGTGAGTTCTGGCGTTCCCGACCCATGACGACCTGTCGTGGCAACTGACGGCAGGATCTAAGCGACCCAAGCCAGCAGCCATAGGACGAGGTTCACGACCGTGATGGTCAGCCAGCTAGGCCGACGCTTAATGACGGCCCCGATCGCAAAAATGATTCCGTCCAGAATTGCAAAAAGCGAGCAGATGAGTATGGCATGGGCCAGGAAAGCCAACGGAGACAGCGAAGGCACGAAAACGGGTGCATAAAGGATCGCTAACCCGACCGTGATCGCTGCGGTGTGCCAGAATCGCATCCGACTATTCTACAAGCCCCGACGAAGAAGGACGAGACCTTGATGTCGCCGATTGGTCCATCGCGTCATTTCAGTGCGATGGGGAAGTTGATCGTTACCGGGCATAGCTGACTTTCGCGAGCCGTCAGCATGGGTTGAGCCCTTGCGAAACCCATCATGCCTCGCCACAGGCGGAGGATTGATGGGTTTCGCTGGCGCTTTACCCGTCCTACGAGCTGCAGGTCGCTCTCAGCTTTCGCTTGCGCTTGTCTGAAGTTGATGAAACATCTCTTGGCTGGTCGGACACAAAGCTTGCGATGTTTGGGCGGCAGCCGGAAGGGATCGGTATGTTGTCGAGATTGGGTCTTCTTTGCCTCGGATATCTTGTGATTTCCTCGGCCCGGGCCATAGCGGAGTGCACGTCTCCGGGATTCAACCCTGGGGGAGATTTTTGCAACAACTGCAGATATGAGGCAACGCTGACCGTTGGTCAGGATCAAGCTTGCGAGCGCCCCTATCGGCCCAACGGTCCCTCCCACGCGACCATTACAGGCAATCGCGTGGTCCAAAGAGCAAAGCACGGCGTCGCTGGCGTGAACGGGAACGTATTCGCCTACCAACCGTCAAAGGGCTACGCGGGATCGGACGATTTCACTGTGGAAGTGAGCTATAGGCAGCGCAACGAATCAGGGAAGTTTTTCGTGCACTTTTCCGTCGTCGTTCGCTAGAGCATGATCTGGAGCCGAAGGGCCGCGTGAGCGCAAAATGTGAAGCGGTTGTCCTTCGCGACATCAGCGGAAGGCGTTTGCGCGGAGATCATGGTCAAACAAGGAGCTAAAGGGCGATGACGTCTCGACCCAATCTCATCGCGCTGCAGCGGGGCCGCGTCCTGGCTAGTGTCCTGAACCAGAAGTTCGCAACATCGCGGCTTATTGTACTGTGGCCTCGTAACGGCAGACACTAGTTCCCGAATGCATTGCCGGCTTGGATACTGCAGGAGGGGCTGCCAGTAACCGAATACGATACCAGGCGCAGTTCTTTTCCACTTCTCAGGCCGTGGTATGTCTTGTTTTCACCGGCTTGACCATGATGCACCGTCGCCGCGCACGAATTGAAATCCCCATTGAGAGAAACTTCGACCATCACCGCGCTGCCGGTGGAGGTTATGCGTTGGGCCACGATTATGTCTCCCCGAATTGAAGCCTGGTACGTCCCCAGGCGACCATCTGACGACGAGTGACTGCTATTCACGCTGTCGCCGGAAATCGAGGGGCCTCGACCGTCATTGACGGTTCGTCTAGCGAACCCCCTTCCCGCCGAGCCGACGTAGAGAGTCAGCGTCTGGCCAGGATTTTGGCTGCTTTGCTTGCCGTCCTATCTCGGCGAGGGTATTCGACGACATCCCTGACGAAAATATCTTCGGACAGCGCGCCGGATGGCGTGGCGTTGCGTGAACCGGGAGCGCCGATACTACTCTATCTTGCAGTTCTGATAGGCGAGGCTGAAGCTCTTGTACTCAATGGGTCGACCGAGCGTCTGCGAAAAGGAAATGAAATGTTTTGCGCCAGGCTTCAACTGAAACTTCATGTCCATCGAACATGACTTCCCCGAAACATGGATCCTCATTGTCGTGGCATAGGTGTCCATCGTTTGAATGCGTTCGATCGTATTCTCGTCGACGACGTGATACTCGACCCCCTTCGCGTCGCCAGTGCCAAGCTTGGCTTCGCGGCTGCTGCTGATGCGGTGCGCGCCGCCGCCTTCATATTGCTCCGCGATCTGTTGGTCCGGCTTCAGGGTCAACGAGAGATGGTGCTTTGCGACGCCGGAAGGTCCTCCTGGCGTCGCAGAGGTGGCCAAGACACCGTAGTCCAACGAAATGTGCGTCTCATCTTCGTTGGCCCACAATTGCTCGGCCGGCACCAACAAACCAATGGCAAGGGCAACACTGCTAAGCTGTTTTCCCAACGATGCCTCCGGACTGCAAAAGCTCAATGAAAAAGTCAGGGGCTGCTGCCCGCAATTCAGTCAAAATATCAATTCTTGTGAAGCATTTTGTGTCCCTCCAAAACAAAGTCAACCGCGATCACGCGGCAAGGCATCCGTCATGCTGCTACGGCGCCTGTTGCTGCGTCGCCCAACGGTTCGATAAGCCGTTGCCGGAGCCGCGGGGCGAGTTCGCCAAAGCGGCGATCCTTTGACCGAAGTTTTGCGGATGACCGCATTCTCTTCTATTGATATGGTTTCAGCATTGCACTTCCAGGGGTCTGCCGTGCGATCCTTATTATTGGTGATTTTGGGAATATTGCTTTGCAATTCTACCGACCCGGCGCGGGCAGAGAAGCGGGTCGCCCTTGTCATCGGCGTATCGGCTTATCGGCAGGTGCCGCAGCTGCCAAATCCGGCCCGCGACGCAGAGGCAATGACCGCCCTGTTCAAGAACGCAGGCTTTGACGTCGTCGAAAGCAAGCGCGATCTCGGCATCGCCGAACTCCGGCGTGCCGTTCGGGAATTCTCTGAGACCTCGCGGGATGCGGATATCTCAGTGGTGTACTATGCCGGCCATGGCATCGAGGTCGACGGTATCAACTATCTGGTGCCTGCTGACGCCAAACTCGCCAGCGACTTCGACATCGAGGACGAGACTATTTCACTGGACCGCGTGCTGAAGGCGCTCGATCCGGCGAAGCGGCTCAAGCTCGTGATCCTCGATGCATGCCGGGACAATCCCTTCGCCAAGACGATGAAGCGTAGCGTCGCCAGCCGCGCGATCGGACGGGGGCTCGCCAAGATAGAGCCCACGATGTCAGACACTCTTGTCGCCTACGCCGCCAAGGCCGGCGCCGTGGCGAACGACGGCGACGGGCAGAACAGCCCGTTTGCAATTGCCCTGATGAAGCACATCACCGAGCCAGGCCTCGATCTACGCATCGCGTTCGGCCGCGTTCGCGACGACGTGCTGAAGGCGACCGGCAACCGCCAGGAGCCATTTGTTTATGGATCGCTCGGGGGCGACACCATGACGCTTGTGCCGCAGGTGGCCAAGCCGGTCGATCCGGAGGCCGAGGCGCGGGTCGACTACGAACTGGCCGCGCAGGTCGGTACCGGCGAGGCATGGGACTCTTTCCTGGCCAAGCATCCCGAGGGCTTTTTCGCCAATCTTGCCCGGGGGCAGAACGGAAAACTGGCGGCAGCGCAGGTGAGCCGCGCCAAGGCCGATGACGCGAGGCGCCAGGCCGAGGAGCAAGCAGCGCAGAAGGCCGTCGACTTCCGCAAGCAGCTTGAAGAGCAAAGCGCGCGCCAGACCGCGGAGGCCAGGCAGAAACTTTCCGAGCAAGCCAAACGGGATCTCGAAGAAGCCCGACAGCAGATCGCCGAACAGGCCAAGAAGGAGCTTGAGGACGCGAAGCGCCAGCTCGAGCTGGCGCAGAAGCAGGCCGAAGCCGCGCGTTATCAGGTCGAGGAAGCCAGGCGCCAGGCCATGACCGAAGCCCAGGCCCAAGTCGAGCAGGCCCGCCGCGAAGAAAGGGACCAACTCGCAAAGGTGGCGGCTCTGACGCCCGACAAGCCGGCAACGCCAATTGCGCCGCCGATCATGGATTCGGGCGACATCGCGCGCCTTCTGCAGGCGCATCTCAAGCGCGTCGGCTGCGATCCCGGCAATTCCGATGGCGACTGGAATGACTCCTCGCGCAAGGCGCTCGAGCTGTTCAACAAGAACGCCCAGACCAAATTCGATGTCAAGCTGGCAAGCCTGAATGCGCTGGATGCAGTCCGCAATAAGAGCGATCGGGTCTGTCCACTGGTCTGCGCCAAGGGCCAGAAGGCCGAAGGCGATCGTTGTGTCCAGATCGGCTGCGCTGCCGGTTACGTCCTGAACTCAAGCGGCGCCTGCGAGAAGCGGCCAGAACCGGCGCCGAGCCCAAAGACCGCGACTCGGGAGCCGGCTGCACCTCGCGCCACGCCGCGCGGCGGTAAATGTTTCTCCTTCAACGGAAAGACCTATTGCGAATAGCGCGGTAGTTATTCTTACTCGCAATATCTCTTGCCGTTGAAAACAAAGCACTTGGCTGCGGCCGGCTCCGCCGGCGTGACGGTAGGCCGGACTGCATATGCGCGACGGACCCTCCACCTGCGCGGTTCTGCGGACGAGAACGGCGCCACGCAGCGGTCGCCAAGCTCCGGGTCGGCGACGACCTTCCACACCATACGGTCGCCATCAGAGATACAGGTCTGCATCAGCGATTTCTGTATGCAGATGTAGGCGCCCTCGCTGTAGGACCTGCTCTGGTACAAGCAGGCGGGGCCGGCGGCGTGCGAGGAGCCGGCGACCGAGAATATCACGGCGCAGCCGAACAACAGAGGCGCCGCTTGGCGTCGGGTCATCGCAAAAACCTCCCGCGATGATGCCATCCTACGCCTGTTTTGCCCGACGTCTCAAGCAATTTTCGGTTTTTTGGAAATTTTTTTGCGCGAGCGACCACTCAAGCGCGATGACGGCGCGACTCGCCCTCGTTGCGCGTCAAGCCTTTGATTTCGCGCTCGCCGGCTACTGTGCATGGGGTTGTTTTCGACTTTTTGCTTCGAAGGTGCAAAACTATTGGTCCGAGCCCGACCGGTCCGGCGCTCGCCTTTTCATCAGTCCATTTTCAGGAGACACACCATGCAGGTTTACAATGTGGTGAAGTTCAGGGTGAAGCAGGGCGAGGAAGCCGCCTTCCTCGACGCACACCGGGACGGCAAGGCGAAATGGCCGGGCCTCGAACACGGCGTCATCATCAAGACCGGCGAGCAGACCTTCTGCCTGATCGGCACATGGGCCAGCCAGGACGCGATGGTCGCGGCACGGTCAGCAATGATCAAGACGCTCGACAGTTTCAGGTCGGTGCTCGAGGACCAGGGCCAGGGGCGCGGCGTCACGGATGCCGTGTCGGGGGCGGTGGTGCTCGATCTCTAGCAGGCGCGATAGCCTGCTACTTCATCAGCCGAATGCCCTTGGTCGTGAACTTCTGCGTCTTGCCACCAGGGCGAACGGGGCGCCTGGTGCCGGCGGCCTTGCCGGTGCCGGGCGGCTGATGCGCCGGGACCAACTGGTGGGGCTGCGAACCGATGAGGTCGCGGCGGCCCATCTCGATCAGGGCCTCGCGCAGCACCGGCCAGTTGTCAGGGTCGTGGTAGCGCAGGAACGCCTTGTGCAGGCGGCGCTGACGCAGCCCCTTGATCGCCTCGACCTTGTCGCTGCCGCCATGGCGCACGCCGCGCAGCGGATTGACGCCGGTGTGATACATCGCGGTCGCCGTCGCCATCGGCGAGGGCAGGAAGGTCTGCACTTGATCGGCGCGGTAGCGGTTCTTCTTCAGCCACAGCGCGAGGTTCATCATGTCCTCGTCGGTCGTGCCCGGATGCGCCGCGATGAAATAGGGGATCAGGTAATATTTCTTACCGGCACGCTCGGCCGCTTCGTCGAACATCCGCTTGAACTTGTCGTAGGCGCCGATGCCCGGCTTCATCATCTTGTCGAGCGGGCCGCGCTCGGTATGTTCAGGCGCGATCTTCAGGTAGCCGCCGACGTGATGGGTGACGAGCTCCTTGATGTATTCGGGGCTCTCGACCGCGAGGTCGTAGCGCACGCCCGAGGCGACCATCACCTTCTTGATGCCCTTGGTCTCGCGCACCTTGCGATAGAGGCGGATGAGATCGTCATGCGAGGTGTTGAGGTTCGGGCAGATCTCGGGGAAGACGCAGGACGGCCGGCGGCACGCGGCCTCGACCTTGGGGTCCTTGCACGCCATCCGGTACATGTTGGCGGTGGGGCCGCCGATGTCGGAGATCACGCCGGTGAAGCCCGGCGTCTTGTCGCGGATCTTTTCGATCTCGCGCAGGATCGAGCCCTCCGAGCGGTTCTGGATGATGCGGCCTTCGTGTTCGGTGATCGAGCAGAAAGTGCAGCCGCCAAAGCAGCCGCGCATGATCGTCACCGAGAACTTGATCATGTCCCACGCGGGAATCTTGGCCTCGCCATAGGACGGATGCGGCGCGCGCGCGTAAGGAAGATCGTAGACCGCGTCCATCTCTTCGCTGGTCAGCGGGATCGGCGGCGGGTTGAGCCAGAGATCGCGGTCGCCGTGCCGCTGCACCAGCGGCCGCGCATTGCCGGGATTGCTCTCCCGGTGCAGCACGCGCGAGGCGCGCGCATAGGCTTCCTTGTCCTGCTCGACCTGCTCCAGCGCCGGCAGACGGATCACGGTCGCGCCCTTCTGGCGCGTTGCGCCTTCGTCGGCGGAGTCGAGATCGTCGGCGTGCAGCTCGGCATAGTCCTCGGGCACGCGGCGGAACAGCGCGACGCCCCTGATGTCGTCGAGCTCGCGCGGCGCTTCGCCGGCGGCGAGACGATGCGCGACTTCCACGACGGCACGCTCGGCATTGCCGTAGAGCAGCAGGTCGGCCTTGGCATCGGCGAGCACCGAGCGGCGCACCTTGTCCGACCAGTAATCGTAATGCGCGATCCGGCGCAGCGAGGCCTCGATACCGCCGAGCACGACAGGCACCTCCTTGAACGCCTCGCGGCAGCGCTGGGCGTAGACGATGGTGCAGCGGTCCGGCCGCTTGCCGCCTTCGCCGCCGGCCGTATAGGCGTCGTCGCTGCGGATGCGGCGGTCCGCGGTGTAGCGGTTCACCATGGAATCCATGTTGCCGCCGGTGACGCCGAAGAACACCTTTGGCTTGCCGAGCGCCTTGAACGGCTCGGCCGAATGCCAGTCGGGCTGGGCGATGATGCCGACCCGGAATCCTTGCGCCTCCAGCAGGCGGCCGATGATGGCCATGCCGAAGCTCGGATGGTCGACATAGGCGTCCCCGGTCACCAGCACGATGTCGCATTCGTCCCAGCCGAGCGCGTCCATCTCGGCGCGGCTCATGGGGAGGAACGGCGCCGGCTTGCGCGGGCGCGCCTGGGCCATCAGGGGCTTGTCGGCGGTGATGATCTGGATGTCCATGGCGCCAAGGCATAGGACTCCGGACGCGCGAATACAACCGACGGACGCGTGAAAGATTAAGGTTCCGTCCTCGTTCGGGCGCGTTAACCGTTCGCCTGCCGGCCGGCCCTCGTGGCTGGCGCCGCCATGCAATGGTTCATTTGCAGGAACGATACGGCTGCGTGCACATTCTGACTTAAGGGATCGTGGCGAGCCCGGCTTGCGCGCGACCGTGCCCAGGATCTGCCTCGATATTCGCCTCGGGATGGGGAAACTGTGAGTACAGTCATAGAGAACTTGCTGGCCCGCAAGCAGAAGCTGGTCGAACAGCTCGAGAAAGCGCAGTCGGTCGAGGACCGCGACAAAATTGAGCACCAGCTCGAGCAGATCAACACGGCGCTGGATTTTCTCGACAGGCCGGGACCGAGGGGCGGGGAATAGCGCTCAATCCACCTTCAGCGCCTTGGCGTAGACCACGCCCGAATTGGTGATGTGCGTGGTCATCAGCGCCTCAAACGCGGCGAACTCGCCGCGCGCGAACAGATCGAGCAGCTTGCGGTGCTCGTCGAATGACGAACGGGTGCGCACGTCGATCGGTGAGGTCAAGTTGGTCCGCAGCGCGGCGACACGGCCGGAGACGAGTTGATAGGACTCGGCGAGATAGCGATTGCCGCAATGCGCGAACAGGCCCTCGTGGAAGGCGGCGTCGGCGCGGCCATAGGCGATGTTGTCCTTGCCTTCGACCGCAGGCTCCATCGCCGCGATTGCTTCGCTCATCGTTGCGATCGCACCATCGCGATCGTGGCGAAAGGCGAGCTCGGCGGCTTTCGGTTCGAGCGCGATTCTGAAAGTGCAGAGCGCGGTAATGTCTTCCGCGCTCGGCGTGAACACGAAGCTGCCGACCTGCGGCCGGATCACCACGAGCCCCTGCGCCTGCAGCTGGCCCATGGCCTCGCGCACCGGCGTGCGGCTGACACCGAAGGAACTGGCCACCATCTCCTCGGAGATGGCGGCGCCAAGCGCGAACTCGCCGTCGATGATGGCCTGCCGCAGCCGCAGCATCACCCGCTGCGACAGCGATTTCGGCGCATCGAGCTTGAGCGAGCGCATGGGTCCCCTCAGATGACCTTGCCGGGGTTGAGCAGATGATCGGGATCGAGCGCGGCCTTCAATGTCCGCATCAAGGCGATCTCCGCCTCGCTGCGCGCATGTCCGAGCCACTTCTTCTTCAGCGTGCCGATGCCGTGCTCGGCCGAGACGCTGCCGCCCAGCTCGCGCACGAGGCCATAGATGATCGTGTCCATCTCCTCCTTCGGCTGCTGCTCGACGGGAAGGCCCGTGACCCAGGAGACGAGGTGCAGATTGCCGTCGCCGATATGACCGTAATAGACGCTCTCGCAACCCCTGATACCCTGCGCGAGTGCCGCCTTGCAGCGCGTGGCGAACTCGTCCATCCGCGCGACCGCGAGGCCGATGTCGTAGGAGATATGCGGCCCCAGCACCTGGCCGAACTCGGCGCAGATGTCGCGCACGCGCCAGAACGCTTGCGTCTGCGCCAGCGATTGCGCGACGGCCGCATCGACCAGCAGACCGCGCTCCATCAGCTCCTCGAGCCAGGCCTGGAAACGCGGCGCATCGACGCTCTCGTCGGTGCCCTGTGCCTCGACCAGCACGTAGAGGCCCTGACCGGCCGCAACCGGCGGCTTGACGCCGGCACGGGTCGTGATCACGTCCCAATAATCCGGCCACATCACTTCGAACGCGGAGAGCAGCGGGCCGAGGCCGCTGCGGGTGGCATCGAGCAGCGCGACGACAGCGGCATAGTCCTTCAGCGCGCAGAGCGCGGCCATGGTCGAGCGCGGCTTCGGAAACAGTTTCAGCACCACGCGGGTGATGATGCCGAGCGTGCCTTCCGAGCCGATGAAGAGATGCTTCAGATCGTAGCCGGCGTTGTTCTTCATCAGCTTGTTGAGGCTGGTGACGATGGTGCCGTCCGGCAGCACCACTTCGAGGCCGAGCACCAGCTCGCGCGTCATGCCGTAGCGGATCACGCGGTTGCCGCCGGCATTGGTGGAGAGATTGCCGCCGATGGCGCAGGAGCCGCGCGAGCCGAGGTCGAGCGGAAAGAACAAGCCGGCCTCGTCGGCGGCCTTCTGGATCGTCTCCAGGGGCGTGCCTGATTTCACCGTCATCGTCATCGAGGCGCGATCGATCTCCTCGATGCCGGTCATGCGCTCCAGCGAGATCGCGACCCAGCCCGCTTCGGGGGCCGCGCCGCGGCAGAGCCCGGTCAAGCCACCTTGCGGCACGAAAGGCAAGCGCGCCTGCCGGCAAGTGAGAATCGCATCGGCAACGCCTTGCGCATCGAGCGGGCGGATCACCGCCAGCGGCGTTTGCGGCAGGCTCGCGCTCCAGTCGTTGCAATTGCGCGCCGGCACGTCGCTGCCGGTAAGCACGGCCGCGGCGCCGAGCTTGTCGCGCAAGGCGGCGAGCAATGGCCCGGGATGTCCAATGGGGGTCACCATGTTCATGCGAGACCTCCTCCAAATTTGGTTGCGCTTCATGCGCGCCGCGACGGCGGAAAGGGTTTGCGTCCATCTTGTATGTAAGGTACAAGGAAAAAAGTAAAGCAAAAACAAGCCTCGACAAGCCCTGCAAGATCGTTGGCGATCAGGGGCTTACGCGGGAGCGCAACAATGGGTGATGCTATGACGGAGGCAATTCGCGGGTTTTGGGTGGCGTCGGCGACGCCGCTGGCGACGGATGGCAGCGCGGATTCCCTCAAGCTCGCCGCGCATGCCAAGCAGCTATTCGGCAAGGGCGTCGACGGCGTCGTGCTGTTCGGCACCACCGGCGAGGGCACCTCCTTCAATGTCAGCGAACGCATCGCGACCCTCGAAGCCGTCCTCAAGGCGGGCGTGCCGGCGGAGCGTATCGGCATCGGCGGCGGCTTTCCCGCCATCAGCGACAGCATCGCGCTGACGCGCGCCGCGCTCGGCCTCGGCCTGCGACACGTTCTGATCTTGCCGCCCTATTTCGATCGCAGCGTCACGCCTGAGGGTATCGAGGATGCCTTCGCCGCGATCATCGACGGCGCCGCCGATGATCGCCTGCGCGCCTATCTTTATCACATCCCGCAGATCTCAGGCGTCGCGATCCCGACGAGCGTCGCTGCGAATTTGCGCAAGCGCTACGGCAAAATGGTCGCGGGCTTGAAAGACTCCAGCGGCGACTTCAAGCAATTCCAGGCGTTCCGTGCAGCGGCGCCGGAGCTCGCCATCACCGTCGGCAACGAAACCGACATCGCGCGCGCGATCGCCGGTGGCGGCGCCGGCACCATCTGCGGCATGGCCAACATCGCGCCGGAGCTGGTCAAGTCGATGATCGACGGCAAGGACGTCGAGGCGCGCATGCAGGCCGCTGTCGATATCGTGGTGAAGTCGCCGTCCTTCCTCACGACGCTGAAGGCCATCCTCGCCGCGCAGACCGGCGATGCCGGCTGGCTCCGCGTGCGTCCGCCGCTCCGTGCATTGTCTGACGGCGCCGCGTTCAAGGCGAAGCTCGACGCACTGACCAGCCCCGCGCTCGCCTAAGCGCGCGTCTTATTCGCCGTGAACCTCCGCAGCGCGCGCCGACATGGCGCGGGCCACGACCAGCGCGGCGGCAAAACCGGCCGCGGCTCCCACGCCGAGCGCCCAGCGCGGGCCGAGATGATCGGCAACCCATCCAACGATCGGTGCACCGATTGGCGTGCCGCCAAGCGCGACGCCAAGGCGTAGCGCCATCACGCGTCCCCTCATCCGCGGTTCGGTGGAGAGCTGCATCATGGCGTTCGAGGTATTGGTGACCGTCAGCGCGGCGACGCCGATCAGGACCAGCGTGCCTGCGAACAGCCAGTAGCTCGGCGCCAGCGCGGCCAGCGTGCATCCCGCACCGAACGCTGCGGCCCCCATCAGCAACGAAATGAACCGCGGCTGGGCGCGCCCCGCGGCCAATAGCGCGCCGGAGATCGTGCCGACCGCCATCGTCGACGACAACAGCCCAAAGCCGCGTGCATCGGTGTGGAACACGCTGACCGCCATGGTCGAGATGAAGATCGGGAAGTTCAGCCCAAACGTGCCGATCAGGAACAGCATGATCATGATCGCCCTGAGATCCCGGCGCGACCAAACGTAGCGGAACCCTTCCGTCATGCCGCCTGGCGCTCGGTGCGCCCGTGCATTCGGGCGAAGCTCCGATGTGCGCAGCAAGGCCAGCGAGCAGAGAACCGCCATGAAGGATGCGGCGTTGAGCAGGAAGGCCCAGCCGGTTCCGATCGAGGCGATGACGATCCCCGCGATCGCGGGCCCGACCATCCGCGCGGCATTGAAGGACGTCGAGTTCAGCGCGATCGCGTTGGAGAGCTCGCCGTCGCCGACAAGCTCGGCCACGAATGTCTGGCGCACCGGCGCGTCGAAAGCCGCCGCGCAGCCGAACAGGAAGGCGAATACATAGACGTGCCAGAGCTGCACGAGGCCAGTGACGGTGAGAAGGCCGAGTACCAGCGCCAGCAGGCCCATCGTCGCCTGGGTCGCGACCAGCAGCCGCCGCTGGTTGAAATGATCCGCGGCAAATCCCGTCCACGGCATCAGCAGGAGCTGCGGTCCGAACTGGAGCGCCATCACGATGCCGACGGCCTGCGCATTGTGTTGCGTGAGCTCGGTGAGAACGAGCCAGTCCTGCGCGGCGCGCTGCATCCACGTCCCGGTGTTGGATACCAGCGCGCCCGCAGCCCAAACACGGTAATTGTAATTCCGCAGCGAACGAAATGTGCCTGCGCCAAGCACGCTCATGAACCCATGGGCGTGTTGCCGCCGTGGAATTGGCCGAACCACCGCGCAAGAAAAAGGCTCAGCAGCAGTGCTCCGAGCCCGAGCGCGATGACATCGCCCGTATCAAGCAGGGCGAACTCTCCGACCCGGCAGACGAGGAGATATCCGATGATCACATTGAAGAAGCCCCAAAGCACGTTGACCGTCGACGAAGACAGACCCTCTCCTCGCGGCGTCGCGAACGGGCTTTGGAACGGTTCTCCGCGCTGGCCGCTGACGAGGTGCGGAATGGCGTTGGCCAGAAATGCGCCGCCCCAAAAATAGGAAACCAGATGAAGCCAGTTCATGCCTGCGCGCTCCGTGTTGCCAGTAGATCGATGATCGCCTGTGTCGAGCCGCTCTCGCCGAGCCGCGGAAAGACGTTGGCGATGCTGTAGTCGTGAGCCTCGGCACGCGGATCGGTCATGGCGTCGATGGCGAGGGTAACGTTGAGGCCCGCCTCGTAAGCCTGGCGCGCGGTGGACTCGACGCCGGTGCCGGTCGCGACACCGGCGATGACCACTTGCGTGACACCGCGTTGCCGCAACTGGCTCTCGATATCAGTGCTGGCGAATGCGCCCCATGTCCGCTTGGTCACGGTGATGTCGTCGGGCTGCCGATCGAGCTCGGGAACGAGATCGGTCCAACCGTCGGGGAAGGGGCCGCCAGGGCGGTGCCGCTCGGTGCGACCGGGCGCGCCGCCAGCGACATTGACCAGCACGACAGGCAGGCGATGCCGCCGGAAAGCGGCAGCAAGCGCGCCGGCCCGCGCCACGACGTCTGCCATGGAATGGACAGACGGCAGATCGACGATGCCGCGCTGCAGGTCGACGACAACGAGGGCCGTGATCGGGTCGAGCGTCGTGAGAGCCATGATCGTGTACTTTCGACAGCCTAAAGTTCTGCGCGAGTCAATCGTCGACGAGCCGCTTGAGCAGAGAGACGGCGGCGGCCAGCTCGTCCTGCTCTCGCGGTGACAGCCGTGCCGAAATCGTGCGTGAGAGCCAATCCTGGCGGGCGGCGCGACCGACCCGGATCCGCTCGCGGCACGCCTTGGTCAGCGATAGGATGGTCTGACGGCCATCGTCCGGATCGGGTGTGCCGCTGACCAGACCCGCGGCCAGCAGAGCGGCGACTGCGGTGCTCATCGATTGCGGGCGCATCTTTTCCGATCGCGCCAGGCTCGACACCGTGGCAGGGCCATCCTTTTCCAGGCGGAGCAGGATCGACACCTGGGACGGTGTCAAATCCTCCCGGCCGGTCTGCTCACGCAGCCGGCGCTTGAGCTTGCCGACCAGCGAACGGAGGTCTTCTGCAAGCGCGCCGGCGCGCGCGGACGGGCGTTGGTCCGACGGATTGCTCATAGCTGATTGAATGACATATATGCAGGTAATCTGTAAAGATTGACTGTGCAGTTGGTCTGAACAAAAAGATGTGAGCCGGATGCGCGGCCGTGGCGATGACGGTGAGCGCTTGCACCAGCGCGCAAGCACGCGGAGCACGCCTGCGACTCGGCGTCGCGTCAATGATGTGTCATCAGCATCGACAGCGAGCAGATGCACTCATTTCGTGCGCACGGAGCAGCGCGACGACGGTCAGCGCATCGTCACGCGACCGTGCCTGCTCTAAGAACGATTCAACACTAGAGCTATTCAAGTCGTTGCCATGTTCTCTTCATTCGCAGTCGCTGCTAGATGCGCGATATCAATGCTGTGACTTGGAAGTAAATTGAAAGTGCGTGTCCCTGTGGATGACCGTCGCGTCAGAGGTCATCGTGTGAGTGCCGGAAAGCGCCGCGCTGGCCTTCTCATCGGCGCAGCCGTGCTGCTCGCCGAAAATCCGGCCAACATCACGATCGCGCAGGCGCAAACGGCGCTGCCGCCGGTGAATGTAGATGCACCGGCGCAGCGGCCGAAAGCGTCGCGCACCTCGCAGCAGTCGCAACGACGTACACAGACGCTCGCGCGCCGCAGCCCAACGGCCGTTCCACCGGCACCTCCGACATTGTCGGAACACGCCGCGGCTGATGCCGCCGCGCAACAGGCCGCAAAGCTCGGCTATCGTGCAACGCCGAGCGCGAGCACGCTGCGGTCGGGCGCATCGCCGCTCGATACCTCGCAATCCGTCAATGTCGTGCCTGCGCAGGTCCTGAAGGACCAATTGCCGCGCAACATCGACGATGCGCTGGTCAACATCAGTGGCATCACTCAGACCAACACGCTTGCCGGCACCCAGGACGCGGTGATCCGCCGCGGCTTCGGCGACAACCGCGACGGCTCGATCATGCGCAACGGCATGCCGCTGGTGCAGGGGCGCAGCCTGAACGCCGCCGTCGACAGTGTCGAGGTGCTGAAGGGGCCGGCCTCGCTGCTCTACGGCATCATGGATCCCGGCGGTATCGTCAACACCATCAGCAAGCGTCCGGAGCTCTATCAGCACGGCTCGGTCACGCTGCTGGGCTCGACCTACGCGAACAATCGCAACGGTGCTGACGGCGCACTCGATGTCACCGGCCCGATCGGCGATGGCGGACTCGCCTATCGCTTCATCGGTTACGGCGTCAGCGAGGACTATTGGCGCAATTTCGGCCGCCACCGCGAAATGCTGGTGAACCCGTCGCTGGCCTGGTACGGCGAGACCACGACGGTGCAGCTCACCTACGAGCACCGCGAGTTCATCTACCCGTTCGACCGCGGCACCGCCTTCGTCAACGGCGCGCCGCTGGCGATCCCGAAGACGCGCCGGCTCGATGAGCCCTTTAACAACATGTGGGGCATGTCGGACCTGGTGCAGGGCTCGGTCGAGCAGAAGCTCGACGATACCTGGAAGGTCACGGCGGCCTACAGCTACAACACTGAGACCTACAGCGCCAACCAGCTCCGCATCACCGGCGTCAACGCGAAGACCGGCGTCGAGACCCGCAGCAATGACGGCACCCAGAATTCGCTGAGCAACGTAAGCTACGGCACCTCCTATATGCAGGGTGATGTCTGGGTCGGTGGCTTCCGCAACGAGATCCTGTTCGGCGGCGAGGTGATGTATCGCACCATCGACCGCCACGATCTGATCCGCCAGGCGACGCCGAGCTTCAACTTCTACAACCCGGTCTACGGGCTCGTCATACCAGGCACGACCGTCTCGGCAACCGACAGCGAGCAGACCGACAAGCTCGGCACCCGCGGTTTCTTCGCCCAGGACACGTTCCATCTCACCAACTGGCTGTCCATGGTCGGCGGCGTGCGCTGGATGCAATACGAGCAGCTCGCCGGAAAGGGGCGGCCCGTCTTCATCACCAACACCAATCTGGCAGGCGACAAGGTGCTGCCGCTCGGCGGCGTCATCGTCAAGCTGAATGAGCAGCTCTCCTACTACGTGAGCTATACGCAATCGCTGAAGCCGACCTCGACCATCGCGGCCTTCGCCAGCGGCTTCGTCGTGGACTCGACCATCGCGCCCGAGGAGGGTACGCAGTGGGAGACCGGCTTGAAGTTCGATGTCAACAAGCGCCTGTCGGGCACTCTGGCGGTCTACGACATCCAGAAGAAGAACGTGCTGGTGCTTGACGATCTCGGCAACGGCAAGTCGACAGGGCGCGCGTCCGGCGAGGCCAGGTCGCGCGGTGTCGAGCTCGACGTCACCGGCCGGTTGACTGACGAATGGAGCATGATCGGCAGCTATGGCTACACCGATGCACGCCTGATCAACGACCCCGTCGTCGGCAGCGCAAAACTGCTGAACGCCGCGATGAACACGGCATCGCTCTATCTCGTCTACGATTTTGGCGACCGGCTGCCAGGACGACTGCGGCTTGGCGGCGGCGCGCATTATGTCGGTGACCGGCCGGGTGACTCCGCCAACACGTTCTTCCTGCCGGCTTACACCGTTGCGGACATCTTTGCGACCTACGACACCAAGGTCGACAAGGTGCCCGTGACCTATCAGTTCAACGTCAAGAATCTGTTCGACAAGGTCTACTACACCTCCACGACCGGAAACGCCCTGAATGTCGCGATGGGCGACGGCCGTCGTATCTCGCTGTCGGCAACGGTGAAGTTCTAGCCATGGCGATACGACACCGGGTCGGGCACAAGATTCGAGCCGCGCTGCTCCAGGTCCATTCCATCGCCGGCCTCGTGCTCGCGCTGCTGCTCTCCTTGATCGCACTGACCGGCGCGATCATGAGCTTTGAGGACGAGATCGTCGACCATCTGAACGCAGACATCATGCAGGTCGCGCCACGGGCGAAGTCGATGCTGTCGCCGGACGAACTGGTGTCAAGCCTGAAGTCCGTGCCTGATGCCGGCAAGGTCGCGGCCATCACGCTGTCGAGCGATCCGTCGGCGGCCGTGCACATCCGCTTCGCGCGCGATGAGCAGGGCGGACGGCCGTCCTCGCTCTATGTCGATCCCCATGACGGCCATGTGCTTGGCGTCCCGCGCGGCGAGAATTTTTTTGCGACCGTGCGCCGGCTGCATCGCTGGCTGCTGATTCCTGGCGATGCGAGGGGATGGGGACGCCAGATCACCGGCGTTGCCGCGCTGGGTCTGATGGTGATGCTGGTCTCGGGTCTCGTGCTGCGCTGGCCGCGTCGTGCAGGCAGCGTGAGGATGTGGCTGAAACCGAATTTGGCCCTCAGCGGCCGTGGCCTGCACCGTTCGCTGCATGCCGTCATCGGCACCTGGGTGCTGCCGGTCTATCTGGTGATGGCGATCACCGGGCTCTGGTACTCGTTCGACTGGTACAAGGATGGCGTCGTCTGGTTGTTGGCACGGCCCCATGTGGCGGCGGCGAAGATGCAGCCCAGGCAGCCGCGTGCGCCTGGCCGCGCCGAACCGGCTCAGGCTGTCGGGTTCGATCGCGCGTGGGCGACCCTCCTGCAGGAGGAAAGCAGCGGTTTCGCCAGGGCTCAGCTCCTGCTCCAGGCTGGCCCAGGCACGGTAGTGCGGATCCGGTCGTGGCCGAGGGGCTCCACGCTCGAAAGCATGCGCGACGAATTCCGCGTCGATGCTGCCACCGGCCAGCTCATTTCCGCGGAACGCTATGCCGACAAGAGCCTGGGCGAGAAGGTCATTGCGAACGTGCTCGACATTCATCGCGGCGCGATTCTGGGCTGGCCGGGCAAGCTTGCGTTCATGATCTCCGCAGCGCTGATGCCGCTGTTCGCGGTCACCGGCGTGTTGCTGTACCTGTCGCGCCGAAGGCTGCGGCGTCCGGCGCAGCCGTTGCTCGGCCGGCTCGTTCCCGGCGAGTGAGTTGCTACCGGGAGGAGGGGCTAGCCAACACCTCGACAATCGTTCAAAAGCCCATGGCCTGTCCTTTCAAGGTCCACGCCATGAAGCTTTCAACCGTCATCCCCGCCGACGTCCGCCGCGCGCTGCTGCTGCGCGAGGAGATTGCGCTGCTCGATCTCAGGTTTGAGGCGGCCTTCGCCACCGGTCATCCGCTGTTCGCCGCTAACATGGCCGTGGATCGGATCGCGGTCGAGGCCGCGGTGCGGCTGCCGCGCAAGGACGTGCCGGTCGTGCTGTTCGATGACGGCGAGGGGCTGGCGGCCGACGGCGCCGAGCGCCTCGCCGCCCTCGGCTACAGCAATGTCCGCGCGCTCGATGGCGGGCTGAGGGCCTGGCGTGCGGCGGGCTATGAAGTGTTCGAGGACGTCAATTCCTATTCGAAGGCGTTCGGCGAGCTGGTCGAGGCGCGCCGCCACACGCCGTCATTCAGCGCCGACGAAGTCGCAAAACTGATCGCGGACAAGGCCAATATCGCAATCCTCGATGTTCGCCGTTTCGACGAATATGCGACCATGAACATTCCGGGCTCCGTGAGTGTGCCCGGTGCGGAGCTGGTGCTGCGCGCCGGAGAGGCCGCGCCCGATCCTGAAACCACCATCATCGTCAATTGCGCCGGCCGTACCCGCTCGATCATCGGCACCCAGTCGCTGATCAATGCCGGCGTGCCCAACAAGGTGCGGGCGCTGCGCAACGGCACGATCGGCTGGACGCTGGCGCGGCACACGCTCAATCACGGTGCTGACCGGCGCGGCGCGATCGGGCCGTTCGAGGGCGGCCCGGCCAATGCCCGCGACGTCGCCTATCGAGCCGGCGTCCGCCACGTCGGTGCGAACGAGATGGCGGCGCTGGTCGCCGAGACCAGCCGCACGCTCTATCGCTTCGACGTGCGTGACGCCGAGGAATATGCGGCCGGTCATCTTCCCGGCTTTTGCCACTATCCTGGCGGCCAGTTGGTGCAGGAAACCGACATGGCAGCACCGGTGCGCGGCGCGCGTATCCTGTTGACCGACGACAAAGGCGTGCGCGCCGACATGACGGCGTCCTGGCTCGCGCAGATGGGCTGGGAGGTTTACGTCCTCGAAGGCAGCTATGGCGGCCCGCTCGAGGTCGGCCCGCCCCTCGTCCTGCCGAAGCCCGACCCGGCGCATCGCTACCGTCGCCCCTACGAGGGCACTGATGTTGCGGAGAAGGCGATGCAGGCCTATCTCGATTGGGAATATGGTCTCGTCGAGCAGCTCCGGCGCGATGGCACGCACGGCTTCTACGTGATCTGATATCCCCGTATCCAACCCCTATTGTGCTCGGCCTCGTACGCGGTCTAAGAGCTGCGGCAAAGCCGTCATTTCAGGAGATTCCATGCCAGCCCCAGGCCAAAGCACTGAGCGGAGCGCGAAGGCGCTACTGCTTGAAGGTGTCAACGATAGCGCCGTGGATCTGTTCAAGGGTGCCGGCTTCGCCAATGTCGAGCGCCTGACCAAGGCGCTGGATGGCGAGGCGCTGCGCCAGGCGCTCAAGGGCGTGTCGCTGCTTGGCATCCGCTCCCGCACCCAGATCACCGACGAGGTGCTGGAAGCAACCGACGGGCTGCTCGCGGTCGGCTGCTTCAGCGTCGGCACCAACCAGGTCGATCTCCTGGCGGCGCGCAAGCGCGGCATTCCCGTGTTCAATGCGCCGTTCTCCAACACGCGCAGCGTCGCCGAGCTCGTGATCGGCGAGATCGTGATGCTCCTGCGGCAGATCTTCCCGCGCTCGGTGTCGGCGCATGAGGGCGGCTGGGACAAGTCCGCGGCCGGCAGCCGTGAGGTGCGCGGCCGCACGCTCGGCATCATCGGCTATGGGAATATCGGCTCGCAGCTCTCGACGCTTGCCGAAGCCATGGGCATGCGTGTGATCTATTACGACCGCACCGACAAGCTTCGCCACGGCAATACGGAGCCGGTGGAGAAGCTGGAAGAGCTGCTGGCGCAGAGCGACGTCGTCAGCCTTCACGTGCCGGAGACGCCGGAGACCGCGGGCATGATCGGCGAGACCGAGCTGCGGGCGATGAAACCTGGCTCGTTCCTGATCAACAATAGCCGCGGCACCGTGGTCGATCTCGATGCGCTCGCGGGCGCCTTGCGCGATGGCCACATCGCGGGCGCCGCCATCGACGTGTTCCCGGTCGAGCCGTCCTCGAATTCGGAACGCTTCAAGAGCCCGGTGCAAGGCCTGAGCAACGTCATCCTCACGCCGCACGTCGGCGGTTCCACTGAAGAGGCGCAGGAGCGCATCGGCGGCGAGGTCGCGCGCAAGCTGGTCGACTATTTCATCACGGGCTCGACCATGGGCGCGGTGAATTTCCCGGAGGTGCAGCTGCATTTGCGTCCCTCCGGCGTCCGCTTCAGTCATGTCCATCGCAACGTGCCGGGCATGCTGCGCCGGCTGAACGAGGTCTTCCTCCAGCGCGACATCAACATCGCCGCGCAATATCTGGAAACCGCGGGTGACCTCGGCTACGTCGTGCTCGATGCCGATCTCGGCGGCCAGGATTCCGGCGAGCTGCTGGCGCAGATTCGCGCACTTGAAGGCACGGTCGGCGCGCGGCTGGTGTTCGAGCACTAGGTCACCGTCACGTTCCGGTTGCATTATCAGGCTTAAGCTCTCTAAACTGTGCCATCTTCGACGTGTTCCAATCACGTCGAATTTGAGCTTCAGTTGCACGAGTGTCCGCCATGGAACGCGACGCCGTCCTGATCGATCTCGCACTTCAAGGCGGCGGTTCGCACGGCGCTTTCTCCTGGGGCGTGCTCGACCGGCTGCTGGAGGAGAAGTGGCTCACCATCGCCGCGATCTCCGGCACGTCAGCCGGCGCGATGAATGCGGCGGTGCTGGCGGATGGCTGGACCGCCGGCGGCGCCGAGGGAGCGCGCGAGGCGCTGGAACGATATTGGCGCCGCGTCTCGAAAGCTGCGGCCTTCAGCCCATTGCAGCGCTCGCCGCTCGACCGGCTGATGGGGCGCTGGACGCTCGATACCTCGCCCTTCTACATCCTCACCGACCTGATGTCGCGGGTGCTGTCGCCCTACGATCTCAATCCGACCGGCTACAATCCGCTGCGCGCGGTGCTGGCCGAGAGTATCGATTTCGAACGCCTCGCGCGCTCGCCGATCCAGCTCTTCATCACCGCGACGCGGGTGCGCACCGGGCGCGGGCGGATCTTCCGCAACGCCGAGATCACGGCCGACGTGCTGCTCGCATCGGCCTGCCTGCCGACCATGTTCCGCGCGATCGAGATCGACGGGGAGCCCTACTGGGACGGCGGCTTCGCCGGCAACCCGACCATTACGCCGCTGGTCCGCGAGAGCGACGCGCACGACACCATACTCGTCCAGATCAATCCGACCGAACGGCTGGAGGAGCCGCGCACCGCGGCCGAGATTCTCAACCGGCTCAACGAAATCTCCTTCAACTCGCCGCTGATGAAGGAGCTGCGCATGATTGCGCTGCTTCGGCAGGCTGCGGATCCCGGCAGCGGGGAGGGTGCGCGCTGGGCGAAGATGCGCACGCACCGGGTCAAGAGCGACATGCTGGCGAAGTTCGGGGCGTCGTCGAAGCTCAATGCGGAGTGGGAGTTCATCTCGATGCTCCGCGCCGAGGGGCGCATCGCTGCAGATGCGTTCCTCAGCGAGCACGGCGCCGATGTCGGCCAGCGGTCGACCGCCGATCTCGATGTTCTCCTGGCGGAGTGCTGAAGCATGGGTCTTCTCGGCCTGCTCGTCGGGCTCGGCCTGCTGGTGCTGTTCGCGTTTCGCGGCTGGAGCGTGCTGCTGCTCGCGCCCTTCGCCGCGCTGGTGGCGGCCTTGTTCGGCGGCGAGCCGCTGCTGGCGAATCTCACCCAGGTCTTCATGACGAATGCGGCAGCATTTCTGGCGCAGTTCTTTCCGATCTTCCTGCTCGGCGCCGTGTTCGGCAAGCTGATGGACGACAGCGGCGCTGTCACCTCGGTTGCCGCCTTCATGGCCAAGCGTCTCGGCGAGCGCCGCGTGATCCTGGCCGTGGTGTTGGCCGGTGCCGCGGTGACGTATGGCGGCGTCAGCCTGTTCGTCGCGTTCTTCGTCATCGTGCCGATGGCCCGCTCGTTGTTTCGTGCGGCTGAAATTCCACGGCGTCTGATTCCGGCTGCAATCGTTCTGGGGACGTCCACCTTCACTATGTCGGCTTTGCCCGGCACGCCGTCGATCCAGAATGCGATCCCGATGCCGTTCTTCGGCACGACACCCTTCGCCGCACCGGGCCTCGGCATCGTCGCCTCTCTGATCATGCTCGGCACTGGGTTGTGGTGGCTGCATCGCGCGGAGGCCAAGGCCCGGCGCGCCGGAGAGGGCTATGGTGATGACATTGAGGATGCGGCCGAGCGCGCGACGTCTGACGAGCTCGTGCGCGAGCGCGCGACCACGGCGCGCGAGTTCGATCCGGCGGAGATGCAACATGGCCATCGCAGCGACCAGCCGTCGCCGGTCCTGAATGCCGTGCTGCCGTTGATCGTCGTCGTGGCCGTCAATCTCCTGATGTCGCTGGTGATACTGCCGCGCCTCGACGTGTCCTATCTCGCCGAGCAGCGCTTTGGCGGCACGTCGCTTGCCGCCGTTGCGGGCGTGTGGTCGGTCGCCGTGGCGCTGACCGCGGCCATCGTCACGACCATCGTGCTGAACTGGTCCCGCCTGCCGGAATTGCGGCAGACCATGGACGCCGGCGCCAACGCCTCGGTGCTGCCCGCGTTCAGCGTCGCGAGCCTGGTCGGCTTCGGCGCGGTCGTTGCTGCATTGCCGGCGTTCACGATTGTGCGCGACTGGGTGCTCGCGATCGAAGGCGGCCCGGTGGTCTCGCTGGCGGTCGCAACCAACATCCTGGCCGCGCTGACCGGCTCTGCGTCAGGGGGCCTGACCATTGCACTCGATGCGCTCGGCGACACCTATGTCGATCTCGCTGCACGAACCGGCATCGACCTGGCCCTGATGCACCGCGTCGCGGTGATCGGTTCGGGCACCCTGGACATCCTGCCGCACAATGGGGCCGTGGTCAGCCTGCTCGCGATCTGTGGCCTGACGCATCGCGACAGCTATTTCGACATCGTGATGGTCGGCATCGTGACGTCGCTGCTCGCACTGGTCGCCGTGATCGCCTTGGGCAGTGGGCTGGGATCGTTCTGAGACGATTGACGCAGCCGCGAAGGTTGCGTTGAATGCGGCCGACTGTCGGACACAAAACAGAAAAGACCGGGTGGAAACGATGACGCGAAAGAGCGCGACGCTGTGTGCATGGCTGGCGGGGACGGCGGTGGTGGTACTTGGCGCAACCAACGCATTCGCAGCAACGCTGGTGGAGGACGCGGACACCGTCTGCAAGGGGCTCGTCGGCGGTGCCGATGCCGTCAAGATCGACTCAGCGGTATTTCAGACGCCGTCGGAACTGGCCGTTGCCGAGCGCGGCCCGACGCCGGCGGGCCGGATCACGCCGGCCAATCCCGCCTTCTGCAAGGTGCTCGGGCATATCGAGTCCGTTGATCCCAAGGCGCCGCCGGTCAAATTCGAGGTCAACCTGCCTGTCGAATGGAACGGGCGCTCGGTGCAATATGGCGGCGGCGGTTTCAATGGCGTGCTGATCACCGGCCTCGGCCTACCGCCGGCCTATCCCTTCGACAAGCCGTCGCCGCTCGCGCGTGGCTTCGTCACTTACGGCACCGATTCCGGTCATGAGTCCAAGGCCGGCGAGCCGCCGCAATTGTTCGCGCTCAACGACGAGGCGTTCGAGAATTTTGCCCACCGCGCCTACAAGAAGGTGCGCGACGCCGCGGTTGTGCTGATGCAGCGCGCCTATGGCAAGAAGCCAGACAAGATGTACTTCATGGGCTCGTCCGAAGGCGGGCGCGAAGCCCTTACCATGGCGCAGCGCTATCCCGATGATTTCGACGGGATCTTTGCGCGCGTGCCTGTGATCAACTGGGTCGGCTTGCAGCATGCCGGCACCCGCTCCGGCCTCGTCACCATGGGCGAGGGCTGGATCAATCCGGCGCAGGTGAAGCTGGTCGGTAATGCCGTGCGCGCGGCCTGCGACAAGGCCGATGGTTCCGACGACGCGCTGGTGCAGGATCCCGTCGGCTGCAAGGCGGCGTTCAAGGTCGAGACGCTGCGTTGCACCGAGGGCAAGAGCGGCGATCAATGTCTGACCGACGCCCAGATCAAGGCGATCGACACGCTGCATGCGACCTACAAATTCCCGTTCACGCTGGCCAACGGCCTCGACGACTATCCCGGCTGGGGCGTGTCGGGCGAGGACACGCCGGCGATCGGGCCGACCGGCGGCTGGACCGCCTGGTGGCTCGGCACCGCACCGCCGGCGCAGCCGCCTGCGCCCAACAATGGCATCGCCTGGATTTACGGCGCCGGCGGCATTCAATATGTGTTCGCGCGCGATCCCAAGCTCGACGTCACCACCTACAAGGTCGAAGACCACAAGGCGCGGCTGCTCGAAGTCTCCGGCCTGATGGATTCGACCGATCCGGATCTCAGCCGCTTCCGGATGCGCGGCGGCCGGCTGATCATGCTCGAGCACATGGCCGACTATGCGCAGAGCCCCTATGCCGGCATCCGCTATTTCGAGAGCGTCGAGCGCAAGCTCGGCAAGGCGGAGACCGCCGAATTTGCGCGGCTCTACACCGCACCCGGTGTCGATCATGTCGGCTCCGGCGCGCCGGCCAATGTCGACATGCTGACCGCGTTGGTCGACTGGGTGGAGAAGGGCACGGCACCCGGCGACTTGGAGGTCACCGAGCAGAAGGTCGAAGCGCCGTCATTTGCGGTCGCGCGCGCGATGCCGCTGTGCCGCTGGCCGGCCTGGCCGCATTATAAGAGCGGCCCGGTGACGGAAGCGGCGAGCTTTACCTGCGCGCCGTAGGGTCACGCGAGGGCGGTGGGTTTATCCCGCCGCCATGGCCTGCGCGCCGCCCAGCAATTGCGCGTTGAGCCGGCCGCCTGAGAACAGCATGTCGTCGAGCGCCTCGTCGATATCGGCTGATATCACCGAGTTGCCGCCATCGCGCGCCAGGCTCGCCTGGGCCAACCGCCGCATCAATTCCTTGATGAATGCGCAGCTCGTGCCTTCGCTGCGGCGGGCTGCCTCAGCTATCACTGCATCGTTGAGCGGCAGTCCCTTGCCGTAGAGCCGGACCAGCTTGTTGCGGCCGGTCTCATCGGGGAGCGGCACTTCGATCGCCTGATCGATGCGGCCGGGGCGCCCGGCGAGGGCACCTTCGAGTTGCTGAGGGCGATTGGTTGTCAGCACGAACAGGATGTCAGCGTCCTGCTTCAAGCCGTCCATCTCGTTGAGGAGCCGGTTGAGCAGCGGTTCTTCGCAGCCGTTCATGTTCTCGCGCTGCCGCGCGATAAGATCGACGTCTTCGATCACAACCATGGCCGGTTGCAGCAGGCGAGCGAGATTCATATAGGCGCCGAGCAGGCCGATTTGCTCCGCCGTGATGATCAGCGTCGTGTGACCGGGCAGATGGGTCGCGAGATAGCGAATGGTGTGAGTCTTGCCCGTGCCGGGTGGACCGTAGAGCAGGATACCCTTCCGGGTCGACTGCCCGAGACGGCGCAGCGTCTCTCGTGTTTCCACGAAGTTCAACACGTTGCGATCGAGGAGTCGCAATGTTTGGTCGGGCAGGATCACCTCGTCGCGCCTAATCGGGGCAAGTCTGTGCACCGTGATTCCACGTGAGCGGCCGCGATAGTCGGGATCGGCATCGAGCGAGAGAATCTTGCCGCGGTAGGTGCGCGCGGCCTGCACTGCATCCTCCAGTGCGGTGAAGCACTGCTGGACAAGTTCCGCTCCCGCGGCCCCGGCCGGCACCATGATCTCAATTCGTACGCCAGCCTCACGGCTGTACTCCCGATGAATAGCCAGAAGTATCGCGTAGCGAAGGCCCGATGCAGCGCAAAGCCAGAGTCCATTGTCGAGGCACTTGGCCGGTGTCGGTTCGCCGATATCAACGTCATTGTACTGAAGTGGTGCGATCGTCACCGCGAAATTATCGTCCTGCATCAGTCGCGACATCGATAGCGTCTCGTAGCGACGATCCTCGGCGAGGCCGAGCAGGCGAACCGGCGCGGTGAATAGTTGATCGATGGCAGCTTGGACATCTGCTCGCATGTGGCCGGGAAACTGGCGAACCGTGGTTACGAGTTGGCTCCGCGGGACGTCGGCGAAATACGAATTCAGGACGCTGAATGCGTAGTTGAACTCTTCCTCGGGGAGTTCCTGGGATGCGGTTGCTGCCGCGCGCATGCAATCGGCGCACAGCCACACTGTACGGTCCGTTAACTGCACTTCCGATTGCGCTGTCGGTTGACCGCAGAGCCCGCAGCAAGGCTTCGCCGTTTCCCGCATGATCAGGAGAGAATGGCCGGCGATAGTGATGCGCCGCCGGGCAGATTCCAGTAGGGCATCCGCGACCGACGGTGGATAAGGACCACAGACGGCCGTCGCGTGCTTCTCGATGCTGGCCATGACGGAAGCAGCCTCGCTGTCCGACTTGCCGAAGACACGGCTCAACAGGTCGATAATGAACTCACGCGGAACGTCTTCGTCGTCGTGCAACACGAGTTGAACCGGCACGATCTCGACTTCGGTCTCGCTCACGAAACGCTCCCTCTTACACAACTTACAATTGATTGGAACATACAGGGAACATAAAAGGAAGCGGCCGTCAAGCGTGACGGCCGCGCCAATATAAAGGTTCGTTCTGAGCGGCTAGTGCGCGCCACCGCCAGCCGCCTTCACCCGCCGCGTCAGCAGCACCGCGATTGCGGCGAGCACCAGCACCACGCCGATCACCGCAAAGGTGTCGGAGAAACCCATCACCAGCGCCTGGCGCTTCACCGTCTTGCCGAGCGCGATGATGGCTTGCTCGCGGGCGGCGTTGGGGTCGGGCACGCCGTGGGCGATGAAATAGTCCGTCATCTGCGCGATGCGGGTGCGGACTTGCTCGCGGCCGAGCGTCACGGAATGGCCGATGATGTTGGAATGGAACTGTTCGCGCTTGGTGACGATGGTTGCGAGCACTGCGGTGCCGATGGCGCCGCCGAGGTTACGCATCATGTTGGAGATGCCGGAGGCCGCCGGCGCATCCTGCGGCGCGACGCTGCCAAGGCTGAGCGCGGACAGCGGCGCGAGCGTCAAGGCCTGGCCGATGGCACGCACGACGTTTGGAATGAAGAACTGATCGCCGGAATAGTCGAGCGACATCATGATGTTCATGAACGAGCTGGCGGCGAACAGCAAGAGGCCGAGCGCCGCGATGTAGCGGGTGTCGAAGCGTTGCATCAGCTTCGGCACCAGCGGAATCAGCAGCAGCTGCGGCAGGCCGGTCCAGGCCAGCACGTTGCCGATCTGCTCGGCATTGTAGCCCTGCACCTGGCCGAGATAGGCCGGCAAGAGATAAACCGAGCCGAACAATGCGAACCCGAGGAACACCGCGGCGATGGTGCCGACGCCGAAATTCCATTGCGTCAGCAGGCGCAAGCGAAGCAGCGGCTTCTCGACCACCAGCTCGATGATGATGAACAGCGACAGGCTGATTGCGGCGATGACCGCGAGCCGCACGATGAAGGGCGAGCCGAACCAGTCGTTCTTGTTGCCTTCCTCGAGCACGGCCTGCAGCGAGGCCAGGCCAACCGCCATCGTGGCGATGCCCAACCAGTCGCCTTCGCGCAGCAATCCGAGATTCAGGGGCGCGCGTTCCAGGGTGAGGAACAGGATGGTCACCATGACCGCGGTCGGCAGCACATTGACGAAGAAGATGGTCTGCCAGCCGTAATTCTCGGTGAGATAGCCGCCGATGGTCGGGCCGATCGCGGGCGCGAATGTCACGGCCAGCGAGAACATGGCTAGCCCAATTGGCTGCTGGCCCTTGGGCAGCTTGGTGAAGACGAGCGTGAAGGCCATCGGGATCAGCACGCCGCCGAAGAAGCCCTGGAAGCTGCGCATCGCGATCATCGAGGGAAGATCGTGCGTGAACGCACAGGCGACCGAGAACGCGGCAAACAGCGAGGCAAAGCTCAACATGATGTTGCGGAACGAGAACACCCGCGACAGATAGTCCGTCAGCGGAATCACGATGATCTCGCCGATCAGGTATGACGTCGAGATCCAGGATCCGTTGTCGACACCGGTACCGATGCCGCCCTCGATATTGAGCAGCGAGGCATTGGTGATCTGGATGTTCAGGATCGCCATGAAGGCCCCGATCATCGCCGCGAAGACGGCGATCCAGACCGTGGCGCTGGCCTTGTTAGGATCGGCGGCGACGCGATTAGGCGTCGCGGCCGGCATTGCTTGTGCTGGCGTCGAGATTGCGAGGCTGTTTGACATGGCACGACCCTCCGGAAACAGGCTTGGCTTTGGACCTCGTTGAGGGCGTCGTTGCCGCTTGCGCGGTCGGCGCTGAACGGGTTGCGATCGTCGGGATCACGGACATGCCGGGCCGCAGCTCGATCGCGGGCTGCGTTTCAGCATCCAGCGCGATCTTCACGGGGATGCGCTGCACGATCTTGGTGAAATTGCCGGTGGCGTTGTCGGGCGGCAGCAGGGCGAACTCCTGGCCGCTGGCCGGCGCGATGGAATCGACGTGGCCGTGCACCACCTGTCCCGGGAACGTATCGACCTCGATTTCGACCTCTTGTCCGGCACGGACATGGGTGAGCTGGGTCTCCTTGAAATTGGCGACGACATAGGCGCCCTCGGCGGGCACGATCGACATCAGCTGGGTGCCGGCCTGCACGAACTGGCCGACGCGAAGCGTGCGGTTGCCGATGACGCCGTCGATCGGCGCGACGATCGTGGTGTAGCCGAGATTGAGCTCGGCCTGATGCTGAAGCGCAGCGGCACGCGCCGCCGCGGCGTTGGCCTGCACGATCTCGGCCTTGAGCAGCTCGACCTGCTTCAGCGCCGAAGCAAGATTTGCGGTGTCGCGCTGGATCGCGGCCTCGGCACCGGCGTTGCGCGATTGCGCCTGCTGCGCATTCTGCACGCTGCCATAGCCCGTTGCAGCAAGGTCGGTGTAGCGCTTGTTCTCCTGCTGCGCGAAAGTTTTTGCGGCGGTGTCGACATCGATGGTCGCCCTGGCTGCGGCGATCACGGCGTCCTGAACTTCGAGCTGCGCCTGTTTGCTCGTGACCGTTGCATTCGCGGCAGCGACGTCGGCCTTGGCCTGATCGAGCGCGACGCGGAAGTCGCGGTCGTCAATGCGGGCCAGCACCTGGCCGGCTTTCACATGCTCGTTATCGCCGACCAGAACGCGGTCGAGATATCCGCTGACCTTCGGTGCGATGGTGGTGTTGTCGGCCTTCACGTAGGCGTCATCGGTGGAGACCAGGAAGCGGCCGACGGTCCAGTAGTCGTAGCCGTACCAGCTCGCGCCGGCGAGGGAAGCGACCGCGACCCCCGCAAGCAAGAGCTTGCGAAAGTTCAACTTTCGGCGCGGGGCGGCGGCCGGCGCGGTGGGCAGAATACCCTCCGGCGCGGGGGTTGGAACCGCGGCGGCATCGGATTTGGTCGGGTCGGTGTGGACGGTCATCGCCGCCTCCCTGAATTAGGAAACTTGACGATTTCCAAAATAGGACTAGCTTTGGGAGTGTCAATGGAATGACAGGCATCATTTAAAAACATGGCTCAGCCAAAACCGTCAGAAGAGAGCCGCCCGCGCGGGCGGCCGCCGGTGCGCAGCGACGAGGAGACGAAGCGGATCGTCATTGAAGCCGCGCGGCACGCCTTCGCCGTCGATGGTTACGCGGCAACCAGTACGGAAGAGCTGGCGCGTGGCGCCGGCATCTCCACCAAGACTCTCTACCGGCTGTTTCCCGGCAAGGCGGCGCTGTTCGAAGCGATGTGCGCGGATAGGCTCGAACGACTGCTCTCCGACGTCAATCTCCAGGCGAGCAACCAGGCCGACATCGAAACCAGCCTGGCTGCCGTCTTGATCGCTTGTGCCGATCTCGCGCTCGATCCGGAGGTTGTGGCGCTGCAGCGCATGGTGCTGCAGCAATCGGCGACATTCCCCGACCTTGCCGAAAATTTTTATAGGGATGGCATCGCCCGCACCGCGGCGGCGCTGGCGGGCTGGCTCCGCGATCAGGTCAGGAAGAAGCGCCTCGCGCTCGACAATGTCGATGAAGCCGCGGGCATGATGATCGGCATGATGGTGTCGGCGCCGCAGCGCGCAGCGATCTATGCACGCGTGACGCTGCCCTCGCGCAAGGAAATCGAGCGGCGGGCGCGGGTGTGCGCCGCAATTCTGCTCGACGGCTGCCGCGGGGCGTCGCGTTAGCGACGACAGGCTTTGACAACAGGCCGTCGTCCGGCTATATGTTTCGCATGCGAAATAAATCGCCTGAGGTCAGGCATCACCGGCTGATCTACCTCTTGAGCGTCGCGCAACGGCGGTTGCAGCGCTGGATGGCGGCGCAGCCGCAAAACGAGGTGACGCCGGCGCAGGCAGGGCTGTTGTTCATCCTCGGCAAGCAGGACGGCGTCCTGATGGGCGAGGCCGGCGCGGCGCTCGACATGGGCCCGGCCGGCATTTCGGGCCTCGTCGATCGCAGCGCGGCGGCAAAGCTGGTCGAGCGCCGCGCCGATCGCGAGGACGGCCGCGCCTGGCGGGTGTGGCTGACGGCGAAGGGCCGCAATGTGCTGGCGCAGGCAAAAGCCGACACGGCCGCGATCAATGCTGCGCTGACGGAAGGATTTACCAGTGCCGAGATCGATGTCGTCGCGCGCTGGCTGACGAGCATTCAGGATAAGTTTCCAAGAGACAGCACAAGAGATCCAGAGGACTAAGAGGAGACACTCATGACCGAGCATGTGCGAGTTGAAAACAACAACGGAATTCTCACGCTCACTTTGGCGCGCCCCGACAAGAAGAACGCGCTGACGGATGCGATGTACGGCAAGCTCGCCGACACCATCGAATCCGCCGAGTCGGATTCCTCCGTGCGCGTGCTGCTGATCCGCGGCGAGGGCGACATGTTCACCGCCGGCAATGACGTCGGCGAATTTGCCGCTGTCGCCTCAGGCAAGTCCGAAGGCAGCCGCAATGTCGGACGCTTCATCCAGTCGCTGGCGCGTTGCACGCGGCCGCTGGTCGCAGCCGTGCAGGGCCGTGCCGTCGGCGTTGGCACCACGATGCTCCTGCATTGCGATCTGGTCGTGCTTGCCGAGAACACCCAGTTGTCGACGCCCTTCGTCAGCCTCGCGCTGGTGCCGGAAGCCGCCTCCAGCCTCCTGATGCCGGCACGCATCGGCTATGCACGCGCCTATGAGATGTTTGCGCTCGGCGAGACCGTGCCGGCCAAGGCGGCGCTGGAATGGGGGCTCGTCAACCGCGTGGTGCCGCTCGACAAGCTCGATTCCGAGGCTCTCGCGCTCGCCCAGCGTCTGGCCCGGCAGCCTGCCGGCGCGCTCATCGCGACCAAGAAGCTGATGCGCAACGGCGAGGCGCTGGTCGCGCAAATGCAGGCCGAAGGCGAGCAGTTCGCCAAGCGTCTTCGCACTGCCGAGGCGCGCGAGGCGTTTACGGCATTTGCCGAGCGGCGTCCGCCTGATTTTACGAAGGTTTCGTGACGACGGGACCTGTTTAAAGGTTTGGCAAATCGGGATTTCCCGGCATCTGTCCAAAACCTTAACTGAACATTGGCATGTCGCGGTGCAAGGTGGCCTCTCCTGGACGAAAGCCCCTTGTGACCCATGGCAATGTTTAAGAAATCGGTAAGCTCGCTCCTCCTGACCCTGATGGCCCTGCTGGCGGCCGGTGCGCTGGCTTCCACGGCGATCCAGATGGTCGGGGCCTTCGGCCGCTACAACGACAGTCTCGAGACGGCGCGGCTCGCCGCCGCCGACAAGGCGATCTTCCACGGCGTGCTGTCCCTGCGCAACAACAGGGGCGATGCTCAGAGTGCGATTCTCGGCGAGGACGATCCGCGCGCAAAGCTCGCTGAGGCCGAGAAGGCGGAGCAGGGCGGCTATGATGGAATCACCGCCGCCCTCGCCACGATCGATTTCGCCCGCCGCGATGAACTGGCAAGCAAGCTGAAGCAGGGCTGGGGCGAGGCCGCGCCGCAATTCCAGCTGTTCTATGATGAAGCCAAGCGTCCGCGCGCCGAGCGCAAGATCGAGCGCACCAACTCCTGGTACGACGCCGTCACCAAGGTGATCGACACCGCGAACCTCGCCTCCACTGCGGTGTCGAACCGGGCCTGGATGAACGATCCTTTCATCGCCCGCATGATCCAGGTCCGCCGCCTCGCCTGGCAGGTGCGTGACCGCTATGGCATCCATTGCTCGGTGCTCCGTTCGAACGTCAACAGCAGCAAGCCGCTCGACGACACCCAGAAGCGCTCGCTGGCGCAATGGGACGGCACCATCGCCTCCGGCTGGGCCGGCATGACCGAGTTGCTGGCCGCACCCGACGTGACTGCGGAACTGGTCACTGCGGCCAAGGAAGCGCAAGCCAAGACCGAAGGCGTTCTCAAGCAGATCGGCGATCTCACCAAGAATTTCGACGGCAGCGGCAAGCCGGCGATGGCGGCGGCGGATTGGAATGCGCTGTGCCAGTCGCCGTTCCCGCTCATTGTCGGTGTCGCGACCAAGGCGCTTGACCAGTCGATCGCGCGCGCCGAGACCGTTCAGGCCAAGGCGTTGACCAACCTCATCGTGCAGTCGCTCGCATTCCTGGCGGCGCTCGCCGTGACGCTGGCGGGTGTCTATGTCGTGCGCAACCGCCTCGTGCGCCCGGTCCGCGCCATTCTCGATGCGATCGCCCGGATCAGCGCGCGCGACTACGCAACGCCGGTACCGCAATCCCGCTATCCCGACGAGTTCGGCACCATGGCCGCCGCGCTCGAAAGCCTGCGCGAGAGCGCGGCGACCGCGGAACGTCTCGGCCAGGAGCGCGAATCGCAGCAGGCGCTGCAGCTCGCCCGGTCCGGCACCGTCGACGAGGCGTGCCGCAGCTTTGACGACACGGTGCAGGCGGTCATTCAGAGCGTCGCGGCATCAGCCAAGGAGCTCGATGCCACCGCGACGGACGTGCGCACGCTGGTGTCGGAATCGAGCAGCCAGACGGCCGCGGTGTCGTCCGCGGCCGAGCAGGCCACCAACAATCTGGAAAGCATCGCGGCCGCGACCGAGGAGCTCTCGGCCTCTGTCGGCGAAATCTCCGCGCAGGTGCAGTCCAGCGCGCGCGATGCGCGCGAAGCGGTGACGCAGGTCGAGCAGACCAATGCGACCGTCGAAATCCTCGATCAGACCGCGGGCCGCATCAGCGAAGTCGTGAAGATGATCCACGCCATCGCCGGCCAGACCAATCTGCTTGCCTTGAACGCCACCATCGAGGCGGCGCGCGCCGGTGAGGCCGGCCGTGGCTTTGCGGTGGTCGCCGGCGAGGTCAAGAGCCTCGCGTCGCAGACCGCGACCGCGACGGAAGAGATCTCGCGCCAGGTCGAGGAGATCCAGGGCGCGACCGGCCAGGCCGTCGCCGCCATCCGTTCGATCGGGGGCGCCATCAGCGGCATCGACGAGAAGATGACCGCCATTGCCGCCGCCGTCGAACAGCAGCGCGCGGCCACCACCGAGATCTCGCGCAATTTCCAGCATGCCGCCCAGGGCACCCGCGAGGTCACCGACACCATCGGCAGCGTGGCCCAGCTCAACCAGGAGACCGGGAATGCCGGCACGGTGCTGTTCCAATCCGTGACCAAGATGTCGGCTGACGCCGACCGTCTCCGCGTCGCGGTGGAAGGCTTCCTCGGCGCCGTCAAGTCCGCCTAAGGCTTTCATTCCCGGTTCAAGGGAACGCTGATCGGCATTGCCGCGCCTGCCTGCGCCCTGTAAATGGTAGCGGTACCAAGCTCTAACGACGGGACTACAGGGAGATATCTTCGATGCCGGTCACCCCACATAAGGCTCAGCGCCCCTATCGCGGCGTGTTTCCGGTGGCCCCCACCATCTTCGACCAGCGCGGTGAGCTCGATCTCGAGGGCCAGCGCCGCTGCATCGATTTCATGATCGATGCCGGCTCGCATGGCATCTGCATCCTCGCCAATTTCTCCGAACAGTTCGTGCTCACTGATGCCGAGCGCGAGAGCGTCATGCGTGCGGTGCTGGAGCAGGTCGCCGGCCGCGTCCCTGTGATCGTCACCACCACCCATTTCAGCTCGGCGGTGTGCGCCGCGCGCAGCAAGCAGGCCGAGGCCGCAGGCGCCGCCATGGTGATGGTGATGCCGCCCTATCACGGCGCCACCTTCCGCGTACCGGAGAAGGGCATCGTCGAATTCTTCAAGGTGCTGTCGGGCGCGATCAACATCCCGATCATGATCCAGGATGCGCCGGTCGCGGGCACGCCGTTGTCGGTCGAGCTGCTGGCACGGCTGGCGCGCGAACTCTCCAACGTCCGCTATTTCAAGATCGAAGTGCCCGGTGCGGCGTCAAAGCTCCGCAGCCTGATCGAGGCCGGCGGCAAGGACATCGAGGGCCCCTGGGATGGCGAGGAGGCGATCACGTTGATGGCCGATCTCGATGCCGGTGCGACCGGCGCGATGACCGGCGGCGGCTATCCCGACGGTATCAGGCAGATCATCGATCCCTATTTCGCGGGCGATCGGGAGAAGGCGAAGGCCGCCTATGAACGCTGGCTGCCGCTGATCAACTACGAGAACCGCCAGTGCGGCCTGATCGCGTGCAAGGCGATGATGCAGGCCGGCGGCGTGATCAAGTCGGACGCGGTGCGCCACCCGCTGCAACCGCTGCACCCGGCGACGCGCGCCGGATTGCTGGAGCTCGCCAAGGAGCGCGACGCGCTGGCGCTGCGCTGGGGGAAGTAAGTCTCTCCACCGTCGTTGCTTCGCTTCGCTCGCAATGATGGGGATGAGGCGCGAGCGCCCTCAACTCGCCAGCTCTCTTAGGGTGGGCAAAGCGGAGCGTGCCCACCACCTGCGCATTGTCGAAAAAGGACGTGGGCACGGCGCTTCGCGCCTTTGCCTACCCTATGGGGGCGGTGCCAGCATCCACTCACCAATGATGCGGAAGCGCGCCTTCGCATCATCCTGCTTGAACAGCGTGATGCGATCGATCTCGAGCTTATCGATCCCAAGCCCGGCAAACCTCGCGCGCAGCATCTCCAGGATCGGCCCGCGCCGTTCCGAATCGAGCCGCCCCGTCAAGGTCATGTGGAAGCGGAATTCTTCCATCACGTACGGATAGCCCCAGCGATCGAGATAATCGCGCTGGCGTTCGCTGAGCTTTTCCGGCCTGCGCCGCGCGCGGTCTTCCGTCGTCAGGGCGGGGCGGAAGCAATCGAAATCGCGGACGCAATCGGCGGCGAGGTGTTGAAGCGCGTCGACCGGCTCGGCCGGAATGACGGCAATGAAGCCGCTGATGGAATCGACGATTGGGCGGATCGCCGGGATCGGGCGCGCCTTGCTGGCGAATGTCGCGCAGGCCGCCGCAAGCTCGGCCTCGGTCTTGCTTGAGGCCAGCGCCATCGGCGCCTTCAGCGTGCCGTGAAAGCCGTATTTGCGGGGATCGGCAGTGACGTCGTGCCAGTCGGCGGCGACGCGCAGGGCGTCGCCGGGAAAGGGCAGTTCGTCGCCCGTATAGGCATCATAGCCGAGCAGCTCGGCGCCGAAGCGGGAGAGCGCGTTGTCGGCGCCGGCGGCAAAATAGATCGCGCAGCGGGGAAAACCTGTCATCGCCAAAGCATAGCCAGTTTATGCCGCAACGACAGTCTCGCGCGGCGTCGCAGCGATGCCAGCCAGCCGCGTCGCATCGGTGAGATGCACGAGCTTGCCGGCCGCGATGACAGCGACCAGCCGCGGCCGCAGCGGCGTGCTGTCGTCGACGAGCAGGATGTCGGCGCGGCGGCCTGCGGCGAGCGTCCCGCGATCGGTCAGGCCGGTGGCCTCCGCCGGGGCCGACGAGATCAGCTTCCAGGCATCGCTCAGCGGCAGCACGCCATCCGCGGCAAGTCGGAACGCGGCGAGCAGTGGCGCCGGATAATAATAGTCGGAGGCCAGCACCGAGCAGAGCCCCTTGGCGATCATGTCAGACGCCCTGGTCCAGCCGGTGTGGCTGCCGCCGCGCACGACGTTCGGTGCGCCGTAGACGATGGCATCGCCATGATCGGCGGCCTCGCGCGCCGTCTCCTCGTTGACCGGAAACTCGGCGAGCCTCACGCCCATCTCGCGAAAATTCCGGCGCATCTCCGGCGTCTGATCGTCATGCGACAGCATCCGCACCTCGGCCGCGCGGGCCGCACCAGCGATCCGGGTGACCGATGCCGGAACATCGGCCGCGCGCGAAACAATATGCGCGACGAGCTTGTCGAAATCCTCGCTCGACAGGCCGGTGCGCTCCACCATGCGGTTGCGCTTGCGCGGATTGGAGATGTCGGCAACGACCCCGTCCATATGGTCGTTGAAGGCGAACAGGTCGATACGGCCCTCGGCCAGCCACTGGCCGATCTCGGCCTCGGCATCGAGATTGTAGGTCTCGTGACGCAGGTGAAAACGGGTGTCGGCGGCAAAGTGCGGCCGCTGCCGCTCGATCGCCTCGAGCAGGCGCCTTGCATTGTCGCCGCTGCGCAGGCCCGGCTCCCACGACCAGGTCGTGGCGTGGAACACTGTGGTGATGCCGTTGCTGATGACCTGGCGGTCGGTGTCATCAAGCGCGACGTCGATCGGGAAATCAACGCCGGCGCGCGGCATCATCTGCCGCTCGAAGGCATCGCCATGCAGATCGACGATTCCCGGAAGCACCAGCAGGTTGCGCGCGTCGATCGAAAGCCGCGCGCGGCCGCGAGACGCATCGATCTGCGCAATGTCGGTTCCGGATATGGTGAGCGATGTTTCGGCAAGCTCGGAGCCAATCAGGGTCCGGCCACCCTCGATGAAAATGTCTGTCACGCGACCGCGCTTCGTTTGCTGGAAGAGGAACTTGCCTCTGCTTCGTATGTCGTCAGGAAATCTTCAATCGCGAGTTTGCGGAAATCGGGCAGCGCCGCACGCAATTTGTCGTGATCCCAGTCCCACCATGCCAGCTTTGCGAGCCGCCCGGCAACCTCGTCCGAGAACCTGCGACGCACGATCCGCGCGGGATTGCCGGCGACGATGGTGTAGGCGGGCACGTCCCTGGTGACGATGGCGCCGGCCGCGATCACCGCGCCGGTGCCGATGCTGCGGCCCGGCAGCACGACCGCGCCATGGCCGATCCAGACGTCATGGCCGATGTGAACATGGTGCTGGCGCCGCCACGCGAAGAAATCGTCGTCGTCACTCTCGCCCGGAAAGTAGGCGCTGGAACGATAGGTGAAATGCGCCTGCGTGGCGCGATGCATCGGATGATTGCCGGGATTGATGCGCGTCATCGCCGCGATCGAGCAGAATTTTCCGATGGTCGTGTAGGTGATCTGCGCGTCGTTGACGACGTAGGAGTAATCGCCCATCGCCACCTCATGCAGGATGGTGCGCGCGCCGACCTCGGTATAGGCGCCAAGCCTGGTCTCGTTCAGCTTCGCCGAAGGATCGATGGTCGGCTCGACCGATAGCACCTTGGCCATGTTGCATCCGGGACGTTCGAGGGCGGGCGCATCTCTTCGAGCGGCTCGATGACATCCTCATGACGGTGAAATGACAGGGGATGAGGTGTGTTGGATCGCCGCACTGCATTGCGCGTGTCACACAAGTGTCAACCGCCAGGGATAGCGGTGGGCTCCAGCTACTCTGGAGCCCTGCATGCTGGTGGTTGAAGGTCTGACGTGCCGCTTCGGCGCAAAAGCTGCGGTGGACGACGCTTCGTTTCAAATCTCCCCCGGCGGCTTCGTCGGTGTGATCGGGCGTTCCGGCGCCGGCAAGTCGACCCTGCTGCGAACCATCAATCGTCTGGTGACGCCGACGCAGGGCCGCATCGTGTTCGACGGCCTCGACGTCACTGCGCTGCACGGCAAGGAGCTGCGGCAATGGCGGGCGCGATCGGCGATGATCTTCCAGCAGTTCAATCTGGTCGGCCGGCTCGACGTGTTGACGAACGTGCTGATGGGGCGTCTTGCCACCATGCCGGCCTGGCGTTCGCTGTCGCAGACCTGGCCCGAGCAGGACAAGGCGCTGGCGATGTCGGCGCTGGAACAGTTCGACATCGCTCCGCTCGCCGCCCAGCGCGCCGATCAGCTCTCCGGTGGCCAGCAGCAGCGCGTCGCCATCGCGCGGGCCCTGGTGCAGCAGCCCGACATCATTCTCGCCGACGAGCCGATCGCCTCGCTCGATCCGCGCAACACCAAGATCGTTATGGATGCGCTGCTGCGCATCAACAAGCATTTCGGCATCACCGTGCTCTGCAACCTGCACTCGCTCGATCTGGCGCGCAGCTATTGCGATCGCCTGATCGGCATGGCGGCGGGCCGGGTGGTATTCGACGGCGCGCCGTCCGCACTGACCGACCTTGTCGCGCGTGAGCTCTACGACCTCGAAGCCGCCGATGTCATGGGCGGCACGCCTGCGCCGGCGCCCGAGGGCGTCCCGGCACTCGGAACGGCCGCCGCGGCCTGAGCGGCTCCGCATCGCTACTTTCGCTTCAACCGACCTCAACCTGGGAAGAGGGCTAATATGATCACTCGCAGATTAATTCTCGCCGGCGCAGCCGCGCTGACCTTTGCCGGATCCGCGTCCGCCGAAGACTGGAAGACGAAATATCCGGAGATCACCTTTGCCGCGATTCCGGCCGAGAACGGCTCGGGCGTGACCGAGCGCTATGGCCCCTTCATCAATTATCTGTCGAAGGAGCTCGGCGTGAAGGTGACGCTGCGCGTCGCCAACGACTACGCAGCGCTGATCGAAGGCCAGCGCGCCGGCAACATCCAGATCGGCTATTATGGCCCGGCCTCCTTTGCCCGTGCCCGTCTCACCGGCGTCAAGACTGACGCCTTCGTCATCGACGTGAACTCCGACGGCTCGAAGGGCTATTACTCGGTGTTCTACGTGCTGGCGAAGTCGCCCTACCAGAAGATCGAGGAGCTCAAGGGCAAGAACCTCGGCTTGGTCGACCCGAACTCGACCTCGGGCAACAACATGCCGCGCTTCAAGCTGAACGCGATGGGCATCGACCCCGATGCCTATTTCTCCAAGGTCGTCTTCACCGGCAGCCACGAGAACGCTGTTCTCGCGCTCGCGCAGGGCACCGTGGATGTCGCCGCCAACTGGTGGAACGCGGACGACGATTCCAACCTGACCCGCATGCTCAACAAGGGCATGGTAAAGTCGGCCGACGGCACGCCGATGAAGAAGGAAGACTTCCGCATTATCGTGAAGTCCGACCTCATCATCAACTCGCCTTATGCCTATCTCAGCGATCTGCCTGATGACATGAAGGCCGCCATCAAGAAGGCCTTCCTCGAAGCGGCGACCAAGGACCCCGAGGCGTTCAACAAGCTCTCCGACGGCAAGAACAAGCCGTGGGAGCCGATCGCCAACGACGACTACAACAAGACCATCGAGCTGATTAAGTTCGTCGACAATCTGCGTAAGAAGGCGTCCTGAGCTCGTCGGGACGACGCACTGGAGCCGGGTCGACGGACCCGGCTCTTTTTCTTGATGGATCCTTCCCGCTGAACCCATGCCGCTGATCCCATGACGCTTGCGGTTTCGATTCTCCCCGAGCAGCAGCTTGCTGTCCTTAACGCGGCGTATCGCAAGGCGGTCGCGCGCAAGCGTTTGCGCCTGCTCGCGGGTTTCGCCGTCTTCGTCGCCGCGCTGATCGTCGCCTCGATCGGTGCCGAGGTGAATTTGCGCACCTTCTTCACCTATTTCGGCAGCTTCGTCAGCTATTTCGACCGTATCCTCACCCTCGACAGCGGCCAGCGCGTCTGGACCAATTTTGGCGAATGGTTCTGGGGACTGCACAAATGGCTGAAGCTGCTCGGCGAGACACTGCTGATCTCCTATGTCGGCACGCTGATCGGCGCCGTCCTGGCCTTCCTGCTCAATTTCTTCTCCGCGGAGAACACCTCACCGGCGCCCTGGCTGCGCTTCACGGTCCGGCGTCTGCTCGAATTCGCCCGCACGGTGCCCGGCATTGTCTTCGCGCTGATCTTCGTCATGGCCTTCGGCCTCGGTCCGGTGGCGGGCGTGCTCGCGATCGCGATCCACTCCACCGGCGCGCTCGGCAAGCAGTTTTCCGAGATCGTCGAGAATGCCGACATGAAGCCGGTCGAGGGCATTCGCTCCACCGGCGCGAGCTGGGTCTCATGCATGCGCTTCGCGATCCTGCCGCAGGTGTCGGCGGGATACGCCAGCTACGCTCTGCTGCGCTTCGAGATCAATGTTCGTGAAGCGTCCGTCATGGGTTTCGTCGGCGCCGGCGGCATCGGCCAGGAACTGATCGTCGCTATCCGAAAATTCTACTACTCCGACGTCAGCGCCATCCTCGTCACCATCATCATCACGGTCTTCCTGATCGACATCACGACGGGCTGGGTGCGCGGCCGCCTGTTCGGCAAGGAGGCGCGGAATTGAGCAAGCCGCAGGACGTCAACACCGCGGAGCTCCGCGCGCGCTACCCTGATGTCTTCGACCGCCCGGCATCGGCGCGCCTGGCGACCCCGGCGATGCTCATCGCCGCGCTGGCTATCTTCGTGTTCGGCCTGGTCGATCTCGACTTCTCGCCGTCGCGTTTCATCTCGGGGCTGAGCCAGCTCGGCTGGATCAGCATGATGATGATGCCGCCCGATCCCGGCTCGTCGCTGCCGCTCTATCTGAAGGCGCTGGGCGAGACGCTGTCGATCGCGCTGCTCGGCACCACGCTCGCGGCTCTGCTGGCGCTGCCGGTCAGCCTGCTTGCGGCCCGTAATATCGTGCCTGCGATCGTCCGCTTTCCGATCCGGCGCTTCCTCGATTCGATCCGCGGCGTCGATACGCTGATCTGGGCGCTGGTGTGGATCAATGTGGTCGGGCTCGGCCCGTTCGCTGGCGTGCTCGCGATTGCCGTGTCGGATTTCGGCGCGTTCGGCAAACTGTTCTCGGAGGCGATCGAAGGCGCCGACCAGAAGCAGGTCGAGGGCATTCGCGCCTCCGGCGGCAGCGCGCTGCATGAGATCCGCTTCGGCCTGATGCCGCAGGTGCTGCCCGTGATCGCCGGCCAGGTGCTCTATTTCATCGAATCGAACACGCGCTCGGCCACTATCATCGGCATCGTCGGCGCCGGCGGCATCGGCCTTCAGCTCGCCGAGCAGATCCGCGTGCTGGAGTGGCAGAAGGTGTCGTTCCTGATCCTGATGATCCTGGTCGCGGTCGCCGCGATCGATTTCATCTCGGGCAAGCTGCGGTTTGCGATTATCGGAAGACGGGCGGTGGCTTAGTTCGCCTTCTTTCCTTCTCCCCTTGCGGGAGAAGGTGGCGCGAAGCGCCGGATTGGGGGTTCTCTCCGCGGATTCAGATCAGAGTTGGACTCGCGGAGACAACCCCTCACCCGTCTCGCCGCTACCGCGGCGAGCCACCCTCTCCCGCAGGGGGAGAGGGAAAGAAGCCTACGGCTCCACCAAGAACTCCACCCGCTCCGCCGCAAAGCGCGAGTGCTTGGTCACCAGCGGCTTGCCCTCGAGATCGAGGTCCGTCGCGTCGACCACCAGGATCGGCCGCCCGAGCGGCAGATCGAGCCGCGCGGCATCGGTCGCATCGACGATGCCCGCGGTGATCCTCGTCGCGCCGCGGCGATAGTCGCGGATGCCGTAATGCTCGAGCATTTTCGTCATCGAGCGCGTGGCTGAGAACACCGTGCCTGCACCCGGAAACCGCTCTGCCGACAGCCAGGTGGTGGAGACGCAGATCGGCGTGCGGTCAGCAAGGCGGATCGCCTCGATACGCACCAACGGCGCGCCGGTCTTCAATCCCAATTCCCGCGCCAGCTCGCGGGTGGCGACATCCTCTGACGCCTCGATCAGCCGGCCATGCGGTTCGCGGCCTTCGGCGCCGACGATCTCTGAGAAGCGCGTGCGCGAGCGCAGGGGATAAGCGAGCTTCTGCGCCTCGACATAGGTTCCGCTGCCGCGCTCCGCGCGCACGATGCCGCGCTCGGCAAGGGCCGCGAGCGCGCGCCGCACGGTGTGCCTGTTGACGCGATAGGTTTCGGCAATTTCCATCTCGCCCGGCAATTTGTCGCCGGCGGCAAAACGGCCGTCGGCGATGCCGCGCTCGATGCCGTCGGCAACGAGGCGCCACAGCGCGACGCCTGAAGAGGCGGTGTCCTGCATGCTCATATCGGCGGCCAGCCTAGCCCGGAAATCACACGTTTGTCACGAAACAGTCATGGCCTTTCCGTATCAAGTTGTCTAGTATCATAGACAACTTCAATTCGGCAAGTTCTGTCAACGTCCGGTGGATTCGGTGAACCAACACAGCACCCAGCAAGCCCAGCGCCAGGCCGCCATGGCCGTGCTGGCGCACGCGGAGGCGGGCGAGATCGCCGCCCGTCTCCGCACGATCTCCTTGCCCGGTCATCAGGATCTGCGTGAACCGGAGAATGGTCTGGTGATGCTGCGCGGCCGGGTCGGCGGCGACGGTGCACCGTTCAATCTCGGTGAAGCGACCGTGTCGCGCGCGGCGGTGCGGCTTGCGAGCGGCGAGGTCGGCTTCGGCTACACGCTCGGCCGCGATGGCGAGAAGGCGCGGCTGATCGCCCTGTGCGACGCGCTGGTGCAATCGCGTGACTTTGGCGCGGCGGTCGAACGCGACGTTATCGCACCGTTGCGCGAGCAGCTTATGGTCAGACGCAAGCAGGCGGCGGAAGAGACCGCGGCGACGAAGGTTGATTTTTACACCATGGTGCGCGGTGAGGGGTGAGGCCATGACCACGATTGCGGAACTGCCGCCGGGGTTCGCCGACAAGGTATTGTCGGCGCAATCGACCTTTCGCTCGGTCATGGACGCGATGGCGCGGCCGGGCGCGGTCCAGCGTATCGTGCCGATGGCGGGAACGGCAGGGCCCATGATGCGCGGCACCGCGGCAATCGCGCTGACGCTGTTCGATCACGACACGCCGCTCTGGCTCGATCCGCGGATGGCTGAATGCACCGACGTCCTGAAGTGGCTCAAATTCCACACCGGTGCGCCGGTGATCCAGGATTCGTCGATCGCGGCTTTCGCGCTGATCAGCGACGGCGTGCTGCTGCCACCGCTCGATCGCTTTGCGCTCGGCACCAACGAATATCCTGATCGTTCGACCACGGTCATCGTTCAGGTCGAGAGCCTGGACTCTGGTCGCAATTTCGAGCTTCGCGGCCCCGGCATCGACGGCGTTGCGACGCTTGAGGCCTCGATCAAGCCCTTCGACCTGTTCGAGCAGCTGCGCTTCAACGAAGCGCTGTTTCCGCGCGGCATCGACGTGATTCTGGTCGCCGACGATGCCGTGGTTGCGATCCCCCGCACCACGCGCGTCATGAGCAAGGGAGGCTGACGCATGTATGTCGCAGTCAAAGGCGGCGAACGCGCCATCGAGAACGCACATCGCCTGCTCGCCAACGCACGGCGCGGCGATCAGAGCGTTGCGGAAGTCTCGCTCGACCAGATCTCGGAGCAGCTCGGGCTCGCCGTCGATCGCGTCATGAGCGAAGGCTCGCTCTATGACCGCGAGCTCGCGGCGCTCGCGATCAAGCAGGCGCGCGGCGATCTGATCGAGGCGATCTTCCTGGTTCGCGCCTTCCGCGCCACCTTGCCGCGCTTCGGCGCCAGCGAGCCGGTCGACACCGGCGCGATGCGGGTGCAGCGGCGGGTATCGTCGACCTTCAAGGACATTCCCGGCGGCCAGATCCTTGGGCCGACCTTCGACTACACGCACCGCCTGCTCGATCCCTCGCTCGCCCAAGGCTTTGTGCCGGAAGCGCCGGCGATGGCCGAAGCATCCACGGCGCCGACGCCGCGCGTGACCGACATTCTCGGCCGCGACGGCCTGATCGAATCATCGCCGCAGGCTGAAGACGGCGCCGTCGTCGGCGATCTCACCCGCGAGCCGCTGAACTTTCCGGCGGACCGAGACCTGCGTCTGCAAAATCTCGCGCGCGGCGACGAGGGCTTCCTGCTGGCAATGGGCTACTCCACCCAGCGTGGTTACGGCCGCAACCATCCCTTCGCCGGCGAGATCCGCTTCGGCGAGGTCGAGGTGGAATTCACAGCCGAAGACGTCGGCTTTGCCGTGCCGCTCGGTTCAATCGAGCTGACCGAGTGCCAGATGGTCAATCAGTTCAAGGGCTCGGCAACGGAAGCGCCGTGCTTCACGCGCGGTTATGGCCTTGCCTTCGGCCAGAGCGAGCGCAAGACCATGTCGATGGCATTGGTGGATCGCGCGCTGCGCGCCCGCGAGCTCGGTGAAGAGGCCCTGGCCCCGGCGCAGGATGAAGAATTCGTGTTGTCGCATTCGGACAACGTCCAGGCGACCGGCTTCGTCGAGCATCTGAAGCTGCCGCACTATGTCGACTTCCAGTCCGAGCTCGGCCTCTTGCGCAAGCTGCGCAAGGAATTTGCCGAAGCCTCTCCTGAAGCCAACGCGCCCGATGCCATGAAGGAGGCCGCGGAATGAACGCGCCCGCCTACAACTTTGCCTATCTGGACGAGCAGACCAAGCGGATGATCCGCCGCGCGATCCTGAAGGCGATCGCGATCCCCGGCTATCAGGTGCCGTTCGCCAGCCGGGAAATGCCGATGCCGTATGGCTGGGGCACCGGCGGCGTGCAGGTGACGGCCGCGATCCTGGGGCCGCAGGACGTGCTGAAGGTGATCGATCAGGGGTCTGACGACACCACCAACGCGATCTCGATCCGTAAATTCTTCGCCAAGACCGCCGGCGTCGCGACCACGACATCGACCGTTGATGCGACCGTGATCCAGACCCGCCACCGCATTCCGGAGGCATCGCTGCACGAAAGCCAGGTGCTGGTCTATCAGGTGCCGATCCCGGAACCCCTGCGCTTTCTCGAGCCCCGCGAGACCGAGACGCGGCGCATGCATGCGCTCGCCGAATACGGCCTGATGCATGTGAAGCTCTACGAGGACATCGCCCGCTTCGGCCACATCGCCACCGCCTACGCCTATCCGGTGAAGGTCAACGCGCGCTACGTGATGGACCCGTCGCCGACGCCGAAATTCGACAATCCCAAGATGGACAATTGCCCGGCCTTGCAATTGTTCGGCGCCGGCCGCGAGAAGCGCATCTATGCGATCCCGCCTTATACGCAGGTGGTGTCGCTCGATTTCGAGGATCACCCGTTCGAGCCCTACCGTTTCAACGCGCCCTGCGCGCTGTGTGCTGCCGAGAACTCGTACCTCGACGAGATCGTCACCGACGACAAGGGCAGCCGCATGTTCGTCTGCTCGGACACCGACTATTGCGAGGGACGTCAGGCCGCCGGCCATCACGGTGCCCTGAGTGCTGCGCCCTACAAGGACAAGGTGCAGGGAGAAGCCAATGGTTGACCTGGATCTGCTCGAAACCGATCAACCATTGCTGATCGCGGATAGCCTCAGCAAGTCCTACGGCCGCATAGAGGCGTGCCGCGACGTATCCTTCTCGCTCTATCCCGGCGAGGTGCTCTCGATCGTCGGCGAATCCGGCTCCGGCAAGTCGACGCTGTTGCAGGTGCTGTCGGGCCAGCTCGCAGCGAGCGGCGGGCAGGTGTCTTATCGGATGCGCGATGGCGTCACCCGCGATCTCGCCGCGCTCGGCGAGGCCGAACGTCGCCTGCTGTTCCGCACCGATTGGGGTTTTGTGCATCAGGATCCGGCGCAGGGTCTGCGCATGGCGGTCTCGGCCGGCGCCAATGTCGGCGAGCGGTTGATGGCGGTGGGCTGGAACCATTACGGCCGCATTCGCGAGAGTGCTTCCGACTGGCTCACCCGTGTCGAGATCGACGTCGCGCGCATCGACGATGCGCCGCGCACCTATTCCGGCGGCATGCGCCAGCGCCTCCAGATCGCGCGCAACCTGGTCACCGGGCCGCGGCTGGTGTTCATGGACGAGCCGACCGGCGGCCTTGATGTGTCGGTGCAGGCCCGCCTGCTCGACCTCCTGCGCAATCTCGTCGCCGAATTGTATCTCGCCGTCGTGATCGTCACCCACGACCTTGCGGTCGCGCGCCTGCTCTCACATCGCGTGATGGTGATGAAGGGCGGCCGCGTCATCGAGACAGGTCTCACCGACCAGGTGCTCGACGATCCCCGCGAGCCCTACACCCAGCTCCTCGTCTCCTCGATTCTGCCGCCATGAGTCCCGCAATGACTGCCATGATCGACATCGCCGATGCCTCCAAGACCTTTACGATGCACCTGCAAGGCGGCATCGAATTGCCCGTCGTGAGCGGCGTGACCTTTCAGGTCGAGCCGGGCGAGTGCGTCGTGCTGTCTGGGCCGTCAGGCGCCGGCAAATCGTCGATCCTGAAAATGATCTTCGGCAACTACCGCTGCGACTCCGGCCGCATCGGCATCCGCCATCGCGGCGCGGTAATCGATCTCGCCACCGCCGAGCCGCGGCAGGTCCTCAACGTCCGCCGCGCCACCATCGGCTATGTCAGCCAGTTCCTGCGCGCGGTGCCGCGGGTTGCGACCATCGACGTCGTCGCCGAGCCGCTGATCGCCGGCAGCATGACCCGCGCTGAAGCGCAGGCGCGGGCCGGCGAGCTGCTGCATCGTCTCAACATCCCGGAGCGGCTGTGGCAGCTTCCGCCCGCGACCTTCTCCGGCGGCGAGCAGCAGCGCGTCAACATCGCGCGCGGCTTCATCTCGGATCTGCCGATCCTGCTACTGGACGAGCCGACGGCCTCGCTCGATGCCGCCAACCGCGCCGTCGTGGTCGAGCTGGTCGCCGAGAAGAAACGCCAGGGCGTCGCCATGGTCGCCATTGTCCATGACGACGAAATCCGCCATTTGATTGCCGACCGCATCGTCGATGTCACCGGCTTTGCCGCCGCGGCCTGAAGGATATGGAAATGAAGCCGAAGGAATCAGTCATCGCCAACGCCAGGATCGTGCTGGCTGACCGGGTGATCGAACAGGGTTGGCTTGCTCTTGCAGATGGACGCATCGCCGAGATCGGCGATGGAACAGCGCCCGCGGGCGCAGAGGATGCCGGCGGCGACCTCGTCATGCCCGGCCTGATCGAGCTGCACACCGACCATCTCGAAGCGCATTACGTGCCGCGCCCAAAAGTGTTCTGGAATCCGGTCGCCGCCGTCATCTCCTATGATGGCCAGCTCGCGACCTCTGGGATCACCACCGTGTTCGATTCGCTCCGGGTCTGGCGCGAGGATGGCGCCGAGGAGGTCGATGGCCGCGCCGGCGTGCTCGCGGCCGCGATCACGACCGCGCGCGACTCGAATCTGCTGCGCGCCGACCACTTCCTTCATCTGCGCTGCGAAATCCCGATGCCGAGCGTGGTCGAGGAAGCCAAGGAGCTGATCGACCGCCCCGACGTCAAGCTGATGTCGCTGATGGATCACACGCCCGGCCAGCGTCAGTTCCGCGATGAGGTCAAGCTGCGCGACTATTACCGTGGCAAGGGCGGCGGCATGACCGATGCCGAGCTCGACCAGCTGTTCGCGCGGCGCTTCGATTACCAGAAGAAGTACGCCGCGGCCAATATGCGCGAGATCGTGGCGCTGGCGCATCAGTACAAGATTCCGCTGGCGAGCCATGACGACACCACCGAGGAGAACGTCGCGGACGCCGTGCGCGACGGCGTCGCGGTGGCGGAATTCCCGACCACGCTGGAGGCCGCGCGCGGCCTGCACCAGGCTGGCATCGACATCTTGATGGGTGCGCCGAACGTGGTGCGCGGCGGCTCGCATTCCGGCAACATCGCCGCGGTCGACCTTGCCCGCGAAGGCCTGCTCGACATCCTGTCGTCGGACTACATTCCGTCGAGCCTCCTGATGGGCGCGCTGCAACTGCCCGAGCATGCGCCGTCGATCAGCCTGCCGGCCGCGGTCCGCACCGTGACCAAGGCGCCCGCCGATGCGGTCGGCCTCACTGATCGCGGTGAGATCGCAATCGGCAAGCGCGCCGACCTGATCCGCGTGCATGTTGCCGGCAGCGTTCCCGTGGTGCGCAGCGTCTGGCGCGAAGGAGGCCGCGTCGCATGAGCGAGATCACGACCACGATGCAGGGCAAGGCGGGTGCGATTGGTCCCGGCCGGCTCGTGCTCGTGGTCGGACCGAGCGGCGCCGGCAAGGATACACTGCTGCGGCTCGCGCAGGCGGCCTGCGCCGACGATAGCGACGTGGTCTTTCCCCGCCGTGTCGTGACGCGCGCGTCCTCGGCCGACGAGGACAATATTGCGATGAGCGCCGAGGACTTCGCCCGCGCCCGCGGGCGCGGCGATTTTGCCGTGCATTGGGACGCGCACGGGCATTCCTATGCGCTGCCGCTGCAGATCAACGAGCACATCCGCGCCGGGCGCGTTGTCGTCGTCAACGTCTCGCGCACCGTGATCGCCGCCCTGCGCCAGGCCTATGCCAATGTCATCGTGGTCGCCATCACGGCGCCGCCGGAGGTGCTGGCGCAGCGGCTCGCTGCGCGGTCGCGGAACAGCGATGGCAATATCGCCGACCGGCTCGCGCGCAGCGTCGACGATACATCGGCCAATGCCGATGTCACGATCCTCAACGCCGGCAGCGCGGAGTACCATAGCCGCCAGCTCGTGCGCGCGATCAGGAATGAAGGCTGGCTCGAATAGCCGGCAGAACAAGGAGAGTGGAATGTCGGTGATTGAGACTGTCGAGCAGCTGGAAGCCATCTACGGTGCCACCAATGACGCCTCGACCGTGAAAGTCGCCGACCACGTCACCCCGCTCTATCGTATCTTCATCGAAAAGGCGCCGTTCGCGGCGCTCGCCACCATCGGGCCCGAGGGTATCGACTGCTCGCCGCGCGGCGATCTCCCCGGATTCGTTCGCATCCACGATCCGAAGACGCTGATGCTGCCGGATCGCCGCGGCAACAACCGGGTCGATTCCTTGCGCAACATCGTGCGCGATCCCCGCGTATCGCTCATGTTCCTGATCCCCGGATCGGGCAATGCCGTCCGCGCCAACGGCCGCGCGCATCTCTCCGTTGATCCGGACCTGCTGGCCTCGTTCAAGGTCGAGGGCAAGGCGCCGCGCAGCGTCATGGTGATGACCGTGGACGAGATCTATTTCCAGTGCGCCCGCGCCATCGTCCGTTCCGACCTCTGGAATCCCGACAAGCGCGTCGACCCCAAGACCTTGCCGACGCCCGGACAGATCCTCGCCGAGATGAGCCAGAACAAGGTCGGCGGCGCGGAGTATGACCGCATTTGGCCGGAGCGCGCTGCCGCGACGATGTGGTGAGCTCTCTCCGCGAATTCGGAATCGTAGGGTGGGCAAAGGCGCACTTGCGCCGTGCCCACCACCTGTCCAACTTCGCGATGGAAGGTGGGCACGCTCCGCTTTGCCCACCCTACGGTGTTCCTCCTCAAAACTCACGGCGAGACGAATCCGTCTGCCACTGCGCGCACGTGGAGAAGCGCCCCAGCGCGCCCGCCGCAAATATGGATAGCCATTTCATTGACCGCGCGCGCCGTTCGCTCGATATTCGCAGCATCGAAACTGCTCATCGAGCTTGAAGCCGCACCATGAGAACCGATCACCAGCGTCAACAGAACGACATGCCTGCCTGCATGACGCGGCGCTGTTTCTCGGCGGCGACGGGCGCCTGTTGTTGTTGCTGACCGTCTCCTGGCAGCACCCGCACCCGCAATCTTCAAGATGGAAACGCCGAGATCCGGCGAACGAGCAGTCATGTCCCAAGTTCAATATCAGGCCCAGTCCAACGCTTACATCATCGAAATCCACGATCGTGCCGCCGGTATCATCACCCGCGACGAGCGTGGCTTCCGCTTCTTCTCCTCCGAGCGGCTGTTCGACAGCCTCGAAGGCCGCCAGTTCCGCTCGGCCCGCGAGGCTGAGCGCGCGGCCCGCGCGGTATTTTCGGAGCGCAGCCGCCGCGCAAATTCCCCGTTCTTCGCCAACTGAAAGGATCGCATCATGATTGCTCGACGACACTTCCTGACCGCAGCGCTGCTGCTGGCGACCGCCGTCACCGTCCCGGCGCACGCCGAGGACAAGCCGACCGAAATCCGCATCGGCACGCAGAAGGGCGGTTTCTTCCCCGCGGTGCGCCAGCGCCAGACGCTGGAAAACGCCTTCAGGCCGCTCGGCATCGAGATCAAGTGGATCGACTTCCAGTTTGGGCCTCCACTGCTGGAAGCCATCAATGTCGGCAGCGTCGACTTTGGTTATGTCGGCGACGCCCCGCCGATCTTCGCGCAAGCTGGCGGCGCGAAGATCCGCTATGTCGCTGCGGTGAAATCGGACGGCAGCACCCAGGCGATCATTGTGCCGAAGGACTCGCCGATCAAGTCGCTGGCTGATCTGAAGGGCAAGCGTGTGGCCTTCGGCAAGGGATCGAGCGCGCATAATCTCTTGGTCGCGGCGCTCGAAAAGGCCGGCCTGTCCTGGTCCGACATCACGCCCGCACCGCTCGCACCGGCGGATGCGACGGCGGCCTTCGTGAAGGGCTCGGTCGATGCATGGTCGATCTGGGATCCCTATCTCGCGCTCGCCGAGCTGAAGGAGAATGCGCGCGTTCTCGTCTTCGACAAGGATGTGCACAAGCCGAACGCGTTCTACATCGCCAACACGGATTTCGTCGAAAAATACCCGTCCCTCGTCGCGAAGCTCAACACCACCTTCGCCTCCGAAGGTGCCTGGGCCAACGAACACCACGAGGATGTGGCCAAGGCCCAGGCGGACGCAACCGGCGTCGATATCGAGGCCGTCAGGCGCTTCGTGGATCGCTCCAACTTCCGCGTCGTGCCGCTCGATGCGGAGGTGATCGCAACCCAGCAGGCCGTAGCCGACCGTTTCGCCAAGCTCGGTCTGATCCCGAAGCCGGTGAACGTCTCCGACATCGTCTGGAAGTGGACGCCGGGCTCCTGAGAGCGCTTCAGCCCTTCAACGCCGCGAGCAGCTCATCCGGGCGTTCGGCCATGATCATGTGGCCGGCGCCCGGCACCACGACAGTCTTCGCGTGCGGGATTGCCGCCGCGAGCGTCTTGCCGGCCTTCGCCGGCGTCATCATGTCTCGCTCGCCAAGGATCAGCGTGGTCGGGACCTTGACGGTCGCGGCCGCGGCAAGCGCGTTCGCGTAGGCATTGCAGGCCGACAAATCCTTGAACAGCACGCCGGGCTCGCAAGATTTCAGCACGGCCTGTGCGCCGCCATGCATCCACAGGCCGGGCGCGAGGCTGCCGCCGAGCTCGGCGTTGAATCCGAGGCCCCAGATCGAGACCATGTCGTTGGCGTCCTGCGAGTTGGCCTCGGCGGCTTTCAGCAGATCGGGCCCGACCGTCATGGTCGCGGCGGTGCCGATCAGGCTCAGTGCGGAGACCTTGTCGGGATGACGCGCGGCCGTCTCCAGCGAGATCAGCGATCCCATGGAATGGCCGATCAGATGCGCCTTGGCACCACCGGCCACATCGAGCAATGCCGCAGTCCAATCCGCCATGTCGGCGATGCTTGCGAGCGAGGGTCCCGCCGAGCGGCCGTGGCCGGGCAGATCGGGGGCCAGCACGCCAAAGCCGTGATGCGCGAACCAGCGCGTATGCAGCGCCCAGGTCGAATGGTCGAAGCCGGCGCCATGGAGGAAGATGACCGTGGGCAGGGATTTGTCGAATTCGCGGCCGCCGGTTGCGGCAAAAACCTCGGCGCCGTTGACTGAAAGCTGCATGGTGTCAGACCTTTTGCGAGATGCGCAGCGCCTGCGCGAGATCGTCGATGATGTCGCCGGCGGTCTCGATGCCGACCGACAGCCGCACCAGCTCCTCGCCGATGCCGGCGGCCTTGAGCTGCTCTGCATCCATCTGCTGATGCGTGGTCGATGCCGGGTGAATCACCAGCGTCTTGGCGTCGCCGACATTGGCGAGATGGCTGATCATGCGCAGCGATTCGATGAATTTGCGGCCCGCTGGCCGGCCGCCCTTGATGCCGAAGGAGATGATCGAGCCCGCGCCGCGCGGCAGCAGCGTCTTGGCGAGCTGGTAGTCTGTGTGGTCCTCCAGCGAGGGATGCAGCACCCAGTCGACCGCCTTGTTGGCCTTCAGCGCCTCCAGCACCAGATGCGTGTTCTGCATGTGCCGGTCCATGCGCACGCCGAGCGTTTCGACGCCCTGCAGCAGCTGGAATGCGTTGGTCGGCGATAGACACGCGCCGAAATCGCGCAAACCTTCCGTGCGCGCCCGCATGATGAAGGCCGCGGTGCCGAACTGCTCGTCGAAGACAATGCCGTGATAGCCGCCATAGGGCTCGGTCAGCACGCCGAACTTGCCGGAACCGCGCCAGTCGAACCGGCCGCCGTCGACGATGGCGCCGCCGATCGCGATGCCGTGGCCGCCGATCCATTTGGTGGCCGAATGCATGACGATGTCGGCGCCAAGCTCGATCGGTCGGCTGAGATAGGGCGTCGCAAAGGTATTGTCGATCAGCAGCGGGATCTTGGCCTCATGCGCGATTGCCGCGACCTTGGGAATGTCGAGAACTTCGAGGCCGGGATTGCCGATGGTCTCGCCGATCACAAGTTTTGTGTTCGGCTTGATCGCAACACGGAACGCATCGAGATCGCGCGGCTTGACGAAGGTGGTCGTGATGCCGAAGCGCGGCAGCGTGTGCGCCAATAGGTTGATGGTGCCGCCATAGAGCGAGCTCGACGCGACGATGTGGTCGCCGGCGTTGAGCAGCGTCGCGATGGCGAGATGCAGTGCGGCCATGCCGCTTGCGGTACAGATTGCGCCGACGCCGCCTTCCAGCGCCGCGAGCCGCTCCTCCAGCACGCCCGTGGTCGGGTTGGAGATGCGCGTATAGATGTGGCCGGCCCGCTCCAGGTTGAACAGCGCGGCCGCGTGGTCGGAATCCTGGAATACGTAGGACGTGGTCTGGTAGATCGGCACTGCGCGGGCGCCGGTCGCGGGATCCGGATGCTGGCCCGCATGCAGGCTCAGGGTCTCGAAGGCGGGCGGTTTGGGCGCGGGCATGGATGGCCTCAAAGGTCGGTCGGCGATGGCGGCCCTTGTGCCACAAAAATGAGCGGCACGTCAGCCCATTGACAGCGCCGCGTGAGATCACGCACTCGCGCGAATGGCCTGCTCGATCACGCGCGTCTCGCGCAGCAGGATCTCCGCAACCTCCTGCTCGCGCCGCGGCCCGAGCCTCGTTCGAACGGCGGAGACGGTCATCGCCGCAGCGGGCCGGCCGTCCGGCGTCGTAATCCAGGTCGAGATCGATTTCGTCCCTTGCACCAGGCCGATCTCGCGCATGCCGTATCCCAGCCGTCGCGCGGCGGTGATCTCGCCGAGCACCGTCGCGACATCGGTCCGGTAGGCCTCGAACCGCTTCTCGTTGGCCGTGACAATCTTGCGCGCATCCGGTGCCGGCAGGGCGGCGAGGATGGCGACGCCGGCGCTGGAGACGCCGAGCGGGCGGCGCGCGCCGACCTCGATCGACAGCACCTGGATCGGATAGGCGCCGATCCTGCGATCGACGCACAGCGTGTCGTTGCCGGTCCGCACCGTCAGGAACAGCGTGTCGCCGATCTCCGCGGAGGCGCGCCGCAACGACGGACCCGCTGCGACCAACAGCGGCGAGGGGCGGGGACGCGCCAGCGCCAGTTCCGGCACCTGGTTGCCGATCGCGTAACGGCCGGTCTTGTCGTGCCGTTCGACGATGCCCTCCTCGATCAGCACATGGACGATGCGATGCACGGTCGGCCGCGTCAGGCCGGTCGTCCGCACGACCTCGGCCAATGGCATCCCGTCCTCGCGCCCTGCGGCAAGAATACGCAGCACCGACAGCGCGCGCCGGATCGCCTGCGCGCCTTGTCGCGGTTCTGTCACACGCGTGGACGTTGTCGCGGTTCTGTCCATAATATGGACAAGAACGCCACAATTCGCTCGACAGGTAAAGGGTGCATCTGAAGATGGCGGTCGGTCAGGGATGCTGTGCGCGACGTCACGGCACCCGATCTGGAATTGGAAGCGCTGGGAGGTTGAGATGAGATCGCTCTGGATAGCGGTCGCCGCGGTCGCGGCGATGCTGGCGGGACCAGCGGCGGCCCAGCAATGGCCGGCGCACGGCGTCAAGCTGATCGTGCCCTATCCGGCCGGCGGCAATGTCGACAGCGCCGCGCGCATCATCGCCGACAAGCTGCAGGAAAAGCTCGGCCAGCCCTTCATCATCGAGAACAAGGCCGGCGCCGGCGGCATGATCGCGGGCGAAGCCTTCGCGAAATCAACGCCTGATGGTTACACGCTGTTCGTCGGCGCCAATGGCCCGGTGCTGTTCGCACCCGAAATCAACAAGCGCGACGCCTATGTCTGGAAGAAGGATTTCCTGCCGATCTCGACGATCTCGATGACGCCGCTGGTGCTCGAGGTGCATCCGTCGGTGCAGGCGACGACCTTCAAGGAATTCATCGACCTCGCCAAGCGCGAGCCCGGCATGCTCACCATGGCTTCGCCAGGGCCTGGAACCACCAACCATCTGCTCAGCGAGCTGATGCAGTCGAGCCTCGATCTGAAATGGGTCACCGCGCATTACCGCGGCAATGCGCCCGCGATCAACGATCTGCTCGGCGGGCAGGTGCAATTCGCATTCGACCAGCTCACGGTCAGCCTCCAGCACATCAAGGCCGGCCTGTTCCGCGCGCTCGCCGTCACCAGCCCGCATCGCCTGAAGTCTCTGCCTGACGTGCCGACCTTCGCCGAACTCGGCTACAAGGATTTTGACGCCCAGACCTTTACCGGCCTGTTTGCGCCCGCGGGTACGCCGGCGCCTGTTGTCGACAAGCTGCACGAGACGCTGGTCGCGATCCTCAGGGATCCCGGTGTGATCGACAAGTTCGACAAGTTGGGTGCCGACGCCACGCCGATGACGCCTGACGAGTTCAGGGCCTATCTCGAGCGCGAGGATGCGAAATGGCTTCCGATCGTGCGCAAAGCCAACATCAAGGCTGAGTGATGCGGATCGATCCCACCGAGCTTGGCGCGGAGCGCATCTACCGGCTGATGACCGGCATCGTGGTGCCGCGCCCGATCGCCTGGGTGACCAGCCTGTCGCGATCAGGCGTGCTCAACCTCGCGCCGTTCAGCGCCTTCACCTTCGTCTCCCAGAAGCCACCGATGCTGGCCATCAGCGTCGGCCGCAAGGGCGCCGACTACAAGGACACCGCCCACAACATCCTCGACACCGAGGAATATGTCATCCACATCGCCGACATGCCGCTGATGTCAGCGGTGCACGACAGCTCCGTCGAGCATCCCCCTGAAATCAGCGAGGTCGAGCATCTTGGCCTCGAGACGCTGCCCTGCGAGCGCATCAAAGTGCGCCGGCTTGCGGCCGCGCCTGTAGCGATGGAGTGCCGCTTCCGCCAGTGCCTCGAATTCGGCGATGCGCGCAGCCGGCTGATCGTCGGCGAGGTCGTGATGTTCCACATTCGCGACGGCCTCGTGAATGACGGCAAGGTCGAAACCAGGGCCCTCGACCCGATCGCCCGCATCGGCGGTCCTCGTTATGCCCGCCTCGGCGAGATCGTGACGCTGAACACGGTGTTCCAGACGCCAAAATCAAAAGACTGAGCGCGCGAGCTGCTCGCCGGCCAAGCCGCCGCAAGAAAATTGGAGAAAATGGCAATGCGACTCCTGAGCTATCTCCTGGACGGAGAGCCGAGATACGGCGCAGCCGTCGCAGGCGGCGTTGTCGATCTCACCAAACGGATCGGCCGCGAGTTCGCGGATGTGAAGGCGCTGATCGCCGCCGATGCGCTGGCCGACGCCCGGAAAGCCGTGGCCGGCCAAAAGCCTGATTACGTGCTGGACAAGCTCACGCTGCTGCCGCCGGTGCTGGCGCCGGAAAAGCTCTGGTGCATCGGCGTTAATTACGCCGAGCGCAACGCCGAATATAAGGACAATTCGGACCTGCCCAAATATCCGAGCCTGTTCGTGCGCAGCATGTCGTCGATGACAGGCTCCGGCCAGCCGCTGGAGAAGCCGCGCGTATCAGATCAGCTCGACTACGAGGGCGAACTCGTGATCGTGATCGGCCAGGGCGGCCGCCATATCGGCCGCGAAAAGGCGTGGTCGCACATTTTTGGCATGACGCTGTGCAATGAGGGCACGATCCGCGACTGGCTGCGCCATGGCAAGTTCAACGTCACGCAGGGCAAGAACTTTGATCGCTCAGGGAGCATCGGCCCGTGGATCGTTACGGCGGACGAGCTCGATCCGCGCGGACCGCATGACATCTTCACGCGTGTCAACGGCGAAGTGCGGCAGCAGGACACCACCGAGCGGCTGATGTTCCCGTTCGATTTCCTGATCTCCTACCTCTCGACTTTCGCGACGCTGAAACCCGGCGACATGATCGTGACGGGCACGCCAACCGGGGCAGGAGCCCGTTTCGATCCGCCGCGCTGGCTGAAGGTCGGAGATGTCGTCGAGGTCGAATCGAGCGGCATCGGCGTGCTGCGCAACACCGTCGCGGCGGAGCAATAGTCGATGCTCGGCGCTGCCACGATCGAAAGCCTTGCCGCGCGCCTGGATGAAGCCGAGCGTACCAAGGCGCTGATCCCGATGTTCTCGAAGGACTATCCGGATTTCGCCATCGAGGATGCCTATGCGATCCAGCGGGCCTGGACCAAACTCCAGCTCGCCCGCGGCCGCGTCATCAGGGGTCACAAGATCGGCCTGACCTCGAAGGCGATGCAGAACGCGGTCGGCATTTCTGAGCCCGATTACGGCGTTCTGTTCGCCGATATGTTCTATGCCGATGCCACGCCGATTCCGTTCGACCGCTTCCATGCGCCGCGCATCGAGGTCGAGCTCGCCTTCGTGCTGAAGGCGCCGCTGCGCGGGCCTGATTGCACCATCTTCGACGTGCTCAACGCCACCGACTACGTCACGCCCGCGCTGGAGATCCTGGAGACGCGGATGCATCGCGTCGACCCCGAGAGCGGCAGGACCCGCAAGGTGATGGACACGATCTCGGACAACGCCGCCAACGCCGCGCTAGTGCTCGGCGGCCGGCCGTTCCGGCCCATGGACGCGGATTTGCGCTGGATCGGCGCGCTGCTGTTTCGTAACGGCGAGGTCGAGGAAACAGGGCTTGCCGCCGGCGTGCTCAACCATCCCGCCAACGGCATCGCCTGGCTCGCCAACTGTCTCGCGCCGCATGACGAGCATCTCGCTGCCGGCGAGGTCGTGCTGGCAGGCTCGTTCACGCGGCCCGTCGACATCAGGCGCGGCGACACCTTTCACGCCGACTATGGCGCCTTCGGCTCCGTATCGTGCCAGTTCATCTAATAAAAGGAAACGCACCATGACGGGCCACACGCGCCGCAAGAGCATCCATATCGGCGGCTTCAAGCACGCCAATCCGATTCCGAATGCCTGCCGCATCGGCAATCTCGTGATGTCGGGCGTCATCCTCGGCCGGGATGCCGCTGGCGTGATGCCCGAGAGCCTGGATGCCCAATGCGCCAACATGTTTGCGCATATGAAGGCGACGGTGGAGGCCGCCGGCGGCACCACTGATGACATCATCAAGATGACGGTGTGGCTGAAGGACCGCGCGCAGCGTGGCCCCGTCAACGTCGAATGGCTGAAAATGTTTCCAGACGAGCATTCGCGCCCCGCCCGCCACGCGCTGCCGATGGACAGCATGGATGGCGGCGCGCTGGTGCAGTGCGACTTCACCGCCGTGATCGACTGAAGGAGGTTTGCGCATGCCGGCCTATCTGCCGTTCGATCCGAATCCGCGCCGCCCAGGCAAAGCGCCGCCACCGAAGACTGTCGACAGCCAGTTTCACGTGCTCGGTCCCATCGACAAATATCCGGAGCGTCCGGGGGCGGCCTACCGGATGCCATCAGCGACCTGGGAGGCGGCGCTGCGGATGCACAGAGCGCTCGGCATCGAGCGCGGCATCATCGTGCAGACCACCACCTATGGCGCGGATCATTCGGTGGTGCTGGACGGTCTCGCCGCGATGGGCCCGAATTATCGTGGCTGCGCCAATGCGCTGGTGTTCGCGGAAGCGAACGATGCCTATCTCGCCAGGCTGCACGACGCCGGCGTCCGCGGCGCGCGCTTCAGTTTTCGCCAGGAGCTCGGTGCGGTGCTGTCGGACCAGGACTTCGCCCGCGCCATCGCCCGCATTCGCGAGCTCGGCTGGTATGTCAAAATCCAGCCGGAGAAGGACGGCATCGTTTCCAGCGTGGCGAAATACGAAAATCTCGACGTGCCCGTGCTGATCGACCACATGGCGCGGCCCGAGCCTTCGCGCGGCAAGGACGATCCGAACCTGCGCAAGATGCTGGAGCTGCTCAAGAAGGGCAATTTCTGGGTCATGCTCTCGCTCGGCGAGAAGACTTCGCAGGCCGGCCCGCCCTACGATGACGTGATCCCGATTGCGCGCGCCTATATCGAGGCGGCCGTCGACCGCTGCGTCTGGGCCAGCGACTGGCCGCATCCGGTCTCCGTCAAGCAGCCGCCCAACGACGCCGACCTGCTCGAATTGATGTACCGTTACGCGCCTGATCAGGCCGAACTGGAGAAGATCCTGGTGCGCAATCCGGCGAAGTTGTTCGGGTACTCGGATTGAAACAGTGTGGCGGACGTGCGGCTGCGCGAGGCAATGGAGGGAGTCCGATTCGCCAGGTCTGCCGCGGAAGCAGGCACTTGGATAAAACGGCACAACGTGCGGACTATGCGGCAGTCTATTTGCAATTTGAACGGATGCTGCTCCTGTGCGACAAATTATTCTGCGCGTCGTGTTGGAAGCCGTTATGGAAGTCGACGACTACGAATTGCTGCAACTCCACGTCTCCTCGGAGCCGTTCGCCCAGCGCGGAGAGCTCGACGCCTTTCGCGAGGTGTGGGGCCGCAAGATGCTACGCTACGAACTGGAGCCGTTGGACGACCATCCGCTGCATTTCGATGCGAAGGTCCGCTCGTTGCCTGGCTTCACGATGGCGAGCGGTTCGCGTTCGCCGATGCGCACGCGGCGCGCCAATGAGCATATCGATCACGACGATTTCTTCCTCGTCGTCTTCGCTGACGGCGCGGCCGAGCTGAACGAGCGCGGCCGCGTGGCGACAATTGGCGCCGGCGAGGCCGTGCTGTCGTCGAACGGGTCGCCCGCAAGCTTCGTGATCCCGACGCCGTCCCGCACCATCAGCTATCGTTTCAGCCGCGCATTGCTGCGTCCCCATGTCCGCGATCTCGATGATCTCGTCGCCAGCCCCTTCGCCCGGGACAGCCAGATGCTTCGTCTGCTGGTGGGTTATTCCAAGGTGCTGAATGATCAGCAGGCGCTGGCGACATCAGGACTTCGGCGTGCCGTCAGCGCCCATATGCACGATCTCGCGGCGCTGCTGCTGGGCAGCAAGGCCGAGCCGCCGCTGACTGACGGCTTTCAGGCCGCCCGGCTCAAGGCGATCAAGGACGAGATTCTCCTGCGGCTCACGCAGAGCAGTCTTTCGGTCGAGGACATTGCCGGCAACCAGCAGATTTCCGAACGTTACATGCGCAAGCTGTTTGCATCTGCAGGCACGACCTTTACCGATTTCGTGCGCGAGGCGCGTCTTGACCGCGCCCATCGCATTCTGACGGATCCCGCGCAGGCGCAGCGGTCGATCAATGCGATCGCCTATGAGAGCGGCTTCGGCGATCTCTCTTATTTCAACCGTGTGTTCCGCCAGCGCTACGGCATGACACCGTCGGAAACGCGCGCGCTGGCGCGGACGAACGGCTGACCTCTCGCCATCGTTCGATTCGCCTCCACGCGGGCCGTCGTACTTGGTCAGTGCGGCGTGGCGACGGGTTTGGCGGCCGCTGCAACGGGCGGCGCGGAAACCCTGAAGCAGCTGATCGTCCCGATCACGTTGGCGCCATACTGCACGAAACCGCCTTGCACCGGCGGCGAATGCGCGGCGGTGATCGGCAGATACATGTAGCAGGCCGTGCCGTCGACCGGATCGCGCCAGCGCTGGATCAGCGTGTCCTGCAACGGCCCGGCGAATTGCCGCTCGAGCTGCATGCGCGGCAGCTTGGCCCATTCGCCTGATGGCTGCGGTGCCGGCTGCGGCGGTGCCTGTTGCGTCTGCTGGGCGGGAGCCGGCTGCGATTGCTGGGCTTTGGCGGGAGTGCCGGCCATCGCCGCGGTGCTGATCACGAATCCCGTCAGCCGGGCCAACCGCGAATACATCCTCAATTCAGCGTCCAGGAGCTGCCGATCGTGGCACCATATTGGTTGACCTGCGGCGTGGCCGTGAACGACGCGTTCACGCGCCATTGGCTATTGATCGCGTAGCCGAGACCCGAGGCGAGCGCGCTCTGGCCCCTGAAATTGCCGACCGCGGCTGCAACCGACAGTTTGCCTGGGCGCGGATCGTACTGCAGCGCGCTCGAGGCCAGCGCAAGCGCGATGCCGGCGCGCGCCTCGCTCTGGTTGGTGTTGATCTGGTTTTGCAGTCCGTTGATCTGGTTCTGCAATCCGGCCGTCCATCCGCTCGCGAAGCTGTTGAGCTGCGAGACGTTCACGGCGTCGGTCGGCGCGATGCCGGCGGCGACATTGGTGATGCGGCGCTCATTGCCTGATGAGCCGACCGACACTGTGTTCGGAGCGCTCGCGACCGAGCCGGAGCCGATCGCGACGGAATTGGTGGCGGTCGCCTGCGCGCCGCTGCCGATGGCAATGGCGTTGGTGGCGCTCGCGGCACTCTTGTCGCCGATCGCCGTGCTGCCGATTGCGCTCGCGTTGCTCGCGAAGCCGATCGCGACCGCGGCGGTTGCGGTCGAGGCAGTCGAAGCGTACGGGCCGACTGCCGTGGAATTCGTGCCAGCTGAGGAGCTGGCGGTGCCATAGGCCGCGCTGCTATCGCCGAGCGCGGTGCTTGCATCGCCATAGGCCGAGGCGCTGTTGCCCGCGGTGCTCTGGCGGCCAAAAGCTGCGCCGTTGGTCGATGCGTTGCTCAAATAGCCATAGGCTGCGCCGCTATCCGAGGCTTTGGAGAACGCGCCGGTGGCCGTGGAAAGATCGCCCGACGCTGAGCTGGAGTAGCCGACTGCGGTGCCATAATTGCCGGTGACGTTTGCAATGCTGCTCGCGCCGACCGCTGTTGAGAAGGCGCCCCTCGCGACCGCAGAGTTACCGAGGGCGGAGCCGTTGGGATTGACAGCGAAGCTATTGGCGCCGACGGCGACTTCGCCTTGTGGCGCGTTTTCCGCGCTGCCCGCAGGGCTGATGCCGCCGGCGCCCACGGTTTGTGCCTGAGCGATCGCTGCGCTGAGCACAGTAAGCGCGCCGGCAATTGTAATGATCCGGTAGGACCGTTTCATCGATTCACCTCGAATTTGATTCCGACCGCTCAAGGTCGGGCGCGGCCTTTCAAGGGCTTTCGAGCGGCTGCGCCCGCGTAGCGGGAGCCAAGGGCCGTGTCGCCTTCGGCCCCCGCACCAGGGCTGGTTCACTCATCGGTCAACAAGGCCGACGTGACCAATCTACCGGTTCGGGTGTCAATCGCTTGGGCCAGGCGGCATTGCGTTTGGGCCGCGCGGCACTCATTTCGCAATTTGAACAGCTGTTGCTGTTGTGCGACAAATCATTCGTGGCCAATGGCTGGAAGCCGTCATGCAGGTTGATCATCACGAGTTGAAGCAGTTTCACGTCTCGTCGGCGCCGTATGCCAGGAGTGGAGAGCTCGATGCCTTCCTGGAAGCGTATGGTCGCAGCATCCTGCGCTTCGAGATCGAGCCCGTCGATGGACATCCGTTGCAGTTTGATTTCATGCTTCGCTCGCTGCCGGACTTCGCGGTGGCGAGCGGAATGCGATCGCCGATGCACATTTGGCGCACCAAGGAGCTCGTCGACAACGACGATATTCTGCTCGTTGTCGTCACAAGCGGTGCCGGCGAACTGGGCCAGCATGGTCGCGTGGCGGCGATCAGCAACGGTGAGGCCGCGTGGATGAACGGAACCTCCGCCAGCTTTGCGATCCCGAAATCATCCCACACCGTCACTTACCGCTTTCGCCGCGATTTGCTTCGACCCCACATTCGCGATCTCGACGATCTGATGATCCGCCCGATCGCGGGGGACAGCCTGGTCCTCCGACTCCTGACGGGCTATTCCCGTGTCTTGAACGACGAGAGCGCGCTGGCGACCGCCGATCTTCGCCGCGCCGTGACCGTCCATATGCACGAGCTCGCGGTGCTGCTGCTCGGTGGCAGGGCAGAGGTGCACGCGGTCGATGGAATTCGCGCGGCCCGGCTGAAGGCTTTGAAGGACGACATTCTGCAGAGGATTGCGCAGAGCTCGCTCTCGGTCGCCGAGATCGCGGCCAGCCAGCAGATTTCGGAGCGCTACATCCGCCAGCTTTTTGCCAGCGAGGAGACGACTTTCACTGATTTCGTGCGCGAGGCACGGCTCGACCGCGCCCATCATATGTTGACGGATCTCTCGCCGTCGCAGCGGCCGATCAACGCGATCGCCTATGAGAGCGGCTTCGGCGATCTCTCTTATTTCAATCGGGTCTTCCGCCAGCGCTACAAGATGACGCCATCGGATGCGCGTAAACAGGCCAAGCAGCAAAACGGCGCACGTCGCTGATTGGCTCGGACCGTCTCGTTCAGAGCATTACAGCGGAAATGTCGGCGTGGCCCGACGCAGCGATGCAGAGGGCGACGACCAGAAGCGCCAGGCTGATGCCACAAAAGATCAGCGTGCCGTCATCGCTTCTGTGACGATCGGCCGTGCGGCGGCTATCGGTACGCACGACACGTGGGCGAGGCTGGCGGTCAAGCGCAAGCGCATTGTCATTGTATACGGGCATCTTCAGGTCCAGATTTCGAGTTTGCAACTCAAGCCAATCAGCTGGCGCTTCGAGCGCGAGCCGCATTCCAGCGGCTCACGTGTCTCACCTTCTGTCGCTGCAAAGCCCTGATTGGTTCTGGCAATTTTCCGGAAATCTCGCCGCTCACCAGGCGTAGCGCAGCACGCCCTTGCCGGCGTAGGAGCGGGTCACTTGCGAGAACTCGCCCTCGAAGGTTGCGGCCGCGGACCAGCCGTTCAGCCATTTCATTTCGGCCGATGCGGTGGTGAGCGCGGAATCGTGCGCCTGCGCCGCGCCGTTGACGACGAAGCTCGCGCCGGGCAGCGCCTGGAAGGTCGCGGCGATGGCGCGGTTGGGATCGAAGTCATGCGCCCAGGCGATGCGGCTGCGCAAGGTCAGCACGCCATTGGTTTGCGCGAAGGATTTGTCGGCGCGCAGGCCAAGTTCACTGCGGGTATCCGTGACGTCCTTGGCTGCATAATTGAGTGCAAAGGCGGGTGCGCCGGAGATCACCTGCTCGGCATAGGCGGGCAGCTGAAACGTCGTCGCTTGCGCGGCCGCATAGGGCGTCAGCCCGACGCCGCCGATCCATGGCGCGATGAAGCGATAGCCGCCCTCGAGCCGGCCGGACCACGTGTTGGCGTTGAACTCGGCGCGCAAACGATCGCTGCCTGCGATCGTCACGGTGCGATCCGTCGTGACGTCCTGCCAGCCATAGGCGAGCGCTGCGGTGACGTAGGCGGGGCCGCTAGAGTGATGCACATAGGCGCCGGCCTGAAACAGATCGGAACGTCCGCCGCCGAGCCCGTTGACGCCGAAACTGGTGCCGCCGCCGGCGAGCGCGAAGCCAGCCAGCGTGTTCGGCGAAAACAGATAGTCCGCGCCGACCGCCGTGCCGAAGATGCGGCTGGTCGCCTGGTTGGAGCCGACCACGGCATTGCCATCGGTGGTCTGCGTGCCGCCGAATCCCGCCGCCCACACGCTCCAGCGCTGCTCGAACGGGCGCGCGCGGAGCGGCGCCTTGGTGAACATGGCATAGGCGTTGGCGCGACCTTCGTCCGCATAGCCCGTCGCGCCCGCAGGCGTTTCGCCACACACACCTGACGAAGCCGAGCTGGCGCGACAGTTGAAATCCCGCATGAAGGGATCGGTCATCACGCCCATGAACTGGCTCATGGCATTGAAGGTGGTCTGCTGCGAACCGGTGGCGTGCTCGCCCGAAGCCTGCGTCAGGCCATCGGGCGAGAGACTGCCATAGACCGCCGGGATGCCGCCGGTGGAATTGAAATAACCGACCAGCGAATTGGCGACCGCGATCTGGTTTTGATTCATCGCATTGTAGGACGGACCAGCAAAGCCAAGCGCGAGATCGAGATAGACGTGATTGGCGTCGTAGCTCAGCGTGTCGTGGAAACCGGCGGGCAAGTTGGTGTTCGCCACCGTCGATGCAAACGCGCCGGAGACTCCACCGTTTGCGGTCAAAATGGTGTACTGCTTGCTGACATAGCTGCCGGGAGCAAACGTGGCATTGACGGTTGCGCCGCCCAAATTTGCCGTTCCCGTGATATTCACGGATGAGGCGGTCGAAGGATTCAAGGCCGTCACGTAAATCGCACCGGACTGGAAGGCGAGACTGCCGGAAATCGCGAGCGATGATCCCGGCGTGCCAGCGCCGGCAATGAGCTTGCCGCCAGAATTAATCTGCGTATTGCCGACTGTGCCCGTGCCGAAAAGCGTGCCGCCGCTGTTCACACTGGTCAGGCTCGAGGCCGCGATCGATCCATTGACCTGCAACAAGCCGTTGTTGACCGTGGTCGCGCCGGTATAGGTGTTGGTGTTAGCCAGAATCAACAAGCCGTTGCCGACCTTGACCAGCGAACCTCCGGTCCCGCCGCCGCCACCACCGTCGGCGATCACACCTGACACTTGCGTCGTCAGATCGTTGCCCCCGACCGTCAACTGGTTGCTGCCGAGCAGGAAGAACCCGCCACCACCGATAGAGCCGGCGGTCACCTGATGGTTGCCGCCTGGTCCTGATGTCGCGGAAAAATCCGTCGATGCGGCCGCGCCATTGGTGATGGCGGCATTGCCCGCGGTGCTGTTGTTGAAGAAGCCGAGGAAGCCGTTGTTGACGATGCCGGCACTGCCCGCTGCGCTGCTACCATTGAAATTGATGCTGCCGGCGCTATTGATGAAGGCATTGCCGGCCGTGCTGCTGCCGAAGAAAACGATGTTACCAGAAGCATTGTTGGTGATGAAGGCATTGCCCGCCGTGCTGTTGGCCGTGAAGCCCACCGTCCCGTTGTTGGTGATGGAAGCGATCCCCGCCGTGCCGCTGTTGAACGACAGCAGGCCGGTACCGGTGGTGACAATGGACACGCTGCCGCCGGAGACCGCGATCCCGGCACCTGAAAAGGCGAGAATGACGTTTGGTCCGATCGTCATGACGTAGTTGCTGGCGGCGGGGTTGAAGGTCCAGCCGCCCAGGGTGGTGTCCGCGTCGATTGAAATGGCGCTTTGGTGGGTGAAGTCGAAGAAGGCCGTGCCGGTCGGCACGAGGCCGGTGCTCCAGTTCGAGCCTGTGTTGTAGACGCCACTCCCGGGGTTCAAATTCCAGGTGGCGTTCTGTGCCCGCGCCGTCCCTGCCGGGATCATGAACGCGAGCGCGGAGCAGGCGGCCAGCAGCGCAGCGCGCGTCAACCTTCCGTTCGAGGCTGCGACCGGAGCAACGGCGACGACAATCTTTTGCATCATGACTTCCCAAGGCATCACCGGGCGAAGCAAACCTCGCCCGTCCATCTCGACGCCTACCGCGCGTGCGGCATCAGCGCTTGGGCAGGACGGAAGCGCCCACGGGCTGGGCGGACCTGCGGCTGCGAATTCCAATCGATGTTGAAGTTGAGCAACAGCACCTCCAAACGGGTGAGTTCGACGCCTCGCCCGGACTAGGACCAAACGGCACAGCGACGCGGACTGCGCGGCACGTCTGTGCCGTTTGATCCGATGTTGCCGTTGTGCGACAATCTGGCCTGCTTCCTGGGAGTTCTGGTCGTGCCGGCCGTCGATGCCAACGAGTTGCTGCAGTTTCGAATTTCGTCCGCCCCCTTCGTCGCGAGCGGACAGCTCGATGCCTTTATCGAGGTGTGGGGCCGCAAGATGCTGCGCTTCGAGATCGAGCCGCTCGGCGATCAGCCGCTGCGGATCGATGCCACGCTGCGCTCGCTGCCCAATTTCGCGATGGCGAGCGGGCCGCGATCGCCGATGCGCGTTCATCGCACGGCCAGGCTGATCGACCACGACGATCTCTTGCTGATCGTGATCACGCAAGGCACAGGCGAGCTGAACCAGCAGGGCCGGGTCGCAACGATCCGCGCCGGCGAGGCGGTGCTGAGCGACAACGGCACGCCCGCGATCTTCGCGATGCCGACGTCGGCCCACACCATCACCTATCGCTTCAGCCGCGCTCTGCTCCGCCATCGCATCGCCAATCTGGACGATCTCGTGGCGCGCCCGATTCCGGGCGACAACCAGGTGCTGCGCCTCTTGATCGGCTATGCCGGCGTCCTCGGTGATCAGAGCGCGCTGGCGACGGCCGAGCTGCGGCGCGCCGTCAGCGATCACATGCACGATCTCGCGGCGCTGCTGCTCGGTGCCGGCGTGGAGCCGTATCTCGCGGACGGGCTTCGCGCGGCGCGGCTCAAGGCGATGAAGGACGAGATCGTCGAGCGGCTGGCGCAGAGCTCGCTCTCGGTCGGCGAGATCGCCCGCAGCCAGCAGATTTCCGAGCGCTACATCCGCCAGCTCTTTGCCGAGGACGGCACCACCTTCACCGACTTCGTCCGCGACGCGCGTCTCGCCCGCGCCTATCGGATCCTGACTGACATCACCGCGCCGCAACGTCCAATCAACGCGATCGCCTTTGAATGCGGTTTCAACGATCTCTCTTATTTCAACCGCGTCTTCCGCCAGCGCTACGACATGACACCGTCGGAAGCGCGCGGCGCAGCGAAGCACAAGGGCGGCCCGTTCTGACGCCGGCGTGCGCGTTAACCTCCTGGTAAGACCCGAGGCGATCGGTGGCGCCTTGATGGCGTAACTGAGTTCTTAACGAATCGCCTCTACTTTTCGCGTTCTCGCCAATGTGATCGCCCGCTGCCTCAGTCCCGACGGCGCGGCGCCCAGCAACATCGAAGAGGCAGAATGCCGGCTCTCAAGCACCTGTTTTCGCTGCGCTCGATCGGCGCCAAGCTCGCCCTCATGACGCTCGTCGGTGCGATCTGCATGGCGCTGGTTGCCTCGACCGTATTGTGGATCGCGCGCAACCAGCTCGTCACCGAGCGGATCGAGAAGGCGCATGCGGCCGTCGATATCGTCTGGAGCCTGGCCGACGGCTACTACAAGGCCTACAAGGCCGGCCAGATGACCGAGGAGGAAGCCAAGAAGCGCTTCCTCGAAGCCAACAATCACGTCTGGTACGAAGACCACGGCAACTACGCCTATATCTACGACTACGAGACAGGCCTTTGCGTCTCCAACCCCGGCATTCCGCAATTCGTCGGCAAGGACATGCGTCCGAACAAGGATGCCAATGGCATGCTGTTCGCGGTCGCGCTGATGGACATCGCGAAAAAGGGCCAGGGCACGCTGCGCTATTCGTTCCGCCGCTCGGGCAACGACGCCACCCCGCTCGACAAGGTCGCCTTCACCCGCGGTTTCGCGCCGTGGAACCTGATGATCGGCTCGGCCGAATACATGTCCGAGGTCGACAGCTCGTTCTGGTCGATGGTGCAGACCGCCTCCGTCGTCATCGCCGTATTGATGCTGATCTCGATCATGATCGCCTGGGCCGTCGGCCGCAGCGTGGTCAAGCCGCTCACCGGCCTGAAGGAGCGCATGGCCTCGCTCAGCGCAGGCCAGCTCGATGCGCCGGTGGCTTATGCCGATCGCCGCGACGAGATCGGCGAGATGGCGCGCACCGTCCAGGTGTTCCGCGACGCCATGATCGAGACCAACCGCCTGCGCGAGGAGCAGGCCGTCACCGAGCAGCGCCAGGGTGAGGCGCGCAAGGTCGACATGAATCGCCTTGCCGATCAGTTCGAGCGCGAGGTCGGCGAGATCATCGAGCTGGTGTCGGTTGCCGCCGGCCAGCTCGAGCAATCGTCGACGACGCTGTCGAAGACCGCCGACACTGTCGCGCAGGTCAGTAACCGCGCGTCCACGGCATCGGGCGAAGCCTCGGCCAACGTGCATTCGGTCGCCGCCGCCAGCGAGGAGCTTGCCTCCTCCATCGGCGAGATCTCCCGCCAGGTCGAGACCTCGGCGCGGATCGCCAGCGAGGCGGTGAGCCAGGCGCAGAAGACCGACGGCCGCATCAGCGAGCTGTCGCAGGCCGCGAGCCGGATCGGCGACGTCGTCGATCTGATCCAGACCATCGCCGGCCAGACCAATCTTCTGGCGCTGAACGCGACCATCGAGGCCGCGCGCGCGGGCGAGGCCGGCCGCGGCTTTGCGGTCGTCGCCTCCGAAGTGAAATCGCTGGCCGAGCAGACCGCGAAGGCGACCGACGAGATCAGCCAGCAGATCGCCGACATCCAGTCGGCGACGCGCGACTCGGTCGCGGCGATCAAGGAGATCGGCGCCACGATCGGCAAGATCTCCGAGATCTCGTCGGCGATCTCGACCTCGGTCGAGCAGCAGGGCTCCGCCACGCAGGAGATTTCCCGCAACGTGCAGCGCGCCGCCGAGGGCACCTCTGAGGTCGAGACCAGCATTGCCGACGTGCAGCGCGGCGCCTCCGAGACCGGTGGCGCGTCGGCCCAGGTGCAGTCGGCCGCGCAGTCGCTCGCAGGCGAAAGCGCCCGCCTCAAGCGCGGCGTCGCCAGCTTCATGAGCTCGATCAGGGCGGCGTAATCAGCCCCGCCAGCCGGTCGCGCACCTCGGCCGCGATCTCGAACGAGCGCAGCCGCGCGGCGTGATCGTAGATCTGCCCCGTGGTCATCAGCTCGTCCGCCGCGGTGTCTGAGATCAGCGCCTTCAGCTTCTCCTCGACCACCGCGGGCGAGCCGACGGCCGAAATCGCCAGCGACTGCGCGACGCCGGCTTTCTCGGCCGGCGACCACAGCGCGTCCATGTCGTCGACCGGCGGCGGCAGCTTGCCGGGCGTGCCGCGGCGCAAGTTGATGAACTGCTGCTGCAGCGAGGTGAACAAGCGCTGCGCCTCCGCATTGCTGTCGGCCGCGAACACATTGACGGCGACGATGGCATAGGGCTTTTCCAACTGCGCCGAGGGCTCGAAGCGCGCGCGGTATTCGCGCAGCGCCGGCATCAGCATCTGCGGCGCGAAATGCGAGGCGAACGCAAAGGGCAGTCCGAGCATCGCCGCCAACTGCGCGCCGAACATGCTGGAGCCGAGGATCCACAGCGGCACTTTCGTGCCCATGCCAGGCACGGCGCGGATGGCCTGGTTCGGTTGCACGTCACCAAGCAGCGCCTGCAATTCCAGCACGTCATGCGGAAAATTATCGGCCGCCGTCGCAAGGTCGCGCCGCATCGCCCGCGCGGTGAGCTGGTCGGTGCCCGGCGCGCGACCGAGCCCGAGATCGATCCGGCCGGGATAGAGCGATTCCAGCGTGCCGAACTGCTCGGCGATCACAAGCGGCGAATGGTTCGGCAGCATCACGCCGCCGGAGCCGACGCGGATGGTCCTGGTTCCGCCCGCGACATGGGCGATCACCACTGACGTCGCCGCGCTCGCAATCCCCATCATGTTGTGATGCTCGGCGAGCCAGAACCGCTTGAACCCCCATCGTTCCGCGTGTTGAGCCAGATCGAGCGAATTGCGAAACGCCTGCGCGGCGTCGGAGCCCTGCTTGATGGGCGCGAGGTCGAGCACGGAGAAGGGGATCATGAGGGGCTACCGGAGTGGGGAACTGCGCGTCTGAGAGAGCGACATGTAGTGTCACGGCGCCGGATGGGTAGAGCCTCCTTCACAACCCTGTTATGGCGCCCCGTGACGTTCATCGTCTCCGCTGGGCGTTTCGTGCGTGTTGTAGTACCCTCTGCGCCGCCCCACCGTTGCCAGGAGGACAGACATGACCCTTGTCGTACTCAATCGCCGCAACCTCCTCATCGCCGGCGGCTCCGTCCTTGCATCGGGAGTCCTGGCATCAGGCGCTGCGGGGCTCCTGCTGCCGGCCCGCGCGGAAGGCCTCGCGCCGACGGAATCGATGACCGGCGGGGCGAACAATTATCGCAAGGGCGCGCCGATCGTGGAGCGGATCGGCAAGGGCGGCTTCGTGATGAGCGGCACCGTGCGCCGCGCCGGCGACGGTGCGCCGCTGGCCGGACAGCGCATCCAGATCTGGGCGCACACGGTCGAAGGGCAGGAGCACGAGCCGCAGAGCCATGGCGCTACGCTCACCGACAAGGACGGCGCCTTCAGGCTCGAGATGCCGCAGATCATTCCGATCTTCGGCCAGCCGCATGGCCACCTCGCCTATGACAGCGGTGAGTTCAAGACCGTGTTCCTGCGGCCGATCATGCGGAGCGCAAAGGACACCAGCCTCGAGGGCCATTTCGTGCTTCAGCCGGCCTGATCGCGTTGCAGGTGAGGGGGGCGAGATCGCTGATCTGGGCCGCCCTCGCAGTGGCCATCGGCGTGCCGGTTGCGCTCGCCGCGACAAGCGAGCAGCTCGCATGGCGCGGCCCGGTCTACATCCTCGCCGGCTTCGCCGGGATCATCGCCCTTGGTCTCGTGCTGGTTCAGCCGCTGCTGATCGGCGGGTATCTGCCAGGCCCGTCGGCCTATCGCGCAAGGCGCGTCCATCATTGGATCGGCGGCGCGCTCGCCTTCGCCGTGGTGATCCACGTCGCCGGCCTCTGGTTCACCAGCCCGCCCGACATGATCGACGCGCTGACGTTCGCCTCGCCGACGCCGTTCTCCCCCTTTGGCGTGATCGCCATGTGGGCGATCTTCGCCGTCGCGCTGCTGGCCGGCTTGCGCCGGCGGCTGGGCCTGCGCCTGCGCACCTGGCGCTTCATCCATATCCCGCTTGCGATCCTCATCGTCGTGTGCGGTGTGGCCCATTGCCTGCTGATCGAGGGGACGATGGAGACCATCTCGAAGGCGGTGCTGTGTGCCCTTGTCGTCGCGGCAACCCTCAAGGTCATGGTCGACCTCTGGCGAAAGCGGGCGCTGCGCGGCGAGAGCTCGTAGGATGGGCTACGACGCTTGACCATCCCGCGAGCAGATTGCCGCTGACGGCAGCGGGAGATATCCTCGCGTCATGACCGCCAGTTCCCCCGATCTGAAGGCCTTCCTGCTCGCGACGCCGTTCTTCGGCGGTCTCACCGACGCGAGTCTCGATCTCCTGATCTCGATGCTGGTCGAGTGCCGCTTCGATGCCGGCGCAACCGTGGTGGCGGAGGGCGAGCCCGGACGTTCGATGTTCATCGTCAAAGCCGGCCGGCTCGCGGTCAGCAAACGCGCGGATTCAGGGACCGCCGTCCCGATCTCCGTCCTGGAGCGCGGTGATTTCTTCGGCGAGATGACGCTGATCGAAATGCAGAACCGCTCCGCCACGGTGGTTGCGGAGAGCGAGACCGTGCTCTACGAGCTGACCGCGCAAAAGCTCTACGCCTGCTACAAGGCCGACATCCACGCCTATGTGATCGTTCTGCAAAACATCAATCGCGAGCTGTGCCGGCGGCTCAGGCGCGCCGACAATCGCATCACGGGACATCAATTGGGCGACGAGGAACACCCCGCGAAATGAATGTGCGTGCAACGCCCGAGCTCGTTATTTTTGATTCTGACGGCGTTCTGGTCGATAGCGAGATCATCGCGCTCACGGTCTTCGCGCGCGTCGCGGCCGAGGAGGGCGTGGCGATCAGTGTGGAGGACGCCATCCGGTCGTTCCGAGGCGTGAAGATGGCCGATTGCGTGCGCGAGATCGAGCGCCGGCTTGGCCGCGGCGTCCGGGAGAATTTCGTTGCCGATGTTCGTCAGGCAACGGCGCTGGCTTTTGACGCCGAACTGCAACCCGTCAAAGGAATTCATGAGGCGCTGGCTGAAATCGAAATTCCGGTCTGCGTGGCGTCCAACGGACCGATGTCGAAGCTCACGCATGCGCTCGGATTGACGCAGCTTCTCGGGCACTTCGAGGGACGCATTTTCAGCGCGTACGAGGTTGGCTCGTGGAAGCCGGATCCCGGACTGTTTCTGCACGCCGCGCAAACGATGGGTGTCCATCCCTCGCGCTGCGTCGTTGTCGAGGATTCGCCGTCCGGAGCCCACGCAGCAAGGGCCGCAGGAATGAAAGTCCTGGGTTTTGCCGGAGGTCATCTGGACGCCGAGCAGGAGTTGGCGGCGATCTGCGACGGCATCTTTCATCGGATGAGCGACCTGCCGGCGTTGCTGGCACATCCCGTCGAGAGAGCGTAGGCCGCGTAGGACAGGTCGGGTCTTGACCAAATATTCGGACGGAAGGCTGGTCGGCTACAGCAACGCCAATGAGTGCAGCGAGTTTCTATGAAGGCCGAAGGCCACCAGGCCAGAGAGAAGCAACGCAGTTCCAGTCACGATCAGGCAAAACGCAAACACTATCGGAAGCCCCTGGTTCGTCTTGAATGACCGGGACCATAATGGATAAAATTTTACCGACAATCGAAAGGAACAATTAACCTTACCTGCGCGGTCGAAGCGCCACGCTGTCCAGGCATTCATTCGTTCAGTTCGATCTCGAGGAAGTCGTGCATTTCCTGGAGTGAACGGGACGCCGCCTCCGCATCGTATTTCAGCCAGTGGCCAAACAGCCGTATTCCATCGGTGAGATTCGGAGCATCAAAGGCGTGATACGCTCCGGGATAGATCGCCAGCTTGACGCGCGAGCCCTTGCCCGCGCGCCGTTCCATCCAGAGCTCACAATCCCTCGCTGGACTCCAATCGTCGAGCTCGCCGATCAGGACAGCAGTCGGAATGGTCAGCTCGTCGCTCGCAAAGGCGCATAGGGGATAGTAGGCGATGGCGGCCCTGAACTTGAGCCCTTCAGGAACTGCAAAATATTCGGCCGAATGAGGAGAGGCCAATTGCAGCGCGACGATGCCGCCCTGCGATGAGCCGGCAACTGCAATGCGCCTCGGATCGACATAGGGAAGCTTCGCAAGATAGGTCAGTGCGCCCAGCGCGTCCCTTTGCCGTGCGCGCGACACGTCCCGCCGGATCACCGTCTCCGCGTCACAAGCGTGTTCGATGCCACGGGTCGCGAAACTATCCACCTGGAGCGAGACGTAGCCCCCGCAACAGCTCCGCCATCCGCGTGCGGGTGTCGTCCAACAGCCCCGAGCAGCCATGGAGATAGACGACCGCGGGTAAGCGGCCGGGTCCGTCGGGCCTGAAGAGGTAGCCTTCGATCGCATCGGAAAGGTTGGCCTGTGTTTCGCCGCGCTCGCGCGCCCGCTGCTGCTGGAGACGACCCATGATGACGGGCGCGTTGTCGAATTTCGCCAGGTCGCCGGCTGAAGTGATGGTGTGAAGTTCGCATGTTGTGAGAGTCGCCAGGATGAGACCTGTGAAAATCCCGGTACGCACGTTTCGCTCCCCTGGTACGCCAGCTCATTCAGCCAACGTAGGACGGGTATAGCACTTGCGAAACCCATCGTCTCAGTGCTGAGCGAGGCCTCGACGGGTCTCGGTGCTCAAGGAGCGTCGGTAGTGCATAGCAACAGCGCCGTTGCGGAGCGGCTTCACTGAAATCAATTCGAGCCGTCGCGCGCTCGACAAGCCGCTCTCGTACAGAGTGGGCCCGTGGCCGACGATCCTGGGGTGAACGAGGAACTTGTACTCGTCGATCAAATCCAGCCGATCGAGCTCGGCTGCGAGCTTGCAACTGCCGAGGAGCACGCCCGCCGGGGTCGCATCCTTGAGAATCTGCACACCTGTTCGCAGATCCCCGGCGACGTGGTGGCTATTGTTCCACGGCAAATCGTTTCGCGTTGACGACACCACGTACTTCGGCTTGGCATCCAGCTTAACCGCCCACTCACGCATCGGCGGCGGTACCTCCGCTTCGCCGCGGGCGACCGCTGGCCAGTAGCTCTCCATCATCTCGTAGGTCACGCGGCCCCACAGCATCGCCCCGCTCTCGTCCATGAGGCGAGTGAAGAAGGCGTGTGTCTCGTTGTCCGCGATTCCTTCTCGGTGGTCGACACAGCCGTCCAAGGTCACGTTCATGCTGAAGATCAGTAGTCCCATGCGACGACCATACAATCGTCGGATATCGTAGTCACGCGGTTCAGCTGTGGCTGTTGCAGAGCGTTGGACCTAATATTTTTCAACGAGCAATAACTCTATCAGCAACATCTGCGCCGAGAAGGCGGTTATTGAATAGCAACTGTCGGTATTCTTCGCTGGAGCGGTCTGCGCGGGTGTCCTGCAAACCCCGAGCAGCAGGCCGCTGAGCGGCCTTTCGGGTCGCGCCTCGCCGCCGTTCCCGGGGTGGCGACGCGCGTGATGATGCTGCCGACGTGTCGACCGAAGTCGATAAGACGTGGTCGTCGCCGAGCCGACGGTCCCGTCTAGTTCGCTGATCCACGCGTGATCGCCAGCACGTTAGCCGCGGTCAGGCGGCTTTTGGCCGTTTTGCCAACCAGATCTTGAATAATCTGCAAGTCCAGGAAAGGTAGCAAGAGTGGGAGTTTTTCCCGCTCAGCCGCTGCAATCGTTCTGGTCAAAATCTCCGTCCACTCGGGGTGATCGATTAGCAAATCCGCGAGTGCGGGAAATCGCTGCTCCAAAATGGTCCAGCGTGCTAGCACCTCAACAGGGACAGCGTTACCTTCAAGAATGCCAATAGCTTGACGCATCGCAAAGGCATTCAACATACGCTTCATCACACGCGGATTTTCCGGCACTACATCTTTGAATTGCGCAAGGAGATGCTCAGCCTCTCGTTCAGCGGCTCTCGAGGAAGTTAGTTCGAGTGCCAGAGCTGCTCGTAGCTCGGGTGTATCGGCTTTCTCCAGGGCCTTTTCGACATCATCACTTGTGATGTTCTCGCCGTAAGTTTCGCGCAGGGTATTACGCTGGGATCGCACCTCCTTGTCGAATTGACCTCCGGCGGTGCTGGCGCCTGCTGCCTCCTGAGCGTTCAAGAGCCGCTTCCAATATTCGCCCTTGATCTTGTCGCCCATGCCTGGCACTGGCGTCGATACTTGGAATATCTTTTCGAGAAAGAGATAGCCCAGCGGCTGACCGGCGCTTCCGATCGCATTGGCGAATGAGCCATAGCGCATTTCGAAACTCGCCTTGATCCAGTTACGGTCGGCGGCGATTACATACGCGACGTTCTTATGTCGGAAGGATGTTTGAATGCCTTCGAGCAGATCGACGACATATTCAGCACGGCAACGGTCGAGATCATCGATGAAGATGCAAACGGGTTTGTTCGTTGTCTTTACGATCTTCGCATAGAGCCCGGTAATGCGCCTCATTGGATCTTGGGATATGTCATCATAAAATTTTGCATTCGGCGCAGATCCAAAAACGGCGACACGGCTCGCACCGAAGAACGACGCGTAAGCTGCTATCGCTGCTGTAAATACTTTCAGAATCCAATCTGACGGAGTGGTGCCGGTGCTGCCTGTCCCGCCGGTGCCGCCGGCATAGCGAAGCAGCACCAGCGTTGCTGCAAAAACGAGTGCAAAGATGATGTAAGGAAGCGCGTCAGTTCTGATTTTCCACAGCAGCCATTGAGCCTGCAGCGAGGCGGGCTGTAGATTAATCTGCCGGCCTTTGAGGCGCAGGTCCTTTAGAAAGCCCCTGAGGAAGTCCCAACCTCCGCGTGACCCAGAAAGGCTCTGCAGGCACTCATTTTTTACTTTCTCGATGAGCGGCCACCATGGCGGATTGCGACGCTGCTCATCCCAGGCGTTAAAGTCAACCACGACCCATTGCCGCGCGATTTTTCTGTTTCCCAACTCCCGATCTGTCTTGAGCATCAAGCTCTGCATCATTTTCAATATGGAAGTCTTGCCTGCTCCCCACGGACCATGAATGTGAACTGCAAATCCGTCGCGCCCTTCCTTCTCAATGACGCGATCCATCCGTTCGACCAACGCTTGAGCAAAAGGCTTACGACCGAGTTGATCGTTGGCTGTGGGCTCATCCGATTGCGGTTCGACATACTGGCGCGGCTTGACCAGACCCAGAATTTCCGCAATTTTGGCCATCACATCGTCAGGGCTTCCCTCCCAAAATCCCTCCGGCTCACTCGCTATCTCAATATCCTTGCCGAGGCCAAAGCTGTTGGGGAGGCTGCCATCGTGCTTTGAAAGAATGGCACGATACCATGCCAGCCATGGGCTCCAGTTGCCCCTCCAAGAAAACTGCGGGTTCTTCTCAATCGCGTCGAAAGGTTCGCGCGCCCAGATAGGAAAGTTCGTCTCGAATTCTGGATTTCCCCGCACATCGTCCAGCCAAAGTTCCTGCTCAATCAACGCCTCGCTCGGATGAGCTTCGAGCCAACGCGCGTCAGCCCTCACACTTTCCCAGACCATGTGCTCCGAATTAAGGACCGCTTTGGCGGCGTATTCGACCGTCGCCGTGGCAAATCCAGCGGGCCCGGCTCGTTGAGCCTGAGTGTTAAAAACTTCGTTGGGATCGAATGGATTGGCGAGGGCCGTGGCAGCGGCGCCGCCGGCTGCTCTGGCCGCAGAGAAGGCAGAAGGATGGACATCGGCGAGTGCGTCTGCGGCTTTGTTGGCGGCGGTGATGGCGGCAAGGGCAGCTCGCGTGAGACTGCCGCCACTCGTTTTCGCATTCCTGCCTGCCACCCACGCCACTAAAACTGCGCGGAAGCAAGCGAGTACTGCCCGCTTTTTATCGTCCGCTGCAAGGCGCTCATTCGGAACTTCGAAAATTGCGAAGATCAGTGGTAAGACGCGCAACGCGGCACGAGTACCGATCGCCAGTGAATGCATATAGGTTGGTTCAAGCTCGTTGAGCCACTTTTCGAGCGATTTTCGATCGCTTAGTTCGGTTGGCGCAATCAAAGTCGCCTTTCCCCGTTTAAGACCAATAGTGAATTTGACAATAGCCTGCAGTACTTATGTCTTGCACGACACACAAGCGAGAAGCGATGCTAACGCGACTAGGGCGTGTATTCAATAGTACGTCGTGGCTGGCGCGACACCAGAGAGGGCGTTAGGCGCTCTAAATAGCGAGCCCGTCCCGTCGGGCAAAACACCCGCCTCCCGCCACACCCCGTCAATCCCCTCCCACAAAAATATTCCACTTTACCGAAATTCGGTTTTACGGCATTGTCTCGCCATCCCGGCCTGATGGAGAGGGGCGATCGTACGTCGTCACGAACGTGGGTTGGGGATGCGGTGGACGCGGCAGCGCCGGCGCGGATGTGAGGGCAGGGCGGGCGGAGGATTGAGCCGAACCCCGTGAGCCCGGCACAAGCCGTGTCGTACGAACGGCGCCTGTATCCGATGAAGCTCTTGGGCCAAAGCGGACTTGTCCGGCGAAGCCCGCAGGGCGGAGACGGAAGAGCTGCGTACGGCAAAACCGTGTGGTCCTGGCCGTCGTCGCTACGGTCAAGCACTTGCGGAGGCGGCACTGGCGTCAACCGGCGCGGTGCCGGTGAATTCCGTGAGGCGACGGTGACAACAAGAATTCGTCGCCGGGGAGAGCACGGCATAAGCCGTCCAACCATCGCGCAGGGAAGGCCGAGTGTTCGGCGTCACCTGTATGCTGCTGTGCGGTTTCCTTGCGCTACACTTTCGCGCAGCGGACCGCGGGTGCCCGTCGGCACCCGGTCTTCCCTGCGCCCTCTTCAAGGGAGGAGGGCAACGGAACGCGCAAAACTCGGGCGCCCGGCGCCGCGAGAATGCTTTTTCACGCGCATTTTCAGAAGATGAAATGGTGCTGCCAGACAGGATTGAACTGTCGACCTCTCCATTACCAATGGAGTGCTCTACCACTGAGCTACGGCAGCATGTGCTGGGATCAGAATCGGCCGCTACGGGGGGCCTACCAAGCGGGCCGATATCTGCCACAGGCCTCCCCGCTGTGCAAGCTTGCAAGACCCGTCCAAACGAGAAAATCGGGCCGATATCGGGGATATTACGGCTGTTTCCGCCCGAAACCACCGACTTTCAGCCGATTTCGGTTCCGATCCCCGCCAACTGGCCAGTTGGCCGGTGCGGCGGATTCGGCCCATTTTGGATTTCGCACGATCAGGACATCAGGGCCTCTTGAGCTGCCGCATTCTCAGGGCATGTTATCGCCACAAGCTGGATGGACCCGTGATGGCTGACGAGATCGACAGGACCGCAAGACAAGACCGCACATCGCGCGACGACCGGCTGAAATCGGCGCTACGGGAGAATCTGAAGCGCCGCAAGGCGCAGGCGCGCGAACGCGCCGCAAGCGCCGACCCCTCGCAAGATGGCGATGGGTCCCTAGATGAGGGGACCGCTGGCGAGACCTGAGCCTGGACGCGAGCGGCTGGATATTTTTTGGAGTGCATGCAGTGGCCACGGGGCAAGACGAATCACCACCAACCGATCGCGACGCGCAGATGGCGCGCTTCACCCGCCCCGAGCAGACGTTTCCGACGCTGACGTCGGCCGAGATCGAGCGTCTCAGGCATTTCGGCGAGCTCCGCACCTATAAGGACGGCGAGCTGCTGTTCGAGACGAGCAAGCCGGGGCCGGGCATGTTCGTCGTGCTCAAGGGCCATGTCGCCATCACCCAGCGCGATGGGCTCGGCAATGTGTCGCCGTTGATCGACCAGGGTCCGGGGCAATTTCTGGCCGAACTCGGCCAGCTGTCCGGCCGCCCGGCGCTGGTCGACGGCCGCGCCGAAGGCGATGTCGAGACGCTGCTGTTGCCGCCCGAGCGCCTGCGCGCGCTGCTGGTCGCCGAGGCCGAGCTCGGCGAGCGCATCATGCGCGCGCTGATCCTGCGCCGGGTCAATCTGCTCCAGGCCGGCGTCGGCGGCATCGTGCTGATCGGTCCTTCGCATTCGGCCGGCGTGGTGCGGTTGCTGAGCTTTCTCACCCGCAACGGCCAGCCGCATCATCTGCTCGATCCCGACAGGGATCGCGACGCTGCCGAATTGATCGCGCGCTATTCGCCCAAGCCCGAGGATTGGCCGCTGGTCGTCACACCGGACGGCGCAGTGCTGCGCAATCCCGGTGAGACCGAGCTTGCGCGCGCCATCGGCATGATCGGCGGCCCGCGCAATGATCGCATCTATGACGTTGCGATCGTCGGCTGCGGCCCGGCGGGGCTTGCCACCGCCGTGTACGCGGCCTCCGAAGGGCTGTCGGTCGCGGTGCTCGATATCAGAGCCTTCGGGGGCCAGGCCGGCGCCAGCGCGCGCATCGAAAACTATCTGGGTTTCCCGACCGGCATTTCCGGCCTCGCGCTCACCGCGCGCGCCTTCAACCAGGCGCAGAAGTTCGGCGCCGACATCATGATTCCCGTCACGGTGAAGTCGCTGGATTGCTCGCGCAAGGACGGCGCGTTCGCCGTGACGCTCGACGGCAGCGATCCCCTGCGCTCGCGCTCGGTGGTGGTCGCAAGCGGCGCGCGCTATCGCCGGCCCGAGATCGCCAACCTCGACAAGTTCGAGGGCCGCGGCGTCTGGTACTGGGCCTCTCCGGTCGAAGCGAAGCTTTGTGCCGGGGAGGAAGTGGCGCTGGTCGGCGCCGGCAATTCGGCGGGGCAGGCCGCGGTGTTCCTGTCGGGGCACGCCAGGAAGGTGCTGATGATCATCCGCGGTGGCGGCCTCGGGGCCAGCATGTCGCGCTATCTCATCGAGCGCATCGAAGCGACGCCGAATATCGAGTTGTTGTTCAACACCGAGATCACGGCGCTCGAAGGCGACGAGGCCTCGCTGCTGCGGCGGATTCGCTGGAAGAGCCGGCTGTCCGACGACGAGGATTCCGCCGACATCAAGAACCTGTTCCTGTTTGTCGGCGCCGATCCCGCCACCGGCTGGCTCGACGGCTGCGGCGTCACGCTCGATCGCGGCGGCTTCGTCGTCACGGGCGCGCAGTCCGAGTTGAACCAGGGCAAGCTGGTAGCGCCGCTCGAGACCTCCGTGCCCGGCGTCTACGCGGTCGGCGACGTCCGGTCCGGCTCGGTCAAGCGCGTCGGCGGCGCCATCGGCGAAGGCGCGCAGGTCGTGGCCTCCCTGCACGGCTATCTCGGCGACGCCGCAAAACCGGCGCTTTAGTCAAGCAGAAGACAAGCAGACGGCAAGTCGATTGTGGCTTGCCATCTTGCCGTGTCCCACAGACACTCGCCGCGTCGCGACAAATCGCGCGTGGAAGAACAAAGATCCAAACGGGAGGACTCAATGGCCGAACTCGTCGTGCTCTATAAGACGCCCAAGGACGCTGCCGCTTTCGACAAGCATTATGCCGAGACTCACATTCCGCTCGCCAAGAAACTCCCGGGCCTGAAGAAGTACGCCGTCAGCACCGGCGCGGTCGGCTCACCCGCAGGTCCCTCAGGCATTCACCTCGTCGCCATCCTCACCTTCGACAGCGTGGGTGACATCCAGAAGGCGTTCGGCAGTGAAGCCGGCAAGGCGGCCGCCGGCGACGTGCCAAAATTCGCCAGCGGCGGCGCCGATCTCTTGATCTTCGACACCAAGGAAGTCTGATCGCGACGATCGATTCAACTTTCGTCGAAAGCTGCTGTCGTTCGTGACAGTGCTGCAAAAAATTCAGCCATGCGTTTGTCGATTCGCACGATGACGCATGGCTGCGCGCGCATATGTGACGTCGGCGCAGGTGGCAATCCGATGAGGAGCGTAATATCAATCTCCTGATCTCAATGCAGAGAGTAGGAGAGATGTCATGGTTCTCGGGATGAGCCTCCAAGCCTTCACACTGGTCCATGTCATCATCAGCCTGATCGCCATCGCCGCCGGGCTCGTCGTGATGTTCGGCCTGCTCGGCTCGAAGCCGATGCCGGGCCTCACCGCGATCTTTCTGCTCTTCACCATCCTGACCAATGCGACGGGCTTTTTGTTTCCGTTCAAGGAGCTCTTGCCCTCCTACATCATCGCCGGCATCTCGCTGGTGCTGCTCGCGATCGCCTGCTTCGCGCTCTACGGCATGAAGCTCAAAGGCGTCTGGCGGCCGGTCTACATCGTGACCGCGATGATCTCGCTCTACTTCAACGTCTTCGTGCTGGTGATCCAGTCGTTCCTGAAGGTTCCGGCGCTGGCCGCGCTCGCACCCGCCGTGCCGCCGGCGCCGCCGTCAGGCCCCGTGTTTGCCGTCGTGCAAGGCATCGTGCTGGTGTTCTTCGTGGTCGTCACCATCGGCGCCTGGCGCCGATACCGGCCGATGGCGTTCGCCTGATCGTTTCTGACTATAAGGAGTCCCCCATGCCCACCATCACCACCAAAGACGGCGTCGAGATCTTCTATAAGGATTGGGGCTCCGGCCAGCCGATCGTGTTCAGCCATGGCTGGCCGCTGTCATCCGACGACTGGGACGCGCAGATGATGTTCTTCGTCACCCGCGGCTATCGCGTCATTGCCCATGACCGCCGCGGCCATGGCCGCTCGACGCAGGTCGCCGACGGCCACGATATGGATCACTACGCCGACGATCTCGCGGCAGTCACCGCGCATCTCGATCTGAAGAATGCAATCCATGTCGGCCATTCCACCGGCGGCGGCGAAGTCGTGCACTACATCGCCCGCCACGGCGAGAGCCGCGTGGCGAAGGCGGCGATTCTTTCCGCGGTGCCGCCGCTGATGGTGAAGACCGAGACCAATCCCGGCGGTCTGCCGAAGAGCGTGTTCGATGGCTTCCAGACCGCGCTCGCCGCCGGCCGCTCGGCCTTCTATCGCGACATCGCTGCCGGTCCCTTCTATGGCTACAACCGCCCGGGCGCAAAGCCGTCGGAAGCGGTGATCCAGAACTGGTGGCGCCAGGGCATGATGGGCGGCGCGAAAGCACATTACGACGGCATCGTCGCGTTCTCGCAGACCGATTTCACCGAGGATCTGAAGAAGATCAATGTGCCGGTGCTGGTGATGCATGGCGACGACGACCAGATCGTGCCCTACGCCGATTCCGCGCCGCTGTCGGCCAAGCTGCTCAAGAACGGCACGCTGAAGACCTACAAGGGTTTTCCGCACGGCATGCCGACCACGGAAGCCGAGACCATCAACGCGGACCTGCTGGCGTTCTTCAAGAGCTGAGCGGATCGCTGTTACCCCATCAGCACAGGATGGCTCGCCGCGCCGGCGGCGAGCCGTGCGTTTCCGCGAATATGGTGGGGCGCGCCAATGCGTGTGATTATTTTCGGCGCGACCGGCAATGGAGGATATCAATAGCGTCAAGCGCGTGAGCTGATAGTTTGGCGGAAATTTTGGCGGTCCTGCGCGTTGAGCCGGATCAGCCCCCGAGGAGAAGTATCGGTGATGTCTCCCCAGCTCAAACTGATCGCGCTCGATGCCGACGATCTCGCCGTGATCTCGACCCATGTCCAGGATGCCCGCGTCCAGCCGTCCGACATCGTCTGGCGGCAGGGCGAGAAGCGCCTGGTCGTCGGCATGAGCCGGCTGGACTGGGAGCAGACGCTGGCCGGCGAGGCCGAGCCGCGCCGGCTGGTGGCAGCGCTTCGTTTCGACCGTGTGCTCGCCTGCAAGTCGCGCAACATCGATCTGGCCTCGCCGGACAAGATTCTGGACCTCGTCGGCATCGAGTTTCATCCCCAGGACGGCCACAATGAGGAGCCCGGCGGTAGCGCATTGCTGCTGTTTGCCCAGGGCGGCGCCATCCGCCTCGACGTCGAATGCCTGGAGTGCGAGCTGACCGATCTCGGGGCGGACGAACTGGGAACGGGGTTGGGGGTCGAAGGGGAGGGGTGAGGTGGCCGGTATACCAGTAGAAGCGGCTCAGCCTGTCGCCGAGCCTGCCAAGGGTTGACGCAGCTTCCCCGCCGCGCCATTGAGCAGGGGGGCGGTGAGCCAGACTGCGCCCCCTAAAACCAGCAGAAGCCAAGCCAAAATGCCCGTTCGTCTCGACCGCAGCAGCGCCGATTTTGACCAGCGATTCGCGGCCTTCCTCGCCGCCAAGCGCGAGGTCTCGGCCGATGTCGAGGCCGCTGTGCGCGCCATCGTTGACGATGTGGCGCGGCGCGGCGATGCCGCCTTGCTCGAGGCCACGGCCAAGTTCGACCGGCTGACGCTGGAGGCATCCGCCCTGCGCGTCTCGGCCGCCGAGATCGAAGCCGCGACAAAGGCCTGCGATGCCGCGACGCTGGACGCGCTCAAGCTCGCGCGCGACCGCATCGAGACTTATCACCGCCGCCAGTTGCCGAAGGACGAGCGCTTCACCGACCCGCTCGGCGTCGAGCTCGGCTGGCGTTACACCGCGATCGAATCCGCCGGCCTCTACGTGCCCGGCGGCACGGCCGCCTATCCGTCCTCGGTGCTGATGAATGCGGTGCCGGCCAAGGTTGCCGGCGTCTCGCGCCTCGTGATGGTGGTGCCCTCGCCCGACGGCAAGCTCAATCCGCTGGTGCTCGCGGCCGCCGCGCTCGGTGGTGTCACCGAGATCTATCGTGTCGGCGGCGCACAGGCTGTCGCCGCGCTCGCTTACGGCACGGCGACGATCGCGCCGGTCGCCAAGATCGTCGGCCCCGGCAATGCCTATGTCGCGGCCGCCAAGCGTCTGGTGTTCGGCAAGGTCGGTATCGACATGATCGCCGGCCCATCCGAGGTGCTCGTGATTGCCGACGACACCGGCAATGCCGACTGGATCGCTGCCGATCTGCTCGCGCAGGCCGAGCACGATACCAGCGCGCAGTCGATCCTGATCACCGATTCCGCGCGCCTTGCCGCCGATGTCGAGAAGGCGGTCGAAGCGCAGCTGAAGACGCTGCCGCGCGCGGCGATCGCAGGCCGCTCCTGGGCCGATTTCGGCGCCATCATCATGGTGAAGAACCTCGCTGAAGCCATTCCGCTCGCGGACGCGATCGCCGCCGAGCATCTCGAGATCATGACCGGCGATCCCGAGGCGCTCGCCGCAAAGATCCGTAACGCCGGCGCGGTGTTTCTCGGCGCGCATACGCCTGAGGCGATCGGCGACTATGTCGGCGGCTCCAACCACGTGCTGCCGACGGCGCGCTCGGCGCGATTCTCCTCAGGGCTCGGGGTCGCCGATTTCATGAAGCGGACCTCGATCCTGAAATGCGGCCCGGACCAGCTGCGCGCGCTGGGACCTGCCGCGATGACGCTCGGACAAGCGGAGGGGCTGGATGCTCATTCGCGCTCGATTGGATTGCGCCTCAATCTGTCATGACAAAGCCGCCCGAACAGGACGACTCGACCAATCGCATCGTCGCGGTCACCCTCGACGAGGACTCGATCGGCCGTTCCGGGCCCGACATCGAGCATGAGCGCGCGATCGCGATCTACGATCTGATCGAGCAGAATCTGTTCGCGCCTGATGGTGCGGACGGCAAGGGGCCGTTCACGCTGCATATCGGCATCACCGGAAGCCGGCTGATGTTCGACATCCGCCGCGAGGATGGCACGCCCGTGGTCGCGCACCTCTTGTCGCTGACGCCGTTCCGGCGGATCGTGAAGGACTATTTCATGATCTGCGACAGCTATTACCAGGCGATCCGCACCGCGACCCCGGACAAGATCGAGGCCATCGACATGGGCCGCCGCGGCATCCATGACGAGGGATCGCGCACGCTGCAGGAGCGGCTGAAGGGCAAGGTGCGGGTCGATTTCGAGACCTCGCGCCGGCTGTTCACGCTCATCACTGTTCTTCATTGGAAGGGCTAAGTGCGATGGCGGGTCCGCCACGCACACGCGATCCGCAATCGGTGCTGTTTGCCTGCGCGATGAACAGCGTGCGCTCTCCGATGGCCGCGAGCCTGCTCCAGCACATGTTTCCGCAAGGCCTCTACGTGAAATCGGCCGGCGCGAGAAAAGGCGAGCTCGATCCGTTCGCGGTATCAGTGATGGCCGAGCTCGGCCAGGACATCTCGGCCCACAAGCCGCAGACCTTCGAGGAGCTGGAGGATTGGGAGGGGCTCAATTTCGACCTCATCATCACGCTCTCGCCGGAGGCGCATCACAAGGCGCTGGAGCTGACCCGGACGCTCGCCGCCGACGTCGAATACTGGCCGACGCACGACCCGACCACGATGGAAGGCAGCCGCGACCAGAAGCTCGCCGCCTACCGCGAGGTCTGCGACCAGCTGTTGATGCGGATCCGCCGGCGTTTCGCGAAAGTGGGCGCTGCGAGCGGGTAGCATCGGGCTCCCGTAACACCCGCGTCACAGACAAAGGGCACACGCATGTCGGAAACCTCGAATCAGCAAAGTCCGGGTTCCCGGGTTGTGAAATCAGCCCCCTTCCGATAGGTTCCGCGCGCAATTCACCCCCTGCCTGATCCCCCAAATCACCTGATGCTCGGCCGCCCCAAATTCGTTCTTGCCTCCGGTTCGCCGCGGCGCCTGTCGCTGCTCAACCAGGCCGGCATCGACCCGGATGCGCTCCGGCCGGCCGACGTCGACGAGACGCCGAAGCGGGGCGAGCTGCCGCGCGCCTGCGCCAATCGCCTGGCGAGGGCCAAGGCCGATGCGGCGCTCAAATCGGTGCAGCTGGATGACGAGCTCCGCGGCGCCTTCATCCTGTCCGCCGATACGGTCGTGGCAGTCGGGCGTCGCATCCTGCCCAAGGCCAATCTGGTGGACGAGGCCGCGCAGTGCCTGCGGCTGCTGTCAGGCCGTAACCACCGCGTCTACACCGCGATCTGTCTCGTCACGCCGCGCGAGGCCTTCCGCCAGCGCCTGGTCGAGACCCGCGTCCGCTTCAAGCGGCTCTCGGAGGACGACATCCAGGCCTATATCGGCTCCGGCGAATGGCGCGGCAAAGCCGGCGGCTATGCAGTGCAGGGCATCGCCGGCTCGTTCGTGGTGAAGATGGTCGGCTCGTACAGCAATGTTGTCGGCCTGCCGCTCTACGAGACCACGACGCTGCTCGGCGGCGAAGGCTTCCCGATCCGATTCGGCTGGCTCAACGCCACCGCCGTCTGACCAAATCGCGAAAACAACCCCATGCACAGTAGAACCGGCCGGCGTGGATTTTGCGCCGTGGCCCGAGAAACCTGTTTGCCGCCGGGCTCTTGAACGCCCCGAGCTCGTGTACAGCTATCCCGATCATGGACGACCAAGTCAAAAAACCTGCCGGCCCCCTCAAAACCTGCCCGATCTGCGGCCAGCCGCAGGCGCAGGCCACCCGCCCGTTCTGCTCCTCGCGCTGCCGCGACGTCGATCTGAACCGCTGGCTGAAGGGCTCTTACGTCATCCCCGGTCGGGACGACGAGGTGGATGACGTTGAATAGGAAGTAATATCAATATCTTATCCGAAGGGGCGGCATGCGGCGGCAAGCCCGCCCAAGTTTTTGCACAGCCGGGCCGCGCCCCGCGAAACTGAAGGTGAAGCGTGGGTGGACAGGCCGCCCCGAGCCCACTATAAACCGCCCGCTCGATGGGCTTTGGCCCCTCTCTTGGAGCACGCCCAGGTAGCTCAGTTGGTAGAGCATGCGACTGAAAATCGCAGTGTCGGTGGTTCGATTCCGCCCCTGGGCACCATTCTACGCTTGCAGCCACCGTCCAGCGATACCGCCGCGACCGATAGATAAGCGCTCCATTACGACGGTAAGTCGCGTGGCTTTCGTTTCTTTGGCCGGCCCGAACGATACAGCCCCCGCACGTCCTGTTGCTGAAAGAGCTCCCCGCATACGTCACGCAGCCACTGGCTTGCCGGGTCGTGATGGAAGCGGGCATGCCAATATTGCTTCACCGTAAAGCCGGCGATCGGCAGCGGGCAATCGAGCACGCGCAGTCCGTAATAGTGCGCCAACGTTTCGCCGATGTGCCTTGGCAGGGTGGCGATCAGGTCGGTCGTCCCGACGATTGCGGGTAGCCCCAAAAAGCCCGGCAGCTCGAGCGCAACGTCGAGGACCATCTGCTGCTCCTTCAGTGCGTCCGCGAGCAATAGATGTCCTGTGCCGGAGCGAATGAGAACGTGCGCCTCACGCCGGAAATCCTTTGCGGTGATGCGGTCGCGGATCCGGGCATGTTTTGCGTTCGCCAGGCAGACCCAATCCTGCGGAAACAGCGCCTGCTGGAAGTGTCCGGCGTCGAGATCCGAGATGTAGCCGAGCGCCAGATCGGCCTCGCCGGACTGCAACATTCGTGGGGTGTCGGCGCCGATCTGTGCCGCCTCGATGCGGATGCCCGGCGCAACATGACGAACATAGGCGAGAATGGCCGGAAGCAGCGTGATGTGGCTCGCGTCCGTCATGCAGATGACGAAGCGGCGCTTTGCGGTCGCCGGATCAAACTCAGAACGAAGCTCCGCCAGACGCCGCAGCAGCTCCAGCGCCTGTCTGGCCGTGCCGATCAGAGCCTCGGCGCGCGGGGTCGGCAGCATTCCTTCCGCCGACCGGATGAAGAGCGGATCGTCCAACTCCTTTCGCAGGCGCGCCAGCCAGATGGAAATGGTCGGCTGGCTTTGACCGAGCTTCTCGGCGGCCTTGGTGACGCTGCCCGTGGAGAACAACGCGTCAAACAGCCGAAGCAGGCGCGGCTCCAAAAGGTTCGTCTCGGAGGGGTCCCGGTGCTTCATTGCAATCTGCAATAACGGATATAAGGATCATAGCATATCCAAATACAGGGCAGCCTGCTAGCACGCTTCCAACGCCAAAATGGGCGAGGGAGAAGCGTTCGGATGAGGATCTGCTTTATCGGAGCAGGAGCCCTGGGCTCGACCATCGGCGGCACGCTCGCACGTGGCGGTGCCGAGGTCTGGTTGATCGATCCGTTTCAGGCCCATGTCGACGAGATCAATGCTGCCGGCCTGCGGATGCTCGAAAGTGACGCCGAGACCGTTGTGAAGGTCTCCGCCTGCACCTCCGCGGACCAGGTCGGAATCGTCGCGGACCTCGTCATCGTCCTCGTCAAATCCTATCACACGCGGGATGCGATCCGGGCGGCAGCGCCGGTCATCGGGCCGCAGACGGTCGTGATGTCGCTGCAAAACGGTCTTGGTCACGAGGACATCCTTTCGGCAGAAGTCGGCCGTGACCGCGTCATGGCTGGCAAGACCTACGTTGGCGGCGTCCTGCTCGGCCCCGGTCATGTTCGCTCCGGCGTCCTCGGCAAGGAAACCATCATCGGCGAGCTCGATGGACGCTTGACGGAGCGCGCACAGCGCATTTCCGAGACATTCAATCGTGCCGGCATTCTTACGCTGCTCAGCGACAACATCCTGGGCACGATGTGGGACAAGCTCTTCATCAACGTCGCCGGGGGAGGAATTACCGCCATTACCGGCCTGACCTATGGCGGCCTCTATTCGCTCCCCATCCTGGAGGATTGCGCGCTAGCAGCGATTTCAGAGAGCATTGCTGTCGCGCAGGCTGCCGGCGTGAAGATCTCGATTGCCGATCCGCGCCAGGCCTGGACGATGGCATCTGCCGGCCTGCCGCCCGAGTTCAAGACGTCGATGTTGCAGAGCTTGCAGTCCGGCAATCCGACCGAGGTCGATTACATTCACGGCTCGGTCGTGCGCTGGGGCGCCAAGCTCAACGTGCCGACCCCCGTCAACGCGACCCTCGTCGCATTGGTCAAAGGGCTCGAATACGCCCGCAGCGATTATCCGGGAAAGGCCTGAGACGATGTCGTTGCCCCGCGCTTATGTCGAACACGTCGCCATCCGGGTGCCGGACGTTGATCATCACGTCGACTTCTTTCGCGAGGTGCTTGGTCTCACTATTCGCGACGAGCAACCCGCCGATGGTGCGCGCCCGCGTCAGGTGTGGGTGCTCGGAAGCGTGCAACTCATCGAGGACCTGCATTTTGCCGGACCGGAAGGGCGTCTCGCCCATCTCGGCATCATGGTCGACGATTATGAAGGCGTGCTCGCTCGTGCCGCCGCTTGGGGCGCCAAAGCGTTGCCCGCCGGCCCGAACTGGCTCGAGCTGCCGGGTGGCCTGAACGTCGAGATCTTGAAAGCCAGTGCGGGTGCCGTGGAAGCGGCGCTGGCGATCAATCCACGGACCTAAGGAACACGCGACATGACCGATGAGCGCTATTGGGACGATGCCAAGGTCGGCGACGAATGCGTTACCCCTTCGGTAACGGTCACCGAAGCAATGGTGAATGCCTATGCCGAACTGACGGGTGATTTCACGCCTGTTCATGTCGACGAGGAATACGCCAGGACCACGCCATTCGGTACGCGCGTCGCGCACGGGCTGTTTGGTCTGTCGCTGGCCGATGGTTTGAAGACCCGTGCCGATTACCGCTTCCTTCCGGGAATGTCGCTGGGCTGGACGTGGGATTTCAAGCTGCCGATCAAGCTCGGCGACACCGTGCATGTGAAGTTCCGCGTTGGTTCAATGCGCGCCACGAAACGGGAAGGGTGGGGTATCGTGGTGCTGCCATCGGAGCTGATCAATCAGCGCGGCGAAGTGGTGCAGCTCGGCGAGCATCGGCTGATGATTCCGATGCGCCCGAAGGCCAACTCCGCAGGAGAGCAGGCATGACCGCGCAAGATCTGCCGCTCCGGGATCTGCCGCTGAAAGGCATCCGCGTCATCGACTACAGCCATTTCCTCGCAGGTCCGTTCATGGGCCGCTGCCTCGCCGCGATGGGCGCTGAAGTCATCAAGGTGGAGCGCCCGAAGCAAGGCGATGCGGGCCGCGCCCACGGCTATTTCAAGGACGGACAATCCGGCTACTTCTTGCAGCAGAACATGGGAAAGCAGGGCCTGTGCATCGACCTGCGCGATAAGCGCGGTCTCGACATGATGATGAGGCTGATCGATACGGCCGATATCTTCATCGAGAACTACCGCCCCGGCGCGCTGGAGCGTCTCGGGCTCGGCTACAAGGCGCTGTCGGCCCGGAATCCCAAACTGATCTACTGTTCGGTCTCCGCCTATGGCCACACCGGCCCCTATGCCGACCGTCCGGGCTTCGGCCTGATCGCAGAGGCGATGTCGGGCGCTCTGGCGCAACTGGGCAATCCTGGCGAAGCGCCGCCGCTGCTGCGGATGCCATTGGCCGACATGTACACCGGCATCCACGGCGTGGCTGCCATCAATGCCGCGCTGGTCGGCCGCGCGTCGTCCGGGCGCGGCCAGCACATCGATCTGGCGCTGTACGACTGCATGGTCTCGATGCACGACTATGCGGTTCAGCGCTACTTCCTCTCCGGCGGTACTGACCTGCCGAAGCAGACCGGCAGCGGTCAGCCGGACTCGACCGTCTACGGCGTCTTTCCGGCAAAGGACGGCAATCTCGTCATCGCCGCGCAAGTCGATGATGCGTGGCGACGATTGGCGAGCCTGATCGCGGGAGACACGTTGGCATCCGACGAACGCTTCGCCACGCCTGCAGCGCGCAATGCTCACTATGCCGAAGCGATGGAGATCGTGCGCAACTGGACGCTGTCGCAACCCTCTCGTGACGCCTGTCTTGCGGCTCTCGACGAAGCAGGCGTGCCGTCCGCTCCCGTGCAGACCATCGAAGAGGTCGTAAAGGATCCGCAGATTGAGGCGCGCGGCATGCTGGTCGAGCAGGAGCATCCGGTGCTTGGCAAGGTGACGCTGCCGAACCTGCCGTTCCGCTTCTCCGATTGCGACACCACGGTGCGCACGCCGGCGCCGCTGCTCGGCCAGGACAATCGCCGTATTGCGGCTTCGCTGGGGCTGTCGGCCGAGCTCGTAGAAACGATGGTGCGCGACGGCGTCCTCTACAACGAAGCCGCAGTGCAGGAGTGAACCATGAGCGACCGTTACGCGGTGATCGGCAATCCGATCGGCTTCAGCAAATCACCCCTCATCCACAGCACTTTCGCCAAGATGACGGGACAGGACCTTGTCTATGAGGCGATCGAGGCCCCACTCGATGGCTTCAGCAAACGGGTTGATCAATTCCGGACCGAGGGCGCCAAGGGGCTGAACATCACGGCCCCGTTCAAGCTCGATGCCTTCGCTTACGCAAACGAGCTTTCAGAGAGCGCCGACCGAGCTGGCGCCGCAAACTGCCTGAAGTTCGAGGGCGATCGAATCATTGCCGAGAATTTCGACGGGATAGGCCTCGTGCGGGACATCACGGTCAATCTCGGCGTCAAGATGGCCGGCCGGCGCGTGCTGATGCTTGGCGCCGGAGGAGCGGCTCGTGGCGCTCTGCTGCCGCTTCTCCGCCAGGAGCCGTCCGAGTTGGTTCTCGTCAATCGTACCTTGTCGAAGGCTGTGGCATTGGCCGAAGAGTTTGCCGGTTGTGGTCCCCTGATCGTCAGCGGCTATGCTGAACTGGCCGATCTTGCCGAGGGCTATGACGTCGTGGTCAACGCGACATCGGCCAGCCTGCGCGGTGAGATGCCGCCACTTCCAGGCAATGTCTTCCGCGGTGCCGAGCTGGCGTACGAACTTGCCTACGGCAAGGGACTAACTCCCTTTCTGCAAGCGGCCCGCGCAGAGAGCGTAGTCAAGCTGGCTGACGGCGTCGGCATGCTGGTCGAGCAGGCGGCGGAAGCTTTTGCCTGGTGGCGCGGCGTTCGACCGAGCACCGCTCAGGTCATCGCCGACTTGACCATCCCCTTGAGCTGACGGCCGATGCCGAGCATGCATCCCCGGTCCAGCTTTCTCGTCGGCCTGATTGGTAGCGGCATCGCTGCGTCCCGCACGCCGCCCATGCACGAGGCGGCCGCCGACGCCGCGGGCATCCGCTATCTCTACAAGAAGATCGATCTGACTGAGTTGAAACTTGGTGCCGAAGCACTGCCGGAGTTGCTGACCGCGGCAAAACGGATGGGCTTTGACGGGCTGAACGTGACCCATCCCTGCAAGCAGGCGATTCTTCCGCTCCTGGATGAGCTTTCGCCTGACGCGGAGGCGCTTGGCGCCGTGAACACCGTGGTCATCAGGAACGGTCGAATGACCGGCCACAACACCGACTGGTTCGGCTTCGCCGAGAACTTTACCCGCAACATGCAGGGTGCACCACTCGGTTGCGTCGTCCAATTTGGCGCGGGCGGTGCAGGCGCGGCGGTTGCTTTCGCGCTCATGAAGCTTGGCGTGCGTGAACTGACCATTATCGACGTCGACGTAGCCAAGGCGCAGAGTGTGGTCGATGGCTTGTCCCCCCGATTTGCAGAAGTGCGCGTGAAGGTCGGCCGGGATGTCGCGGCGGCCGTCGCTGCCGCTGACGGAATCGTCAACGCAACGCCGATCGGCATGGACAAATATCCAGGCACGCCGCTGCCGATGGCCTTGCTGCGTCCCGATCTGTGGGTCGCCGAGATCGTCTATTTCCCGCTGGAAACCGCGCTGCTGCGCGCGGCGCGTGCCCTGGGCTGCCGTACCGTCGATGGCGGCGGCATGGCGATCTTCCAGGGGACCGAGGCATTTCGCCTGTTCACGGGCATCTCACCTGATCCGGACGTCTTCTTCGCCACTTTTGCATCCCTGGGAGGGTGACGTCAGGCCGATGGGCGAGCGGCACGCACAACGCCCGAGAGGAAACGCAAGATGGGCTACACGCTCGATTTCTCGGTGGTTTGGCATGCGATGCCCGCGCTACTGTGGGGGTGCGTGGGTACGTTGGGTCTGGCGCTTGCCGGCATGACACTTGCGATGATCATCGGTGTCGCCGGCGTCGCGGCACGCGATGCGAAGGCGGCATGGTTGCGTGCTCTCGTGATCGGCTTCGTCGAGATCGTACGCAACACACCTTTCCTGGTGCAGATCTTCTTTCTGTTCTTTGCCCTGCCGCTCGTCGGGTTGAAGCTCAATCCGACGGCCACTGCAATTATCGCGCTCGGTGTCAATGGCGGCGCATACGCCATCGAGATCATCCGCGGCGGTGTGCAGTCCATTCATAAAGGACAGGTGGAAGCCGGCTACGCGCTCGGACTGCACAAAGGGCAGGTGTTCCGGTTCATCGTGCTCAAGCCTGCACTTCGAGCGATCTACCCCTCGCTCACGGGGCAGTTCATCATGCTGACGCTGACCTCCTCGATCTGCTCGGCGGTGTCGGCCTACGAATTGACCTCGGTTGCCCAGCGCATCGAAAGCGACACATTCCGCAGTTTCGAGGTCTATTTCTCCGTCACCTTCCTCTACCTTGCGATCTCCTGGCTGTTGATGCTGGGTTTTGCGGTCGTCTCTCACCGCTTCTTCTCTTATCCGACACGCTGAGGGAGGCGATCATGACACCGCATTTTGGTCTTCCCGAGTTCGGCTTCCTGCTGCGTGGGCTGCAATGGACGGTGCTGTTGACGCTGGTCGCATTCGCAGGCGGCTGCACCGCAGGGCTGGCCGTCGCATTGCTGCGCACCTGCGGTCACAGGAGCGTGGAATGGATCACCCGCATCTATATCGGGGTATTTCAGGGCACGCCGCTGCTGCTGCAGCTGTTCGTCGTGTACTATGGCTTGGCGCTGACCGGGCTGAAGCTCGACGCCTTCGTCGCGGTGGCGATCGGCTTCACCGTGAATGCCTCGGCCTTCCTTGGCGAGATCTGGCGCGGCGCAATCCAGGCCGTGCCGCGCGGGCAGACCGAGGCGGCGATGGCGCTTGGACTGCACTATTCGTCCCGCATGCGCGACATCGTGCTGCCGCAGGCAATCCGCATCTCGCTTCCCGCGACCATCGGCTATCTCGTGCAGCTCATCAAGGGCACGTCGCTCGCCGCCATCGTCGGCTTCATCGAACTCGCCCGCGCCGGTCAAATCGTTTCGAACCAGACCTTCCAGCCGTTGCTCGTCTTCGGCGTGGTCGGCGCGATGTACTTCATCCTCTGCTGGCCACTGTCGTGGTGGGGCAGTCGGATGGAGGCCAGGCTCGCCCTGGCCAGTCAAAGGTAGGAACGGCGCACCTATCCAATCACAAACAGAGCCATCAAAAGGAGGAGATACTCATGTTGTTTTCACCCAACCGTCGCCAGTTCGGCATCGCGCTGCTGGCATTGGCGGTTATCGCCGTCGCAGGAAAGTCGCAGGCCGGCACGTTGGACGACGTGAAGAAGAAGGGCGTCGTCGTCATCGGCATTCAGGGCGACAATCCGCCCTGGGGCTACGTCGATAGCTCGGGAAAGCAGGATGGCATCGATGCCGATATGGGGCGCGCCTTCGCTGAATACCTCGGCGTGAAGGCCGAGTTCGTCCCGCTGGCGGTGGCCAATCGTATTCCGGCGCTGACCACAGGTCGCGTGGACATTCTGTTCGCGACCATGGCCATGCTGCCCGAGCGTGCAAAGGCGGTGCAGTATTCCAAGCCGTATGTCGCCAACGAGATCACGCTTGTCGCTGCCCAGGCGACGGCGATCAACAGCAATGCCGACATGGGCAAGTTCGTGATCGGCGTTCCGAGGTCGTCCACGCAGGACACCCAGGTCACCAACAGCGCTCCGGCGGGCACCGAAATCCGCAGATTTGATGATGACGCGGCCACGATCCAGGCGCTGCTCTCGGGGCAGGTCCAGGCTGTCGGCGCAAACAGCTTCTATCCGCAGCGCCTGAACGCCGCAAAGCCCGAACTTGGGTTCGAGCCCAAGCTTCACTTCACTGCGCTGTATAACGGGGCCTGCACCCGCCTCGGCGACAAGGAGTGGAACGAGACGGCCAACAAGTTCATCGACCAGATCAAGTCGAACGGCAAGTTGGCCAGCTTCTACGCCAAGTGGATGAAGGCGCCCGTGCCGATCTTCCCGGAGGCGGTCCCCGGCGTTCCCTTCACAGTTCAGTAGCCATTGCGAGCGGCCGACGCACGATCAGCGTTGGCCGCCGTCCGATAGCGGAGCCGAATCCATGCGGGACAATATCCTGATCGAAATGAAGGGCGTGCAGAAGTGGTACGGCGGGTACCAAGCTCTCCGCGACGTCGATCTCACCGTGCGCAAGGGCGAGAAGATCGTGCTCTGCGGTCCGTCCGGGTCGGGCAAATCGACGCTGATCCGCTGTATCAACCGTCTCGAAGCGATCCAACAGGGCAGCATCGTGGTGAACGGTCATCGGCTTGACGACAGCATCAAGGCGATCGATGTCGTACGTCAGGACGTCGGAATGGTCTTTCAGAGCTTCAATCTCTTTCCGCATATGACGGTTTTGCAGAACTGCATGCTGGCGCCCATCCGCGCGCGCCGCATCGGAAAGATCGAGGCGGAGGCGATTGCGCGAAAATACCTCGAGCGCGTGCGCATCGGTGACCAGGCCGAGAAGTATCCGGCTCAGCTTTCGGGCGGTCAGCAACAGCGCGTCGCGATCGCGCGTGCGCTCTGCATGCAGCCCAAGGTCATGCTGTTTGACGAACCGACCTCGGCACTCGATCCCGAGATGGTCAAGGAGGTGCTCGATACGATGATCGGCCTCGCCAACGACGGCATGACCATGATTTGCGTCACCCACGAGATGGGCTTTGCCCGTCAGGTCGCCGATCGCGTGATCTTCATGGCTGAAGGGCAGATCATCGAAGAAGGCGCGCCCGAGGCGTTCTTCCGCAATCCACAGCAGGCCCGCACCAGGCAGTTCCTCGGCGAGATCCTCGCCCATCATTGAACGGAGTTCTTCCATGAGTCGCCTTGTCTATGTCCTCAACGGACCAAATCTCAATTTGCTCGGCAAGCGCCAGCCCCACATCTACGGTCACGAGACGCTTGCGGACGTTGAGCGGGATTGCCGGGCGCTGGCTAAAGAGCTTGGCCTGGAGCTTCGCTTCCATCAATCCAACCGGGAATATGAGCTGATCGATTGGATCCACGAGGCGCGTGAGACGGCTGCCGGTATCGTGATGAATCCCGCGGCTTTCACCCACACGTCGGTCGCCATACTGGATGCCTTGAACACGTTCGAGGGAACAGTGATCGAGGTGCACATTTCCAATGTGCACAAGCGCGAGGAATTCCGCCACCACTCGTTTGTCTCCAAACGAGCTGATGGGGTCATCGCAGGCTTCGGCACC